>BNJU01005533.1_pt1 | contig 150765 bp, 217 predicted proteins | sample 8539281 | NCBI WGS metagenome assembly BNJU01 (sample SAMD00202456, study PRJDB9452) | human saliva metagenome | isolation source: human saliva | place: Japan | reverse complement strand
GCTAGATTAAGCTAGAATTTTTGGGGAAAGAAATGAAATTTTTGAAGGAAAAAAATATAAAAAGGAAAAAAAGAATTAGGTTCTCAAAAAGTGGAAAAAATTTAAAAAAATAATAAAGAAACAGAAAATTTTTAATACATTTAGTGGAAGATTAAGTATTGCGTTGATCCTTATGTCTCATTGCATTAATTACAGTGATTGGGAGAGTCTATTACCTTCAAATTGTTGATAATAGATGGGAAAAAGATTGGAGAAGCGCAGTATACAAGTATAAACAAAATAAAAGGTAAAAAGAGGAAAAAATTGCAACTGATGACGGTGAAGTGTTAGCTTATGATAAGGAAAAATTATGCGATTATCTTGGATCCATCGATTGTTCAAAAACAGATTGTTCCAAAAAGCTAAAGATAAAGGTAGTAAAAAGAGGAAGAATTAGAAAAAGAGGCTCAAGAAAAAAATAGATGCTGCTAGAAGAGTTGAAAAATTATTTTTAATATTGAAAAAAATATTCCAGAAATTGACTCTGAAAAATATATGAAGGAATTAGATGCTAAAAAGTAAACGAAAATGCTCGATATATGAAAATAAAAGAGATTTTTTTGGATATGATCAGAAGAAAGCGATTGAAAAAGAGTTAAATGATGCTGGAAATAAAGATGTGAAAAAAAGGTGTTACTTTTGAAAAATATTTTCACTAGAACTTATATTGATAATAGAGCATTTCAAGAAACTGTAGGGTTTATCAACAATGAAAAAGAAGGACTTTATGGGATTGAGAAATTTTACGATTCTCAACTTAAAGGGACTGAAGGAGTTATAAGACTTTTTAATAAAAATAATTCGACAATGGCGAGTATGGATAAAAGTGAAAGATTGGTCGAGCCTAAAAATGGTAATAGCGTAATTTTGACGCTTGACAGTGTTCTTCAATATGCAATGGATGAGGAATTGAAAAATACTTATAATTATTATAATGCATCTTCGACAATGGGAATTTTAATCGAAGTTGAAACAGGAAAAGTATTGGCAATGTCATCTTATCCAAAAGCTGATTCTAATACAAAAGTAAAAAATAGACCAATAACTGATTTATTTGAGCCGGGATCGATATTCAAGCCAGTTACAGCTTCGATAGGACTTGAAACAAAAGTGATTTCTCCAAACACACAAATTTATTCATCAGGTTCTATAAGAGTTGACGATAGAACTATTAAAGATCATGATGGAGTACCAATTTCAGGAAGTTTGGAAACAATTATTGCAAAATCAGGAAACGTTGCAATGGTAAAAATTGCACAAATGATAAAGAATAAAATATTCTATAATTATTTGATGAACATAGGTTTAGGGTCGAAAACAGGGATAGATACTTATTCTGAAATGACACAAAAGCTGTTTCCATTTAAAAGTTTGACAGCGGTAAAAAAATCGAATGTGGCGTTTGGACAAGGGATTGCAATGACGCAAATGCAAATGTTGATGGCGTTGAATACAGTTATAAATAATGGGAAACTTATGAAACCATATTTGGTGGATAGAATAGAAGATTCTGATGGAAAAATAATTAAGAAAAATCAGCCGACTGTTATAAAAAAGGTATTTAGTGATGAAGTTTCTAAAGCGAATAGAAGATTCATGGAAGCCGTTGTAACTAGAGGGACTGGACAAGCTGCTCAAATAAAAGGTTACAGAATTGGTGGAAAAACTGGTACGGCACAAAAATCAGGAATTGGAGGATATCAGAAAGGTCGTTATTTCAGTTCATTCTTCGCATTTTTTCCAGCTAATAATCCAAAATATGCAATATTAGTAACGATAAATGAGCCAAAAAGAACTGGAAATTACTATGGAGCGACGGTTGCGTTACCATCTGTAAAAAATATTTTATCGAAATTAATCGAGTATAAGAGAATTAGTCCAGATGGTGAAGTTGGCGGTAAAAAAGACGATGAAAATGATGAAAAAAAAGTTGCAGTAAAAAAAGTGGATATAAACGTTGTGAAAGAGCAATTTAACAAAGGAATAATGCCAGATCTTAAAAATTTAAGTTTGAGAGAATTTCTAGACGTTTTCCCACGAGAGAAGTATCCAAATCTTAAAATTAATGGAAGTGGAGCTGTAGTGGATCAATTTCCAAAAGCTGAAACAAAAATAAATAGAAATACGACTATAAATGTTGCATTTAAGTAAGAAAGATAAAAGGGAGGGGTTATGTATTATTATGAAATTTATGTTGAAGATCAAAAGGGTTCTTTTACTTATAAATCTGAAACAAAAATATGAGATAGGTGAATGGTGCATTATAAATTTTATTAATCATAATAAAAGCAGGATTGGTGCTTTTTGAGGTTTCTGAAGATAAAATTACGTTTGATCTTTCAAAATTAAAAGCCAATAATCTCTAAAGCTCCCATTTTATCTATTCCAAATCCGATAATGAATTTAATAGATTGGATGGCAAAAATATTATTTGAGTGATTATTATCATGTTATAAAGACGGCATATCCAGGGGCTTTAAAGTTAACTTATTCAAAAAAAGCGATTTATTTGGAAGATTTGGAAGAATCAAAAAGATTGGATCCTGAGATTGTCGAAAAAAATTTAATGAATATATGCGAGAAAAAGCAAGAGATTACAGAAGCAACATTAAAAAAACATTTTTTTCGCAAAAAATATTATTAATAGGGCAATTAAGGAAAAAAAGCTATTAAGATTGAAAAAAAGATAAATTTAAATTCAAAAAGAAAAAAATAGCTCAAAAAGAAAAAAAGTGAATTGATAGAAAAAAATATTATTTTAAATGAAGAACAACAAAAAAGCAGTAAATGAAATAAAAGAGAGCCAAAAAGCAGTTTTTTTGTTAAAAAGGTGTGACTGGTTCTGGGAAAACAGAGATTTATATAAATTTAATAAAAGAGGCGCTTGAAAAAGGAGAAGGAAGCATTTTTCTTGTGCCAGAAATCTCATTGACTACGCAGATGATACAAAGATTGGAAGAACAGTTTTTAAATTCGGTGGCAATTCTTCATAGTAAATTGACAGAGCAGGAGAAAAGACAGGAATGGACTTATATCCGAAAAGGCGAGAAAAAAATTGTAGTAGGGGCAAGGTCAGCTGTGTTTGCACCAGTGCAGAATTTGAAGTATATTGTAGTTGATGAGGAACACGAAAATACATACAAACAAGAGAATAATCCAAGATATCACACGAAAAATGTTGCGATAAAACGGGCATTGCTGGAAAAAAATGATGTGAAAGTGATTTTAGGGTCAGCGACTCCGTCATTTGAATCCTTTTATCAAGCGAAACAAGGTGATATCGAATTAATTGAATTAAAAAAAAGATACAAAGAAGCTAAATTACCAAAATATGAAATTATAAATTTGAATGAAGTTACTGAAAAATTTTTTCTGATAAATTATTAGAGAAAATTTCATTGACTTTGAAGAAAAAGAGCAAGTAATTTTGATTTTGAATAGAAAATCGTTTTCTACGCAAGTGAGATGTAAAGACTGTGGAAATGTACCAAAATGTCCAAATTGCAGTATTTCTTTGAATTATTATAAAAATGGGAACAAATTAAAATGTCATTATTGTGGATATGAAAGATTTTTTTAATAAAAAAATGTGATGAATGTGGAAGCGAAAGAATGATGTTAATTGGTTCGGGAACTGAGAAAAATTGAGGAGGAATTACAAGAAATATTTTCTTCGAGTAAAATTGTAAGAGTGGATTCCGAAAGTATAAAAATCAAAAGAACATTACGAAAAATTTACAATGACTTTAAGAACCAAAAAAATATGATATAATGTTAGGGACACAAATTATTGCGAAAGGACTTCATTTTCCAAATGTAACACTTGTTGGGGTTTTGAATGCTGACATAATAATGAATTTTTCCTGATTTTTCAGGGCGAGTGAAAAACATTCCAGTTGCTAGTGCAATCTGCAGGTCGTGCAGGTCGTGGTGAAAAAGAAGGAGAAGTTGTTATTCAAACATTTAATGAGGAAAACGATGTTATAAAAAAACAGTAGAAAATGATTATGAAGGATATTATGAAAAATGAGTTAATTTTGAGAAAAAACCTTTAATTATCCACCTTTTGGACGATTAATTATTTTTAAATTTATCATCAACAGATGAGAAATTACTGGAAGAGAACTCAAAAATTATTATATAATGAATTAGAAAATAAAATAAAAGAAACTCTGGCTATAACAATGAATGAATTTATTTCTGAACCATTCAACGCTCCAATTTACAAAAATGAAAGGGCGTTATCGAAAAACAAATATTCATAAAAATTTAGCAGAGAGCATATAAATAAAGTAAAAAAATATTATTAGAAGAGTGCTTTTTAATTTTTGAGCACAGAAAAAAATTAGGATAAATATAGATGTAGATCCGATAAATATGTTATAATACAACAAAAGGGATAAGGAGAATATATGAAAATAGTTTTATATGGACACCCAACTTTAAGAAAAGTGTCAACAGAAGTAACAGAAATAAACGATGAAGTAAAAGAAACTTTAAGTCAAATGGTTGATAAAATGAGGGAAGCTAATGGAGTAGGTCTTGCAGCAAATCAAGTAGATGTTGATAAAAGATTTTTTGTTTTGGAAATTGATGGAGTTGTAAAAAAGTGATAAACCCAGAAATTTTAGAAAACAGTGAAGAAGAAATCGATTATGAAGAAGGCTGCTTAAGCATACCAAATGTTTACAAAAAAGTAGTTAGACCAGAAAAAATTAAAGTAAAATATCAAAATGAAGAAGGAGAAGAAATTGTAGAAGAACTAGAAGAAATGTGGGCTAGAGCATTCCAACACGAATTAGACCATTTAGATGGGAATTTTATTCGTAGACAGAGTCTCGCCACTAAGTAAAAAAATTAATTGCAAAAAAACTAGAAACATTGAAAAAGAATTTCTTAAAAGGAAAAAAATTTATAGAGAGATGTTATTGAATAATTTTTTTGATAAGAGATGAGAATAGAATTTTGATAATATCATAATTATTGAAAGTCTTTTTGGTTTCTTTTTGTGATAACCAAAAAGAAAGAAGTTAAAAAGGAGGAGATTTTTTTGAAAACAATATTCATGGGAACCCCTAGAATTTGCAATACCAAAGCCTAAAAGCAGTTTCCAAAAATACAGATTTAAAAATTGATTTTTACAAAAGAAGACAAGCGTAACGCAAGAGGTAACAAAATTATTTATTCACCTGTAAAAACAGTTTGGATTGGATAATGACATTGAAGTTATTCAGCCCAAAAGAATGAAAGATGAAGAAGTTATTGATAAAATAAAAGAGGTAAATCCAGATTTAATAGTAGTTGTGGCGTATGGAAAAATTTTGCCAAAAGAGATTATTGATATTCCAAAATATGGGATTATAAATGTGCATTCTTCGTTGTTGCCGAAATATAGAGGTGCTTCACCGATTCATTCTGCAATTTTGAATGGAGATAAGGAGTCTGGAGTAAGTATTATGTATATCGAGGAAGGTTTGGATTCTGGAGATGTGATTTTGAAGGAAACTTGTGAAATTACAGAAGATGATACGCTTGGGACTTTGCATGACAGATTGAAGGAATTGGGTGCAATTGGATTGGAAAAGGCTTTGAAATTGATTGAAGTGGGAGAAGTGAAAGCAGAAAAACAAGATGATTCAAAAGCAACTTTTGTCAAACCGATTACGAAAGAACAGGCAAAAATTGATTGGAATAATACAAAAGAAGTGATTTTTAATCAAATTAGAGGGTTGAATCCTTTTCCAGGAGCGTACACTCATAATGAAAAAAATGAAAATATAAAAATATATAAGAGTGAAAAACTTGAAAAAGAATATGCCGGAGAAAATGGGACAGTTGTGGAAATGACGAAAAAAGGGCCTGTTGTAAAAGTGGCGAATGGTGCACTAAGGTTATTAGAAATAAAATTTGAAGGAAAAAAACTTCAAAGTGGAGCAGATGTTGTAAATGGTAGAAAAAAATGGCAGTAGGAGAGAAATTATTCTAAAAATTATTTAAAAAAATATAAAAAAATACCTAAAGTAAAAAAATTAAGTATTTTAGGAGGAAAAAATGGGACTAAAATTAAAAAAATTGGATATATCAGACAGAGTCGTTCAAAGATTGACAGAATATTTGTCAATATTAAAAAGAAGTTAGTAAAAAGTGATAATGAAATAAATTCTATAGAATTATCAAAAAAATTATGAACACTACATCAGCGCAAGTGAGAAAAGATTTGTCAACTTTTGGAGAGTTTGGAGTTAGAGGAAGAGGCTATGATGTAAGTAAATTAATCGAGATAATCGAAGGAATTTTGGGAATAAATGTAGTAAACAACATTATTGTAGTTGGACATGGAAAAAAATGGGAGAAATGATTGCTTCGAATAGTAAAGTTTTTGGGGAAAGGATTCAAAATTGTAGGAATTTTTGATAAGGATCCAAACAAAATTGGAAAAGAAGTATCAGATCACTTGGTAGTACAAGATGTGGAGAATATAGGTGAGTTCTTAAAAGATACAACTTTAAAAGTAGAAACAGCTATTTTGGCAGTTGTAAAGGAACAAGCTCAAATAGCAGCGAATAACCTTATTAAAAAAATGGAATAAAAAGCGATATTAAATATGACAACATACAAATTAGAAGTTGATGATAATATAACTGTTATAAATATGGATATATCTGCAAAATTACAAGAATTAAACTTTTGGAGAATTTTAAATTCTATAAATATTGAAGAGGAGACTGAATGATAATAATTGATGGGAAAGAATTTTCAAAAAAGATTTTAGAAGAAATTTCTAACGAGCAAAAAGAAATTGTAGAGAGAAAAAATTTAAGACCAGCGGGATTGGCTGTTATTATTGTTGGAGAAAAATCCAGCTTCTCAAGTTTATGTGAGAAATAAAACTAGAGCTTGTGAAAAAAAGTGGGATTCTATTCAGAAACGATAAAATTGGAAGAAAATATTTCAGAAAATGATTTGATTAAAAAAATTGAAGAATTGAATGAAGATGATAAAATAGACGGAATATTAGTGCAACTTCCATTGCCAAAACATATTGATGAGTTGAAGGTAATTAATTCTATTAAACCAGAAAAAGATGTAGATGGATTTAGCAACGTAAATGTTGGAAAAATGGTTATTGGAGATGAAAGTGGATTTTTATCGTGCACACCTTATGGAATTATGCAGCTGTTGGAAGGTTATGATATTGATGTGGATGGAAAAGATGTTGTTGTTGTTGGAAGAAGTAATATTGTTGGAAAACCAATGGCAATGATGTTGATTCAAAAAGGTGCGACAGTTCAAGTTTGTAATTCTAGAACAAAAGATTTGAGTAAAAAATTGAAAAAAGCTGATATAATCGTGGTAGCAGTTGGTGTTCCAAGAATGATAAAAGCTACTGATGTTAAAGAAGGTGTTGTTGTTATTGATGTTGGGATAAATAGAGTTGATGGGAAATTGTGTGGAGATGTTGATTATGAAGATGTAGCACAAAAAGCGTCTTATATCACGCCGGTTCCTGGAGGAGTAGGACCAATGACGATAGCAAGTTTGATAAAAAAATACTTTTATTTCTTATCAAAGAAAAAAATTTATTAAAATTTTAAAAACAAAAGCCTTTTTTTGTTTCTTTTTGTGGCTAACAAAAAGTAATATAAATAATTTTTAGGAGGAAAAATATAGTGAAAGATAAAATTAAATTTATAAAAGAGTTAGCAGAAAGCATGAATGAAAAATAAGATTGAAACTGTAAAAATACGAAGAGGCAAGTTTTGAAATTCAATTAAGTAAAAAAAAAAAAGAGAGAAATATAATTGTTAATGGTGGAGGAGTTGCACCAGCACAGTATTCTCAAGCAGCACCTGTACAACAAGAAGTTGCAAGTGAAGAAACTGTTACTGAGGCAGCACCAGCAGAAGAAATCACTGGAACTGAAATTGTTTCACCAATGGTTGGAACTTTTTATGGTTCAGCATCACCAACATCAGAACCATTTATCAAAGAGGGAGACACTGTTACAGAAGGTCAAACAATTTGTATTGTTGAGGCAATGAAATTGATGAATGAAGTAAAATCTACAGTAAATGGAAAAGTGAAAAAGATACTTGTGAAAAAAATGGAGATGCAATTAAAAAAGGTCAAACAATTGCGATTATTGGATAGTGAAGGAAGGAGATTTGTGAGTTGGAAGAAAAGAGGATTTGGATGGAAATCATCTTATTATTTGCTATGTTATTTTTATCAGCATTTTTAGTAGCAGCTGAAACAGCATTAAGTTCGTTAAAAAAAATTCATATGAAAGGAAATGAAACTTCAAAAAGTCAAAAAGATACAGAAGAATTATTGAATATTTGGCTAAAAAAATCCAAAATGAGCTTTTTGACGACACTCTTGCTTTGTAAAAACGATAGCATATTTGCTTTTTAATTGGAACAATGTTAAGAATTTCGAAGGATATTTATAAAATATATGAATTGAATATGTCAAAAATATATATTATTCAATTGCGTTTGCATTGATTTGTACAGTAGTAGTTTTATTTGTTGAGTTATTTTCGAGAGCAATAGCTAAAAAGTAAGGTTTATAGCATTTCGAAATTTACAATAGTTCCGTTGAATACTCTAAGAATAATATTGAGACCATTAATATTAATTTTTTTATTCAAATTTCAAAAGGAATGATGAAAGTATTTAAAAATAAATACTAGTTCTCAAATATTTAAGATAACGGAAGACGATATAATTACTTATATTAAAGAAGGTACTGAAAGTGGAGCAATTGAAGAAGGCGAAGAGGAAATGCTACATAGCATTTTTGAGTTTTCTGACACAGCAGTAAAAAGAAATCTTAACACCAAGAAGAGATATATTTTGCTATAGAGGCTGAAAAAGAGCTTGCGAAGTAATAGATGAGATTTTTGAACAAGAATTTTCAAGAATACCAATTTACAGTGAAACGATTGATAAGATTGTAGGAATTGTTCATATAAAGGATTTATTGGAATATATAAAAGATCAAAAACTACATTTAAAAATGAAAGATTTGATGAAAGATGTCTATTTTGTTCCTGCGACAAAAAAACGTTGCTTGAATTGCTAGAGGAATTTAGAGAGAAACAATCTCACATGGCTGTAATAATTGATGAATATGGTGGAACATTGGGAATTGTTACGATTGAAGATCTTTTGGAAGAAATTGTTGGAGAGATTCGTGATGAATTTGACCAGGAAGAAGAGAATATTCAACAGGTGACAGATAAAATTTATGATTTGAAAGGTGATACTTTGATTGAGGAAATTAATTCGGAATTATCAGTAAATATACCGCTTTCAGAAGAGTATGATACGATTTCTGGATATTTTCAAGATAAATTAGGAAAAGTTGCTGAAATTTCTGACCACATAACAGGAGAAGGATATATTTTGAAAGTTATGGAAGTCGATAACATGAGAGTTGAAAAAATTAGAATAGTAATCACTGGAAAAGATAACGAGGAGAACGAAGATGGAAGAGATTAGGCCTAGAGTGAGAGTGGCAGGAGTATTGATTGAAAATGGAAAGATACTTTTGATACAGCATCACAAAGAGGATAAAAAATATTGGCTAGTACCTGGTGGAGGTGTAGACTGGGGAGAAAGTACTTCAGAAGCATTGATTAGGGAGTACAAGGAAGAGACAAATTTGGATATAGAAGTGGAAAGTTTTTTATTTTTGTCAGAAACAATAGCACCTGATAAAAAAATAGACATGTTATAAATTTATATTTCAAAAATAAAAAAAGAGCAGAAAAATACTAAAAAGTGAATTACATCTAGGAGACGAAGCGGTTTTGACAGATTTGAAATTTGTTGAAAAAAAGATGAAATTGAAAAATATTCAATTATATCCGAATATAAAAGGTCAATTAATAAAATTATTAAATAATGAACCAGTAATTCCATATTTGGGATTATTGTGGGATAAATAAAATTAGGAGGATAAATGACTACTCAAGAAGTACAAGAAGTATCAAAAATTATTAAGAACAATAGAGGATTTTTCCAGAAAAAGGAGTTATTTTTAGAGATATAACGACTGTTTTAAAAAGATAAAAAAAGGATTGCAGATTGTTATAAAAGATTTTACAGAAAGATATAAAGATCAAGGAATTGACTATGTTTTAGGTGCAGATGCGAGAGGATTTATTTTTGGAGCGGCGATTGCGTATAATATTGGTGCGGGATTTGTTCCAGCTAGAAAACCTGGTAAATTACCGGCTGAAACTGTAAAAGAGGAATATGAATTGGAATATGGAAAAAATAGTATCGAAGTTCACAAAGACGCTATCGAAAAGGGATCGAAAGTTTTAATTGTAGATGATTTGTTAGCGACAGGAGGAACAGCAGCAGCAATGGTAAAATTAATTGAAGATTTAGGTGCTGAAATACACGAATTGGCATTTATGATTGAATTAGAAGATTTAAAAAGGAAGAGAATTGTTACACGGAAATAAAGTTTATTCGCAATTAAAATATTAGAAGGAACAGGGGATTTTTAATAAGAGATTCTTATTTTAAATTCCCTTTTTTGAGACTATATTAGGTTATTTCAATAATGAAAAAAATTTTTATAAAAATATAGAATATATTTATCAATAAAAAAATAATATTTTTTTGATTTAAGAAATATCCTTAATAAAATTGCTGGAGGTAAATTATGACTGAAGAAAAAAATTGTTACAACAATTAATTGATAGAATAAAAGAAAAATAATTTAGATGTTGATATTGAAAGGATTTCACAAGCATTTATTTTGGCGAATGAATCTCATATTGGGCAAAAGCGGAAAAGTGGAGAAGACTATATTTTACATCCAATTGAGGTAGCGAAAATACTGGTTGATATGAAAATGGATACTGATACGATTATTGCTGGGATTTTGCATGATGTTGTTGAAGATACGTTGATTACATTGCCTGATATTGAGTATATTTTTGGTATTGATGTAAGAAAATTGGTTGATGGAGTTACGAAATTAAGAAATTTGCCAAGAACTGATAGTAAGAGAATTGAGAACATTAGAAAAATGGTCGTTGCAATGGCTGATGATATTCGGGTTGTAATTATAAAATTGGCGGATAGACTGCATAATATGCGGACTTTGAAATATATGAAACCTGAAAAGCAAATTGAGAAATCGAAGGAAACGATAGAAATTTATGCGCCGATTGCTCATAGAATTGGAATGGCAAAGATAAAATGGGAACTTGAGGATATTAGTTTCAGATATTTGGAGCCAGAAAAATATCAGGAAGTTCGGGAATTGGTAAATACGAAGAGAAAAGAGCGGGAAGAGTACACAAGCCGAGTTATTGAGGAAATTACTGCTGAGTTGAAAAAACATAAGTTAAAAGGGGAAGTTACTGGAAGACCAAAACATTTGTATAGTATTTACAAGAAAATGTATGAAAAAGAAAAAAAAATTTGCTGATTTAAATGATTTGATTGCGATTCGGATAATTGTTGACAAGGAAGAAGAGTGCTACAACGTTTTAGGAATTATTCATAATTTGTATATTCCTGTCTCAGGTAGATTTAAGGATTATATCGCTGTTCCGAAAAATAAATGGATATCAATCGATTCACACAACAGTTAAAGGGCCTAACGATCAAAAAATGTAGAAATCCAAATAAGAACAGCTCAAATGCATAGAATTGCAGAAGAAGGGATTGCAGCACACTGGAAATACAAAGAGAAAAAAACAAAAGATAAAAAAATGAACAATATTATGCAGCTGTAAAAACAAATGATTCAAACAAATGCGGACAATCCAAAAAAATTATGCACAAGCAGTATTAAATCAAACGATTTTTATCTTTTACACCAAAAAGAAGATGTATTGAATTGCCAATTAATTCAACGGCTTTGGATTTTGCGTTTCAAGTACATACACAAATTGGATATAGAACAATTGGTGCGAAGGTAAACGATAGAATTGTTCAGCTTGACCAAGTTTTTGGAAAAATGGAGATAAAGTTGAAATAATGACTTCTAAAAAAATGCCAAAGGACCTGGAAAAAGACTGGATTAATATGGTAAATAACCACAGTTCAAAAAAACTAAAAATCAGAAAATGGTTTAAAGATAAGGAATTTGAGCAAAAAAATTAAAGAAGGTGAACAATTACTTGAAAGAGAGTTCGATAAATTAGGTATTAAATTGAAGGATTTGGAAGAGGATGAAAGAGTATTCCTTTATATGAAGAAATTTAATATTTCTACAATGGATTTGCTTTATTACAAATTTGCAGTTGGAGATTTATCGCTTGATGGATTTTTGAATAAATTTGAGACAAAAAGAAGAGAAAAAAATTTGAATCAAGTTTTTGGAAGAAGAAACAGAAAAAGGAAATAAACGAAAAAGAAAAAAAGTCATGGTGGAATTAAAATTTCTGGAACAGAAAAATACGATGTATCGTTTTGCAAAATGTTGTAGTCCATTGCCAGGAGATGATATAAGAGGATATGTAACACGTGGACGTGGGAATTGCAATTCATCGTTCTGATTGTCAAAATTACCAAACACTTGTAGAACGAGAACCTGGACGTGAAATTGAAGTTTACTGGGATGAAGAAGTAATAAACTCAAATGCTACAAAATATCAGTATAATTTCACTGTAAAAAGCAATCGAAAGAAACGGAATTTTTATTAGACATAATTCGAATATTAAACGAATACAAGATGGAATTAGTAAACGTAAACACAAACCAAACAAGAGAAAAATGGAAACAGATATGTTCTACTACATTTTGGAATTATGATAAGAAAAAGAGATGATTTTGACAGACTTGCAAACAACTTATTATCAATGAAAGATGTTACGGATATTTCTAAAGAAAAAATGAAAAAAAGGGAACAGGGGGATGATAAAATGAAGAAAAACATTATGGATTATAATAATTTTTTTATTGGATTACTTTATTATCGTTCAATAGGAGAAAGTGTAGATTTTAAAGTGATTTTTGAAATTGTAATAGCATTATTCATATTTAAAATTCTTTTTAATATAACGAAAAAGTTATTTGGAATAGCTTTGGTTATATTCTTTGCATATTTTTAATACATTATTTTTTTATAAAAATTAGATATTTTTGAAAAAGAAGGGAAAGTAATGAAATTATTAAATTTGAAAAATAGATAAAATTGTTAGGAATAAAAAAATCAACCGAGGAAAAAAATTTTTGATATTGAAAAAAATTAGAAGAATTAAAAAAATTCAATAAAAAAATAATGGTTTGATTCAGCCGATAGTTGTTAGAAAATTGAAGAGTAATAAATATGAGATTATTGCTGGAGAAAGACGGTACAGAGCTTGTAAGGAATTGGGAATGAGTGAGATTTCAGCATTGGAAGTACAGGCAAATGATTCAAAAAGTTATGAATTTTCTGTTTTAGAGAATATTCAACGAGAAAATTTAAATCCGATTGAAGAAGCTGAATCGTATTTGATGTTGATGGAAGTTTATGGGTATAATCAAGAGAAATTGGCAGAAAAGCTAGGAAAAACGAGGTCATCGGTTTCTAATAAATTGAGAATTTTGAAATTGCCGTTTTCTGTGAAGGAAATGGTTAGAGCTGGAGAAATTTCTTTTGGACATTCGAGAACACTTCTGGGGCTTAGAGATGAATCTCAAATTGAAGAAATGGCTCAAAAAGTGAAGAATGAGAAAGTATCTGTAAGAGAATTGGAAAGAATGATAAGAAATCTTTCACAAAAAAATAATAAAAAAATATAATAATAATGAAAAAAATGTGGTAAAATAGAACCTGAAAAATTCTGAAAAAGAATTTATCGAGGATAGATTGAGAGAATTTTTTTGAAACACAAGTAAAAAAATAATAGGCAATTTAGATTCAAGTGGTAAAAATACAAATAGATTTTTTTCAGATTATGAGGAATTGAAGAGGATAATAGAATTGATGAAAATTTCTTTCTAAAAATAAAAATAGTTTTGGAAAGGAGGCTATATTGAAGTACGTACGAAGGGGATTATATTTTTTTATTCCACTTTTATTATGTCTATTTGCTTTTAAGAGCGTATATTTCTACAAATAATTTTTCGTGATTTATTAACAAATATCTTAAAAAAAGTTCAGGGTTAAAATGTTACTTTTGAAAAAAAGTTGAGTTGCAAGGCTTTTAACAAATTAAAGATTGATAATTTGATTGTAAGAGATATTCACGGAAACGTTTTTATTAATTCGAAGAAAAACGACTGCAAATATAAATTTGTTAGTTCCGTCGAGATTGAATAGGATAGATGTTTATGATGCGACTGTTAATATTGAGAGACAAAAAAATAATCATATGAATGTTTTTGATATTATGAAACCTTCGAATAAGAAAAAAATTCTATTGATAGAGCGAGTAGATTGGGAAAATTGTATATTCACAATACTACTGTAAATTATTCGGATGTGAGTTATGCAAAAAAATAGAAAAAAACATTGAATAAAGTTAACGGTTTTTTTGGAATCTGCAAAATCACGTGGTTTTACTTTAGAAGCGAAAGGAAGTAATGGCAACGAGGTTTTAGGTATAAAATTAAGAAATCCAATAAAAAGAGTTCAAAAATTTTTTTGGTCAATTTTTAATAAGAAAAAAATAATGATGAAAAAGAGAAACATTTTGAAATGACACTGGATTTTAAAAAAATGTAAAAAAATAACAGAATTATTAGGTCAATATGTTCCTTTGGATATGATTAAAAGCTAAATCAGGGATTTTTAGATGGGAGATTATTTTTATCTAACAAAAATCCTAAAAAAAGAGACGATTCCAGTAGGAAATTTAAAGATAACTAATGGTACTGTTTGGTATGAAGATATTGAAGGTGACATTAAAAAAATGTTGATGCGACTGTAATTTTATCAAAAGACAAAAAAATACAGTTGATGCAAAAAACAAAAATTAAAAAAATCGACCAGTGACTTTCAAATTAAGTCAAGATAGACCAAAAAGAAAAAAATTGAAAAATAAAAATTAACGGCGGATAAATTACCATATTCAGAAATTAATCGGTATAAGATTATTAAAGAATTTAAAGTTGATGCGATTGGAAATGTGACTGCAGATCTTGATATTGACGTTGATTTGAAAAACAAAAAAATGCATTATTAAATGGTATTTTTTTTCTTCAGAAAATATTAAACTTGCAAACTATAATTTTAGAAATGTGAAAACTAAAATGAAATTAGATACAAAAAGAAAAAAATTGTAGTTTTAGATAATACCAAATTTAATTTTGATGAGACAATTTCTGGATTTAAGGTTAAAGCTGATGCTGTGATTCCGAAATTCACATATAATACGAACACTAAAAATTGGTTCAGGAAATTATATTTTGACAAATAGAGGATCAGATTTTTAGTATAAAAAGAAATCGCAGGAACAGCATTAATTAATAGTGAAAATATCATAACAAGTAACTTTTAATTCAAAAAGAAGTGTCAGGAAACTTTTAGAATAAATCCAAAATTAATGGAAATGGTTGTTAACGCAAAAAAGCAATCAAAAATTTTGACGTTATTTACCAAAAACAGAAATATACTTTGAAGCCAAAAAAATAGAGAATTTAAAATTGGCGTTTAAAAAATAAAAAAATATTTTACAATCTGGAAGAATAAAAAACAGATTTAAAAAAATACAAAAATAAATATGTTGACAATATAAATGCTGATGTGATAGTGCATAATGGAAATTATGATATAAAATGCACTTGTAACAACAGGAGGCGAAGTATTTAGAGTTGCTGGAAAAAAACAACTAGCGACATGAAACATAATTATACAGTTGAATTGAAGGATAAAAAAATAAAATTCTAGATGTTGCAAAATTATTGAAAAAAATTATAAAGTTGACATTAAAGGATTGGAAACTGCGAGATTACCGATAAAACTGGTTAAATTGAATATTTTTGGAGATAGTAACAAAGATTTCTGGAGATTATGAAATTTCAAGTGCATATGGTCGATTTATTGTTGAGTATGAGGAACTTCATGCAAAAAGGTAAAAATTTATGATTTACAAAAAAATGGATTTGGATATGAATGCAAAAATGAAAAGAATTGTGGGTAAAATACCAAAGATTTAAAGAAGTTTCGACACATTTAGTGATAAAAGACAATGTTGTAAATATTGAAAAAAATTAGGTAATGACAGACAATTAGTTGCAAACGGAAAAATATAATTTGAAAACAGGTAATATGCATATTAATTCAAAAATTAAATAATTATGTTGTATATAACACTGTAAAAACCAGAGTTAAATCTTTTATATAAATAATGCAAATTTAACTTTAAATGGAAAAAAATGGACAATTTATCTGGAAAAAAATAATCGTACCAGATTCTAGAACAACAATAAATGATAAAAAAATATTGGTGAAACACAAATATATGCAGATATTAAAAAAATAGTGTTATTAATTTGACAGATGTTAGATTAAGAAAAAAATAATTTGACGGGAACATATAATTTAAAAAAACAGGAATTGCAGATATGGTGTTGAATTTGGATGAAGAAAATGTTCCATACTTAATTGATGTACCAGATTTGAAATTTGGAGCGATTTCTAAGTTGAAGTTAAAAGGAGACTTGAATAAATTTAATTTAGCAGGATTTATAGATTTAAACAATGTAAATTACAAAGGTTATAATATACCAGGTGTTAAAAACAATTATAGAATATGCAGACGGTAATATCGATAAATTATTGAATTACGGAACGTTAGATATAAAAAGACTTTAGATTTATTGGGGATAATCAAGAAACTTTATTCCAAACAAATACAAAAGTTGATTTAGCGAATACGCATTTTAACTATAAATTAGAAAAATCAAAAAAATTTGCGTTGGATTCGGTGGAAGACTTGAAAAATAAAGGATATAGTGGAGACATAAACTTGAATTTTTCACTTACAGGAAAACCTAACAATTTCAATGCGATACTTGGAATAGGTGCAGACGACGTTACATTAAGTGGATTCCATGTAAAAGATCTTGTCATCGATGCGTCAGCTAGTAATAAATTGTTGAATATTGGACAAATTTCGTTGGAATACGAAGACAATCCATTAGTAATAAATGGATACCTCCAATACGAACCAATGAAATACAATTTACACGCAAATGCAGAAAACTTTAATTTGTCATTCTTAGGATTAGATCCAAATATCAAGACAGCAGAAGGTATACTTAATATGGATATGACTTTGACAAATACAGCAACATCAGGTAAAATTGATCTTGCAAACTTTAGTTATATAACTAAAGATGGCTTAACAAATGCTCAAAACATAAACGCTAAAATCGACGTAGCTAATAACAAATTACAAATTAATCGTCTTGATGGTGGATTTAATGGTGGAACATTCATTGTCGATGGGAATATGGATATACCAACAATTCCTGGTGATTTTATGAAAACAAAACACCTAGAATTAGGAAAAATCGATATAGATGCGAAATTTGGATAAATTGGGATTGAGATACGGAAATGATATAGATTATGCATTAACAGGAAAAGTTAATCTTACAGAAGATTTCTTATCAGGAAATTTAAAAGTTGATAGTGCAGATATCAGAGGAATTCCAAATTTTGGTGGAAATGAAGAAGAGAATTTGACTGAAAGCCAAAAAGAGCAAAAAAATTAAAAAGATAAAAACAATTGCAGAAGGAATAATTGAGGGAGTAATTGATAAAAATATTAAAACAATACACTGTTGGTTTAGATGTACAAATGGGAAGAAATGTAAAAGTTGATATTCCAAGTATGAGTTTAGTGAAAAAAATATTAAAAGTAAAGTTGACGGTGGAGCAAAAAAATTAGATACGAAAATGGAGCAATTGGAATGGATGGAACATTCTCACTTAGAGATGGTAAATTTTACTTAAATGGTAATAGATTTAAAATTGATAGTGGGGAAATAAGATTTATTTCAAAAGATGGAGTTACATTATTGAGTGATCCATTTGTAATAATTACAGCTTCAACTACTGTAAAAGGAGAAAAATTGAAGTGGATGTGAGTGGAAATGTAAGTAATCCACAAATGGCATTTAGCTCTTCGTCAGGAAAAAAACGAAAGAAGAAATTTTTATCATTGTTAGCATTTAAGACAGTAGTCGGAAACAACAGTAATAATCACGATGATATATCATTAAATCATAAAAAAATAATACAGATGATGGAGTAGTTGTGGTAGGTTCTTTAGTAAATACTGCATTAAATGAGTTGATTTTTTTCGTCAGTAACTGGTAAAAATTGGAGAGAGCTTAGGGTTTATCGAATTTTTTTCAATTTCAACAGATGTTGATAAATCAAAAACTGGACAATATAGAGCAGCGACTACTTTTATACGTTCAAGATAATTTATATAAAGACAAATTATTCTGGAATTTAGAAGTTAAATTTCCATTCCAAGTAACTAAAGATACTAACGGAGGAAATAGTAGTTCACTTCCAGTTGGCTATAATGCATGGTTAAATTATAATTTTAACAAATCATTAGAGTTAAAAGTTGGAGGAGAAACTATAAATCAAAAAGAGTACCAATGCAAATATGAAATCAGGTACAAAAAGGAAATTACTATATTGGAGTTGATTTCTCAACAAGGGGTCATTCCTTAGGGCGAAATTTTAAAAAGAATGTTTAAGAAAAAGAAATTGGAAACATTAAAAAAATAGGAGGAAGAATGAAAAAAATAAAAATTTACGCATTTATTGTGGCTGTTACTTTATTTGTTTCAATAAATAACATTTCAAGTGCAGCAGAACAACAAAATTTGAAAGTAGGTAAAATAGAGTTTTTCACATTTAAGAGAGTTACCAGAAGATTACCTGTTATCAAAAAAATACCAGTAAAATCAGGTGATGATTATTCAAATAAAAAGTATGAGTGACATTTATCTAGCATTGAAAAAAATTGAATTATGTTGATAATGTTAGTGTTATTCCAGAAATAAATGGGGACACAGTTAATTTAAGAGTAGAAGTAAGTGAGGCAGCAAATGCTTCAGCTACTCTTCAAAAATGAAGAAAGAGACAAAGCATTAAGTCAAAAAAACAGAGTTTGTTATTTCTAAAATTGATATAGTTGGAACTAAAAACTATTTCTAAAGAAGAATTATTAAGTGGAATGAAAAATTAAAAGAAGGTCAACAATTTGTACCTAAAGAAGCACTTAATGAAGCTCAAAGAATCTTTTAATACAGGTTATTTTGCAACTGTTGAACCAAAAAAATAGATAGAAAAAGCTGATAATACAGTTGTTATCACATATGAAGTGAAAGAAAATCCAGATGTAACAGGAATTGAAATTACAGGAAATACATTATTCACTGATGATCAATTAAAAACAAGCATTAGGAATTAAAGAAGGACAAATTTTAAATGGTAATTTATTGAATCCTGATAAACAAATGGAATTATAAAATTATATGAAAAAAATGGTTATGCAACAGCAAGAATCGAATCTATCAATGTTGGAGAAGATGGAAAAAAATAAAAAAATAGGAATGACTGAAGGAGTTGTTCAAAATGTAACATTCTCTAAAGCTTCAAAGTAAAAACAGATGACGAAAAGAGCAAATCCAAAAAGAGCTAATTTAAGAACAAAAACCATACGTTCTTGAAAGATATTTGGAAGTAAAACCTGGAGAAGTTTTAGAAGGTAAAAATATTGAGTCAACAATGAAAGAAATGTATAGAACTGGTATCTTTAATAGAATAGAGCCTAACATAACAGGAAGTGAAACAGATCCAAATGCAAGAAATGTAGAGTTCTTAATCGAAGAAAGACCAACGACTACAATTAACGGAAGTATTTCTTATGGAACTTCAGTTGGATTAGTTGGAGGACTTAAATTATCTGATGATAATTTCTTAGGAAGAGACCAACAAGCGGCTATTAACTTAGAAGCATCAAATAAAGGGGACAAAACATTCTCAATAGACTGGTTTGATCCTTGGATTAAAAATACTGAAAGAGTTCAAGCAGGAGGTTCAGCTTACTGGAGAGAATCTAGAGATGACGATGCTGACTGGGATGAATTAGAAAAAGTAAAAACTATTGGTACAAGATGGACAATAGGTAAAGGATTAAATAAAGATATTTATGTAAGAGCTTCAACTAGATTAGATCATAAAAAAGAAATCTATTCTGGTGGAGATGTTAAAGATAGTTATAACTTATTAGCAATAACTCCAGAATTTATTTATGATACTAGAGATAATGTAAGTGATCCAACAAAAGGACTTTATGCTGATTTGACATATGAAAAAGGGAAATTATTAGGTGATCGTAGAAAATACGATAGATTTGAAGCTGATTTAAGAGCATTCCACCCAGTAATAGGTAAAAAAAATATAATGGCATATAGAGCAGTTTGGGGATCAACAGGAAGTGGAACTCCAGATTCTATGAGATTTAGTGTTGGTGGAGCAGAATCAGTTCGTGGATATGAATATGGAGCATTTGACGGATATGATCAATTTTATGCAAGTATTGAAAATAGAACAAGATTTGGTAAAAATGGTGACGTTCAATTAGTTGCATTCTTTGATATAGGAAATGCTTGGCAAAAAGAAAGCATAAATGCTGCAGGAAGAAGAACTTATTCGCCAGATAGAAAAAGTGCACATGATTTCAAAGACTTGAAAAAAGGATATGGAGTAGGACTTAGAATAAATACACCAGTTGGTCCATTAAGATTTGATTACGGTTGGCCAATGGATCCTGAAAAACCAGGTAAGAAAAAAGATAAAGGTAAATTCTACTTTAGCTTTGGACAATCATTCTAATATAATATCAAACAGGGAATTTATTTCCTGTTAATTTTTAAAATAAAGTTTTTATGAAAATTTAAAATCAAAAATTTGGTATAAAAAAAGAAAAATTTTATTTAGAAATTTTTTTATGATTAACAAATAGTGATTAACAGACAAGAAAAGAGGGATACACATGTATAATATAAAAGAAGTTGCGGAATTAATTAGTGGAAAAATAGTTGGAAATGAAAATTTGATTTTTAAAAGATTAGCTCCATTTTTTTATGCGACAGAAGATGAGTTGACTTTTGCAGCAGATGAAAAAATGTTGAAAAGTATTGATAAATGTACTGCTGGTGCAATAATTGTTCCACCGTTGGAAAATTTGCCGAAAGATAGAACGTATATTGTGGTTGAAAAAAATCCGAGAGAATTGATGCCAATTTTGCTTAACTTTTTTAAACCGAAAGTGAAACCATTTGAAAAACCGATAGAAGATTCAGCAATAATTGATGAAACAGCGAGTGTCTCAGAAATTAATACATACATTGGACATAATGTAAAAATTGGGAAAAATGTTGTAATTTATCCGAATGTTTCGATTTTTGAAGGGACAGAAATTGGAGATGGGACAATTGTTTACTCGAATGTTACGATTAGAGAATTTTCTAAGATTGGGAAAAAATGTATTTTTCAGCCAGGTGCAGTTATTGGATCTGATGGATTTGGATACATAAAAGTGAAAGGTGATAATGTGAAAATCGAGCAAATTGGACATGTTATCTTGGAAGATGAAGTGGAAATAGGAGCAAATACTTGCGTTGATAGAGGAGCGATTGGAGATACGATTATAAAAAAAGGTACAAAAATTGATAATTTGGTTCATATTGCTCATAATGATGTGATTGGTTCTAATTGCTTTATTATTGCACAAGTGGGGATTTCTGGAAGCGTGGAAGTTGGAGATAATACGACTCTTGCAGGACAAGTCGGAGTGGCTGGACACTTGAAAATTGGAAATAATGTTGTAATTGCTGCAAAATCAGGTGTTACAAATGATGTTCCTGATGGAAAACAAATGTCAGGATATCCTTTGAGAGACCACATGGACGATTTGAGAGTGAAAATGTCGATGGGAAAAGTGCCTGAATTATTGAAAACTGTAAGAAAATTGAAAAAGGAAATCGAAGAATTGAAAAAAATAAATATTAGTGATTACTTTAATAAGAAAAAAATTCGTATTCCTATTGTAAAAAGTAATATTTTTATGTTAAAATAAATTATTATAAGAGCCAAATGATTACACAAAAATATAAGGTATTAATAAATTAATTAAAAATTTAAATAAAAAGATAGGAGTGCGGTATGAAAAAAATATTATTAGGAATGTTATTGCTAATTTTTCGCAGTTAGTTGTAGTCAAAAAACCAGAATCAACAGTTTCAAAATTTATTGATGGTATTAAACGTCAAAAAAATTGAAGAAACGTATAAAAAAATATGCGTTAGACAATAAATCAGAAAATGATTTAAAATTAGAATACAACAACAAATTTCAACAATTATTTTTTTTGAAACATTATTCAAAAAAATATAGATTATAAAATTGAGAAAGTACATAAACAAGATGATGAAACATCAATTGTTACAGTATCTGTAGAAAAATGTAGATGTTGAAAAAGTATTTTTGAAAGTTTATAAAAAAATATGTTAGATAGCACATTTTTCTAGCGGAAATGCTAAATCTGTAGAAGACAGTTTCAAAGAAGAATTGGAATCTAAAGATGTTCCAAAAATCAAAAAAATGAAACACAATTTATTGTTAAGAAAAACAAGCAATGGTTACAAAATTGATGTAACAGCAGAAAAATATCGATGTATTATTAGGAAAATTCAATACGACATTTAGAAATTTGAATAAATTAGGAGAAAATGATTCACAACAATCATCAACTGAACCAAATTCAAGCAACGCTCAATTGCCAAAAATCTGGTCCAAATGTAGCTCCGACTCAAGTTTCTCCAAATGGTGAAATAAAGCGGTATAACAAAAAAATAAATTCAATTAACTGTCTTGTAAAATTTGCAAGGCAGTTTTTTTATGCAAAAAAAGGAATTAATAAAAAAAGACTTTTTTTATTTTTTTCTCGAATATTGTATAATAAATTATATTTTAAAAATTAAAAAAAGAAAAAAATTTATAGAAAGAAAAAGGTAAGATAATGGAAAAAAAGTCAAGAATAATAAGAGGAACGAGTAAATGTGCACGTTTTTTCGTTTGTGATACGACAGAGTTAGTTAAAGAAGCTAAAAAAATTCACGATTTGGATCCAATACCAGCGAGAATTTTTGGAGAATTATTGATAGCGACTGTGATGATGGGAAAAAGATTTAAAAAGGAGAAAATGATTTAATTACTGTAAAAAAATAAATGGAGATGGACCGTTTGGAAATATGTTAGCGACTTCAGGGAAAAAAATGGAGAAGTAAAAAGGATATGTAAGCGGAAATCCATCTGAAGATATTTTTAAAATAATAGACGAAAATGGGAATTTCATAACTGATGAAAATGGAAAAATCAGATTTATCGGTGAAGGAACATTACAAGTAATAAAAGATATTGGATTGAAAGATCCGTTTTCTGGCGTAATAAAATTAGAAAGTGAGAAAATTGCTGACAATATTGCATATTATTTCTTGCTTTCGGAACAAATAAAATCAGTGGTAGCCTTAGGCGTTCAAATAGATGAAAATGGTGAAATTCAAAAAGCTGGTGGATATATGGTTCAGTTACTTCCAGGAGTAGAAGATGGATTTATTGATAAATTGGAAGATAAATTAAGACAAATTAGAAGTATTACTGAATTATTAAACGGTGGAATGAGCTTGGAGCAAATTGTAGAATTATTGTACGAGGATATTACGGTTTTTGAAGAGGAAACTGATGTTGACGGAGCACATAAAAAAACTTATGTGGAAGATTATGAAATTTTGGAAGAAAGTGATATTGAGTACAAATGTAATTGTTCAAAAGAAAAATATTTGTTAGCAGTGAAAACACTTGGAGATGAACAAATTAATGAGATTTTAGAAGAAGAAGGAAAAAAATTCAAGTGGAATGTCATTTTTGTAGAAAAAAATATGAATTTACAAAAGAGGATTTTTGAATAAAATTAATTTTTGAGAAAAAAATATAAATTTTGAAAAATAAAAAGTTGTGAGTTATTTTGAAATGATAAAAAAATAAATAAAATTATAAACTAATAAGGAGATGAAAAAAATGTCAAAAATTAAGAGTAGGTGTAATACGTGGGGGAGTTTCGACTGAAAGAGAAGTGTCGCTAAAAACAGGAAGTGAAATTGTAGCAAATTTAAATAGAGATAAATATGAAGTTTTTGATATTGTAATTGATACTGAAAAGGAAGTTTATGAAAAAAATAAAAAGACTTGAATCTAGATTTTGCTTACATTGCTTTACATGGTGTATTTGGAGAAGATGGAAGAATACAAGCAATTTTACAAAGTTTTGGAATTGCTTACAGTGGACCTGGAGTAATGTCAAGTGCGGTTTGTATGGATAAGGAATTTTCAAAAAGAATTGTTTCTGAATACGGAGTTAGAATTGCAAAATGGAAAAGTGTTCGTGTAGGAGAAACAGTTGATTTTGAAACAGTAAAAAAAGAATTAGGAGATCATCTTATAGTAAAACCAAATAATGGTGGTTCAAGTATTGGAGTAAGTTTTGTAGAAACTGAAGAAGAATTGAAAAAAGGGTTAGAACTTGTATTTGGAATGGATAAAGAGGCTTTAATTGAAGAAGTATTGCATGGAGTGGAAATAAGTGTGCCAGTAATTGGTGGAAAAGTTTTCCCAACAATAAGAATCGAAGCACTTGCTGGAGATTACTTTGATTATGAATCAAAATATGCAAAAGGTGGAGCAAAAGAATACGTGTTTGAATTCCCAGAAAAAGTACAAGCTGAAATTAACAAATTTGCACAAGATAGCTATTATGGATTAAAATGTGAAGGATTTGCAAGAATTGACTTTATGGTAGTAAACGAAGAAACACCATATTTCATGGAAGTAAACACATCACCAGGAATGACAGCTGCAAGTTTATTGCCAAAAAGTACAGCTTCAAAAGGATACAGCTACTCAGAAACATTAGATTTATTAATTGAATCTTCATTAAAAGTGGAAAGATAAACTAATATATCAAAAATATGGAGGAAAATATGGAAAGAATAGCAAGTTTTACAGTAGATCATAAAAAATTAAACAGAGGAATTTATGTATCAAGAATTGACGAAATTAACGGAAATTACATCACAACTTTTGATGTGAGAATGAAGCTGCCAAACAGAGAACCAGTTATAAATATTGCAGAACTTCATACAATGGAACATTTAGGAGCAACATTTTTAAGAAATCATCCAACTTGGAAAGATGAAGTTGTATATTTTGGACCAATGGGTTGCAGAACAGGATTTTATGTAATTTTGAAAGGAAAATTAGAATCAAAGGACATCATTGACTTAATGAAAGAACTTTACAAATTTATGGCAGAATTTAAAGGCGAAATCCCAGGAGCAACTGCAATTGAATGTGGAAACTATTTAGATCAAAACTTGGCAATGGCTAATTTTGAATCGAAAAAATTTTTGGAAGAAACTTTGGAGAATTTGACGGAAGCGAATTTGGTTTATCCTAGATAGAAAATATTATGAGCATCTTTAAGAAGTATTTAAAAAAATAAGGTGGTAAAAAGGATGGAAGAATTAAATACATTTTGAAAAAAACTTTACCAGATAAATTGGATTTTCTAATTAAATTGAAGCAATTCGTGAGTTTAGAAAAAAATAGTTTGGAAAAAAATTAGTTTAGCAGTTATTTTTTTTAGAATTAATGCAGAAAAAAATGGAAAAAAAGTGCAGAAATAAAAAAAGATTAATGGACTTGAATATGTTTATGAAAAATTTAACAGGATATTATTTTTTTAGTTAGCTCAAAAAAATCAGGAAATTGTTATGATTATATTATAAAAAAATTTTTTTCATGAAAAGTTATTTCCAAATGGAGTAATTGATAAAAATAATAGGAGATTATTTCTTTCTTTTGATAGTATAAAAGAAAGAGCAGAATATTTGTTAAGTAGATGGATAAAAATTTGGGAAATTAGATTTTTTTATGTTTCATTATTGGATTTTGAAAAATATAAATTTAAAAAAATGGAAAAAAATTAAAAGTTGAAAATAAATGGAAATTAATTATATATGAAAAATATAAAAACTTCATACATTAAAGATTATTATTTGGCTACAGAAGAAAGCACTGTATTGTGATATTTTTTTTGGAAAAAAATTAAAAAAATAGAACCTTTGTATGATAAAAATTCAATACAATGAATTTTTTTGAAAAATATATCTCCTTTATTGAAAAAAAGGAATTATTAGATACAGCTGAAAATTATGAAATTGAAATATTAGTTGATAAATATCCTGTTACAAATAATAAAATGCAATTTTTAGATGATGAAATGGATATTTATATTACTAAAAATGATTCAAATATGCATCCTTTGGAAAAGTTATCCTGAAATATATTTTTAGAGATACAGTAAATTCTTGGAAAAAAATGTAAGATTGTAAAAAAAGCCGAAAGCAAAAAAATATTTATTCTAAATATAGAACTTAATGAAGAAAAAAATGGAAAAAAATTGCCAGAATTTAAGATAATGCCTAAAATAGAGCATAAAAAAATGTATTCCCACCTGTTTTTAAAAAAATAGAAAAATAATATTTTTCGATATAGTTTATATTCCTAGAGACTGGGATGATGATGACCTTGGATTTAGTATATCAGAAGAATTATTAAAGAAAAATGATAGGATTGGGTTATGATGTTGAAATTATAAGTAATAAGGATAGGTTTTTTTAATACGCATTCACCATATAAACTAAAAAAACGGAAAAAGATATTTTATGGGTTTATGATTATGAAAAATAATTGGTATATATTGCCACTACTGGATTTTTGATACATTAGAACGAAAAGTTATAGATGGAGAAGTTATAACATACACGACTACCTCTGTACAAGTATATCATGAAAAAAATATTGTCCAGACGGGAAGTTGTATTTTCAAAAAAATCAGAGATAAAAGATTATGGGATAAGTGATGCAATTCATTTGGGATTTGGTGAGTGGGTTGTTAATGAATATCAAAAAGCTGATTGAAAGTTATAAAAAGTAAAATTTAAGTATCTAAATTAACAAGGAGGAAAAAAATGCCTTACATTTTAAAAAAAGAAGAAAAATATCGAAGAATTTTTTTGAGAAAAATCAGAAATGGATGAATTTGAAGAAGAGGATTTTTGGAGAATTTTATCCTGATGATTACAAAATGGTTGATAAAAAGTGGAATGTTTGAGGATTTTAGGTTTAAATTAGTTGTTTTGGAAAGTTTACTTGGGAAAAAAATGCGAGTTTTGTTGATGAATTTAAAGAATTTACTGAAAAATTAGAAGAAAAAAATATGATGATTATGTTTTTTTGAAATTGGAAATTTTATTAATCCTGTTATAATTGAACCAATTTTAAAATTTTTTTGGAAAATGTAGAATTGACAGAAGAAGATTTAGAAAAAGTAGATGAAATTTGTATTGATGGCGGACTTGAAATTTATGGTATTCTTTTGTCCAAATTGGGATGGAGAAGATGAATTATTTGAAATGAAAAAAAGTGTAAAAAGGATTTGAAAAATTGAAAAAAATTTGAAAAAAAGTAATTTTTATCTCTTGTTGTGATGAGGAATTGCTAGATGAATTTAGAGAAAGTGGAATTGAAGTTGAATAAAATTAAATTTAAAAGTTATAATTTTTTTAGATTTTTTTCAAAAAAATTTAAAATAGAAAAGGAGATTTATGAAAAAAATACTGATTTTATTTTTTTGGTTATTTTTTTCATTAAAGTTTTTTTCATTTGAATTAAAAAAAGAAAAATTTTAAAATTACAAAAAAATAAGAGTTTAAAAATTATCAGAAGAGGAAATGAAAAAAATCAAAGTGAAAAAGTTGTTGAAGTTTTTTTAATAAAGAAATTTTCAGATAGGATAGAAAGTCAAAAAAATAAGGGAATTGAATATTCGGAAAAATACTAATTTTGAAACAGGTGAAAAAATTTTTAAAAGTGAATGTACCTGATGTTTTGATGAATAATAAAGTCTATGAAAAAAACAATTTATGAAATTGAAAAAGATTAACTTTATTTCAAAAAAATAAAGTGGAAGTAATTTATACTGAAAAAAATTACCGAAATATTTTTAAAATTGTGTTTTCTGAAGAATTTAATAAAAATGCTAGAAGATAAAGTTTCAAAAGAATTGGGATATAAATTGGATAATGAAAAAAATTCAAAAATTATCCAATGAAGAAAGACTGAAAGCAAATGCAATAATTTTTGTCTGAATATCAAAATGAAATGATAAAAAGATATTGGATAATAATCAGTTTGAGTATATGACTAATAAAAAAATAAGATGATTTTGGAAAAGAAAGAAAAAAAGGATGGGAATATAAAGATGAAGAAACATTAGAAAGTGATGGTTTTGATATTTTTTTGATTCTATGTTTGAAAAATTTTGGAAAAATAATTTGAATAAATGAGGATGAGGTATGAGTAAATGAAGAAGATATTAATGTTATTTTTTTACTAACAGCAAGTCTTGGATTTTCAGCAAATTATAAGGTTGAAGTTAAGCCAATGTGAAAAATTCAACAGTCAGAAATTGAAAAGAACAATTTGGAAATTGAAAAAGTTTTTGGAAAAATACAAAACGAGATACTCTTGAAGGAATAAAAAGAGGTTGACAATCAGATTGCAGAACAAAAAGATGAATTAGGAGCAAGATTTTTTTGGTGAAATTTTTGAAAAGAATATATGAGAAATATGGAATATCGTATTAAGGAGATAAATTATAATTCTAGTTCAAGTGCAGATTTAAAATTTGTTTTAAAAAGCACCAAAATTAAATTTTAATTCTCTTTTGGGAAGCTGAAGACCAAGAAAAAAATAAATAAAACATTTGAGCAAAAAAACTGGAAAAATCAATAAAATATTTGTCAAATGTTTCAGGGGAAGATTTTCAAAAGAAATGGATGCCAACCTTGATAGATATAGTATCAAAAAAACGGTTTCAGATAAAATTAAAAATATAAAAAGAATTTGATGAAAAAAAGAAGGAACTGTCGAAGCAACAAAAAAATTAATGGAAAATGGAATATTATAATGAATAATTTAAAAATAGAAACATTTTAGAAAAATTAATAAGATTAGAATTTTTTTAATATAAAAAATTAAAAAAAATTTTTTTGTAACAAAGGAAGGATTGAAATGGCAAAAATAATAGACACACATACACACATTTACGACGAGCAATTTGCAGAAGATTTTGATGAAGTTGTGGAACGGATTGAGGAGCAATTGGAAAGTGCTGTTGTTATTGGGTGTGATTTGGAAACTTCGCTTACGAGTGTGGCTCTTGCGAATAAATATCCGTTTATTTATGCAGTGATTGGAGTTCATCCTGTGGATATTAAGAAGTATAATGATGAAGTGGAAAAAGAATTGGAGCGATTGGCTTTAAATGAGGAAAAGGTTGTTGCGATTGGGGAAATTGGACTGGATTATCATTGGATGGAAGATCCGAAAAATGTGCAAATTTCTGTGTTTAAAAAGCAGATGGAACTTGCTGAAAGAGTGAAAAAGCCTGTTGTGATTCATACGAGGGAAGCGTTGCAGGATACGATTAATGTTTTGAAGGAATATCCGAATGTTGGTGGGATTTTGCATTGTTATCCAGGATCGCTTGAGGCGGCAAAACCACTTTTAGATAGATATTATATCGGAATTGGTGGGACTTTGACATTCAAGAATAATAAAAAGACGAAAGAACTTGTGAGAGAACTTCCTTTGGAAAAGATTGTCCTAGAAACAGATTGTCCATATTTGACGCCAGTTCCTTTTAGAGGGAAAAGAAATGAGCCGATTTATACAAAATATGTGGCGGAAGAAATTGCTAGAATTAAGGAAATTTCAGTGGAAGAAGTTATAAGAGTAACTACGGAAAATGCAAAAAAAATTTATAGAATGAAATAAAAGAAAGGAAGTGCAGAGAATGGAAGAAAAAGTAATTTTAGAATGTAAAAAATTGAGAAAATCTTACAAACTTAATAATGCATTGAATGATATTGATCTTTCGATAAAAGGCAATAAAATTATTGGTTTGTTGGGACCGAATGGGAGTGGGAAGACAACTTTAATTAAGTTGGCGGTTGGATTATTGAAACCGACATCGGGAGAAATCTTGATAGATGGGAAACCAATTGGTGTGGAAACAAAAGAGATAATTTCATATCTTCCGGATAGAGATTATTTGGACAAAAATCAAAATGTGGATTCATTGATTAAATTATTTGAGGATTTTTATCCTGATTTTAATAAACAGACAGCGTTGCAAATGTTTCAAGATTTGAAAATTGATACGACGAAAAAATTTAAAGCGTTGTCGAAAGGGAATAGAGAAAAGGTTCAATTGATTTTGGCTATGAGTCGAGAAGCTAAATTGTATTTATTGGATGAGCCGATAGCGGGAGTGGATCCAGTTACGAGGGATTATATTTTGAATACGATTATTAAAAAATTACAATAAAGATGCGACTTTATTAATTTCAACTCACTTAATAAATGATGTTGAGAAAATTTTTGGATGAAGTGGTTTTTGTAAATAATGGTGATATTTTTACTTCATGATACAGTTGAAAACATTAGATCGAAAAAATGAGAATAAAAAGTATTGACGAATACTTTAGGGAGGTGTTCAAATAATGTTAAAATTATTTAAGTACGATTTTTAGAGCGATAAGTAGAAGATTGATACCGTTGTATCTAGTTGGAATAGTAATAGGAGTTATTAATGTAATATGTTCAAGCATATTATCAAATATGCTAAGTGGCGATTATACTTCGAAAGGCTCAAGAAGTAACATTTATGATATTGACAATTTTAAAAAGGCTTGTTGTCATTTTCATTTTTTTATACTGAGTTCATATATTTCGATATTGACAATTTTTTTATATTAATTTCAAATTTTTCATAGTTCAGTTTATGGAAACGAAGGTTATTTAATAAATTCATTGCCAATAGAATCAAAGAAATTAATTTTAGCAAAATATTTTAACTTTTTTTATTTTGGACATTTGTTTTCAGGAATATTTTACTCAATTTTCTATATTGCAGGATTATTTTCAAATGTGAATAAATATGAAAGAAAAAGAGTTATTTGATCATTTTAATGAAGTAAAAGTAGAACTTTTCGAAAAGAATGGCAAGTTATCCACATATGTCAAAAAAATTATAGCTTTAATTATAATAGCGATAATTTGCTACATTTTGTATATTTTACTATATTCTTGGTACTACATGCTAAGTGTTACTTTTCATGAAATTTAATAAAAATTAAATAAAAATAGTTGTTGGAATAATAACTTTTTTTCATTTGTAACGTAATTGTTATGATAATCTCAGTAACTTTAATGATTTCAGGAATTGTCAGTTTATCGAAAAATTGAAGGATCAGCATCTTCTGAAATACAAGTATTTAATGTACTAAGTACCCATGGAATAACATTGATGATTGCTTTGATATTATTGAATGTTGGTTCGTTTTTCTTGATAAATTATATTCATTCAAAGAAAAATTGATTTAGAATAAATTAATTGAATAAATAAAAAAAGAATGTGAATTTAAAAACCATTTTTGGAGATAAGTTCACATTCTTAATTTTATAGTAAAACTGCTTTTAAAAACTAAACTCAAAAAAACTATGACTATTTTACTCAACTCTTAAATTTACGTAATTGTTAATAGTTTTGAGTATAAAAATATCCTATAATATTCCTGGATATTTTACTCCGCCCCAGTTAACATTGTCTTTCATAACAGCAATTTCGTCTAAATTAACATCTCTCAATGCCCATTTTTTTAAATTCTTCAAATCCTGTTCTGTCAACAATATAACCAATATGTTCTTTTTGGTAAACTTCTGTCGATATATTCTTCTACATATTCGTATGTATTTTTTTAAGATTTTGATGATTGATTCTTCATCAGCCCACAATAACCAATCTTCAGCAAGTCTAGGGTTCTTTTTACCAGTTCTTCCCATAATTGTTAATTTGTAATATTTTTTTAGAATCTCTTGTCCAAGCATTCATCGGACAGTTTCAATACACATTCTCCACATCCGATACATCTGTCATGGTCTCTAACAGGTTTATAATTAACCATTTTTATTGCCCCTGTCGACAATTTTGTACATTTTCTTTCACACATTCCACAAGAAACACATCTTTGTGCATCAAAAACAGGTTTAGCCATTCCAATAATTCCAAAATCGTGCATTCTAACTTTTTGACAATCATTCGCACAACCAGTCAAAGCCACTTTAAAAATGCAAATCATTTGGGAAAAATAACTTTTTCAATCTTTTTAGCCAATTCAGTTGTATTGTATTGACCTTTTGGACAAACTTTGTTTCCGATACAAGCTGCCACATTTCTAGTACCAGCTGATTGATATCCTTCGTTTTCTCCTTTGTAATTAATTTCCAATTTTTCCATAATAGGTTGAACCATTTTATTAACTTTTTCAATATCTTTCCAGTCGATTCCTAATATTTCAAATCCTTGTCTAGTTGTGATATGAATTCTACCATCTCCATAAGTATTTGCAATATCATTAACCATTTCCATTACATCAGTAGTGATGCTTCCACCAGGAACTCTGACTCTCAAAGCAGTTTTATGTCTATCTTTTGTTACTCTAAAAGCGTTTTTCGTAACAACTTTTCTATTTATATCCATACTCATTGATTTTTCCTCCATCATTTTTTACTAAAAGCTCAGTCGCCACTTTCAAATTATATTTATTAATCAAGCAATTTTTGTGCAAAGCTGTAATTAAATACAGGCCCTTCTAAACAAATGTATGTTTCATCAATTTTACAGTGTCCACATTTTCCAACAGCACAAGACATTCTTCTTTCAAATGACACTCAAATTTGCTCTTTAGGAATATTTCTTTTTAATACTTCTAAGCAAGTGAAATGCATCATAATTGGAGGCCCAACAACTACAAATTCATAATCAGAAGTATCTTCAGGCAAGAATAAATCTGGAATATATTTAGTAACCATTCCTTGATTCATATCTTCGCACCTTCATTGTTATCCAAAGTAATCAATACATCAAATTTTTCTTTCCATCTATCAAATTCATCTTTAAAAAATCAATCCTTCAATATTTTTTTAAATCCAACAATGATTTTTCAACGATTTAACTTTCTTTCAGGATGTGCATAAAAATATTCAATTATTGGTCTTACAGGTGCAATTCCACTTCCTCCAACAATCAAAAATCACATTTTTATTTTTTTATATTTATCAATTGGAAACCCATTCCCATAAGGTCCTCTCAAAAAGATTCTATCATTTTCTTTTTAATTTAAAAAAATTTCATCAGTAACTTTTTCCAACTTTTTCTTATCAAAAAGTCAAGCCATCCTTCTTCTTCGTTAAAATTAGCGATAGAAATAGGAACTTCTCCAACACGAGGCAACGAAACTTGCATGAATTGTCCAGCACTAACTTTTCCCTTTGTATTGTACTCTAAAAAAGCCATTCCAAGTGAGTAACTTTTTCTACTTTTTAATAATCTATGTACAGTTGGTAAATACACATTTTCAGTGTAATAAGAGTTAAAATTTTCTTCAATTGCTTTTTCACAAGAGGTAAAAGCACTTTCAGCGTAATTAGAATTATTCATTTATAGCAGCCTCCTTTTTTTCTTTAGAAATTCTTTTTAATTCAGCACTCAATTTATTGATGCAATTTGAGAAAGAGATGTACTCAGGACAAGCATCATCACATCTTCCACATCCTGTACACATATTATATCCAAATCTTTTCTTAAAATCAGAAATTTTGTGCATTACTTTAAATCTCATTCTATCTCCATGTCTTTTGTCTAAATGAGTGTCCACCAGCCATATCGGTAAATCCTTGAACATGGCAAGAAGCCCAAACTCTTCTTCTTTCTCCAACATTTTCTGTTTCGCTGTAAAAAATATCTTGTGTAGAAGTACAAGTACAAGTAGGACACACAAAGTTACATTTTCCACAAGCAATACATCTCTTATCGTATTCACGCCATAAATCCAAGTTTATAACATCTTCCAACTCAATATTATCAGGAATATCAACGTGAATTTCATTATCTTCAACAAATTCCATTTCAAATTCCTGTTTTCTATAATTTAATCTATCATTCGCAAAAATAATTTATAAATTCTTCATCTTTAATATCTAAAAAAATATTTCTGAATCAGTAACTTTAATTCCAATATTGTAATCATCAGTTTTGTTAGTCCCCATATCCACACAGAAACAGTTTTCAAAACTATTAGGACATCCAAAAAAACAACAAATTTAACATTTTCTCTAACCTTTTTGTAATAAATGTCCAAAAAAATTTATTATTTCAAATAAATTTCATCAACCCTTTTCACAGAATGTAAGTCACAACTTCTCAAAAAAATCAAATATTTTTTTATTTTTTTTCTTCAGGAACTTTAACATTATCTTCAGTAAAATAAAAACATTGTTTGAGTAATTGGTAACATTACTTCCTTTTGCTGAAAAAAATTTGATTTTCTATCAAAAACAAATATCTTCAACTTTATCAATTTGGTGATATCTAATAACAGATGTATCAGAGAAATTCCCAATACCAGGAACTTCTACGGGTGCATGAATTTCATATTCTTTTTTTAAAAGCATCCAAAGCCTTATTAAAATTTGCATAATTTAAGCTAATTTTTCATTTTTCCTCCCTAAATTTATAAAAATCTTTCTGCCAAATGCAAAAAAATTTTTTTAGTATTACAGAACTGTAAATATTTTTTTAATTTGTAATTCTTTTCACTAGAGTATACCCCATTTTTAACTATATTAGGCAAGTAAAAAGTTTTTTTATTTGGATTTCAAATAATTTACTTTTTAAAAATAAAAAAAGAAGACTGAGAAATAAAGTAATTTACAAAAGAAATTAATAACTTTTACAATAAGACCAATTATAATATGTAAAAAAATTATAAAAAAATTTTGCTATAATGAAAAAAATTTACTTCAATTCGTGACAAAAAAACAAATTGCAAAAAAATAAAAATAAGATGTGGTATAATTGACGCATAACGTTTGTTATTTATAAAGAAAGGAAGAGAAAATAGATGAAAAATGTATTAAAAATTTTTTTAATAAAAAAAGAATTTTAATGGGATTTGTAACTTTATGGTTAGTAATTACAATTACGTTCTTTTTTTATTACATTTATTACCTGGTGATCCATTTCAAAGTGAAAAAAAGCGATACCACCGAAGATAAAAAGAAAACCTAATGGCAAAAATATCACTTAGATAAACCTTTAGGTGTTCAATATGTAGAATATTTGAAGAGCATTTCAAAAGGTGATTTAGGAATGTCAATGAAAGTTAGAGGAAGAACTGTAAATGATGTAATTGTAGATAGTTTTCCTGTGTCAGCAGATTTAGGAGCTAGAGCAATTATATTTGCATTGGTAGTAGGGAATACCTTTTAGGAATAATTGCAGCATTGAAGAGAGGGAAGTATCAGGATAAGATATCGATGGTAATAGCAATTATTGGGATATCGGTTCCGAGTTTTGTCCTGGCGGGATTAATGCAGAAATATGCAGTTGATTTCCATAATGGAATTTTGATTGATAAGCTGAATTTACCGCTGTTTAGAATTTTATTGTCAGGTTGGGATGATCCGTCGAAAAAAATATTGCCTGTAATTGCGTTAGGGATTGTATACAGTAGCGTTGATAGCGAGATTACTTAGAGATAAAAATGATTGAGGTAATGGGACAAGATTACATTAGATTGGCAATAGCAAAAGGTGTAAAACCTAAAGATATAGTATTAAAACATGCATTAAGAAATGCAATTTTACCAATAATTACAATAATGGGACCAACAATAGCAGCGTTATTGACAGGTTCATTTGTAATTGAACAAATTTTTACAATTCCTGGATTAGGGAAATATTTCGTTCAAAGTATAAATGATAGAGATTATACGATGGTATTAGGAGTAACAGTATTTTTATGCGATATTCTTGATTATAATGATGATTATTATGGATATTGTGTATGCGTTAGTAGATCCTAAAATTAAACTTGGAAAAGGAGATGAGGCGTAAGTATGTCAAATAGTACAAATGAAAAATATATTCCAACGGCAGAAGACTTTAAAATAGTTGGACCAGATACGGCTCAAAATGAGGTAATTTACAAACCAAGTTTAACATTTTGGCAAGACGGTTGGAGAAGATTTAAGAAAAATAAATTGGCGTTATCATTTTTAGCATTAACAGTATTTTTTGCGTTTTTAGCGATTTTTGGACAACATCTAACAAAATATTCGTACAGAGCACAAGATTTAACACAAAAATTCTTAAGTCCATCTCAAGGTATAAAAACAGGGCATTATTTAGGAACGGATAATTTAGGAAGAGATTTATTCGCAAGACTTTCTCAAGGAATTAGAATTTCAATGGAATTATCAATTGTAACAGCAATTATTTGTGTTATTTTTGGTACAGTTTATGGTGCGATTTCTGCATATTTTGGTGGAATAATTGACACAATTATGACAAGAATTGTAGAAATTTTAATGATAATTCCTTCAATGATTTACATAATCTTATTAATGGTTGTAATGGGAAATAGCGTAAAAAAACAATTATTATAGCGATGTCATTGACTAGATGGTTAGGATATTCATTGTTAGTAAGAGGGAAGTTTTAAAAAATTAAGGAAAGTGAATTTGTGTTAGCATCAAAAATCACTTGGTGGAAACTTTATTTGGATAACATTGAGACATTTAATACCAAATACATTAAGCGTTATAATTATTAGATTGACAACTGATATACCAAATATTATTTTTTTACAGAAGCATTTTTGAGTTTTATTGGATTAGAGTACCAATTCCTCAAGCTTCATTAGGAAACTTAGTATTTGATGGATTCATAAATATGGATTCTTATCCTTATTTATTTGTAATTCCAGCAGTTGTAATTTCATTGATTACATTGGCGTTTAATATTGTAGGAGATGCGTTAAATGATGCGTTAAATCCTAAATTGAGATCGTAAAAAAACGACTTTAAACAAGCTTAAAAATTAAAATTGGGAGAAATAAAAATGAGCAAAAAAACTATTAGAAGTTAATAATTTAAGTGTTTCGTTTAATACTTATGCTGGAGAAGTTCAAGCATTAAGAGGTGTTAGTTTCTCTGTAGATAGAGGTGAAACACTTGCAATAGTTGGAGAATCAGGGTCTGGGAAATCAGTTACTGTTCAAACAATTATGAAATTAATTCCGATGCCTCCAGGTGAAATAAAAGGTGGAGAAATCTTTTTCGATGGAGAAGATTTAGTAAAAGTTTCGGATAAAAAGAATGATGGAGTTAAGAGGAGGAAGAATCGGAATGATTTTTCCAAGATCCTATGACTTCGTTAAATCCTACAATTAAAGTAGGAAAACAAATTATGGAAGGTATTTTTAATTCACAAAAAGTGAGTAAAGCTGAAGCTAAGGCACAAGCAATTGAAATGCTTAGAAAAGTTGGAATACCTAAACCTGAAGAAAGATTTAATCAATATCCACATGAATTTTTCTGGTGGAATGAGACAAAAGAGCGGTTATTGCGATTGCACTTTCTTGTGAACCAGATTTATTGATTTGTGATGAGCCAACAACGGCATTGGATGTTACAATACAAGCACAAATATTAGAATTAATAAATAAATTGAAGAAAGAATTGAATATTGCAGTAATTTTGATTACGCATGATTTGGGAGTTGTTGCAGAAACTGCTGATAAAGTTGTAGTTCTTTATGCTGGAGAAAAATTAGAAGAAGCACCTGTGGTTGAATTATTTAAAAATCCAAAACATCCGTATACTTGGGGATTATTGAAATCATTGCCAAGATTGGATATGACAAGTGGAGAAAAATTAATATCAATTCCAGGGACACCGCCAGATTTATTGAAACCACCAGCTGGAGATCCGTTTGCAGCTAGATCAGAATACGCAATGAAAATAGATTACGAAAGAAAAGCCACCAATGATTGATTTAGGAAATGGTCATTTGGTAAAATCGTGGCTTTATGTTGATGGAGCACCAAAAGTTGAATCGCCTTTTGCGAATAAAAATGTTGATAAAAAGGGAGATGAGTAAGAATGCCAAGTAATGAAAAAAATTAATTGAAATGAAAAATTTAAAAAAATATTTCCTATGAAACAAAAAAACAAGTTTTAAAAAGCGGTTGACAATGTAACGATGGATATTCATAAAGGAGAAATCTTGAGTTTGGTTGGAGAATCAGGTTCAGGGAAAAACAACTTTGGGAAGAACAGTTAGTAGATTGTATCATAAAACGAATGGAGATATATTATTTGGTGGAAAACCTGTTGAAAAATACAGTATAAAAGAATTTACGAAAAAAGTTCAGATGATTTTCCAAGATCCACAAGCGTCACTAAATCCAAGAATGACAGTGGGAGATATTATTGCTGAAGGAATCGATATTCACAAATTGGCTAAAACTAAAAAAGAAAGAATGGAAAAAGTTTATAGCTTATTGGAAATTGTTGGGATTGAATAGAGAACATGCGAATAGATTTCCACATGAATTTTCAGGAGGTCAAAGACAAAGAATCGGGATTGCGAGAGCTTTGGCAGTGGATCCAGAAGTATTAGTGTGTGATGAGCCGATTTCAGCGTTAGATGTGTCGATTCAAGCACAAGTAGTAAATTTATTAAAGGATTTACAAAAAGAAAGAAATTTAACATTGTTATTTATAGCGCATGATTTGTCGATGGTAAAATATATTTCAGACAGAGTAGCTGTTATGTATCGTGGAAAAGTTGTAGAATTAGGAACGCCTGAAGAAGTGTACAATAATCCAATTCACAGCTACACAAAATCATTAATTTCAGCAGTACCAATAGCTGATCCAACTGCAAAAAAACACGAAAAAGTTGGAGTAGACGAATCATATTTAAGAAGTCCAATGGGAGATGTCTCAGAAATTAATAAAATTCCTGAAGTGCCAGAATTGACAGAATATGAGCCAGGACATTTTGTAGAAACTTCTTTTTGAAAGAAAATAAATTAATATAAACATATAGTTTTAGAAAGAGAGAAAAAATTATGAAAAAAATTTTTAGTAATTTTAACATTATTGATGTTTGTTCTGTCGTGTGGAAAAAGCTGGAGGAAATGGAAAAAAACAGCTACATTTAACATGGAAGCAGAGCCATCATCTTTAGATCCACAACTTTTTGACTGATATGGGTGGATTTATGATTACAGGACTTACTTACGAAGGACTTGTTAGATTGAATGAAAAAAATGAAGTTGTACCAGCAGGAGCAGAAAGTTGGGAAAAATCAAAAAGATGGAACAGTTTGGACATTTAAATTAAGAAAAAGGAATGAAATGGTCAAATGGTGATGCTTTGACAGCTAAAGATTATGTAAATGGGATGAAGAGAGGATTGGAACCTGCAACAGCGTCTGAATACGCATTTTTGATGTTTTTACATTAAAGGAGCAGAAGATTATAACGGTGGGAAAAATTAAAGATTTCAATCAAGTTGGGAATAAAAAGCTAAAGATGATTATACTATAGAATTTACTTTATCAAAACCAGCACCATTCTTTGATAAAAACATTAGTTATGCCAGTTTATTATCCGATAAATGCTAAAAGCATTGGATCAATTTAAAGATAAATATGCGACAGAAGCTAATAAATCTATTTACAGTGGGCCTTATACAATTGAAAAAAATGGACTCACGATAATGAAGTTATTTTGAAGAAAAAAATCCTAATTACTGGAATGCAGCGAACACTAAATTTGATACATTAAAAAGCATTGATGGTTTCAGACTTTAATGCTGCAACAAATTATTTTGAAAAATAAAGAATTGGATTTAACAAAAAATTTCTCTTGAGAAAAAAAGCTTCTATGTAGGAAAACCTGAATTAAAAGAAGTTCCAGACGGAAGGGTTTATTATTTAGCATTTAATACAAAAGCACCAGGATTGAAGAATAAGAAAATTAGACAAGCGTTATCATTGGCTATAGATAGAAAAAATTTAGTTAGTAATGTGTTAAATGGTTCAGGAATTGTAGCTTCAGGGGTTGTTTCTGAAGGAACAAAAGGAGAAAATGACGATTTCAGAAAAGAAGTTGGAGATCTTTATGCACAATATAAAAATGTAAATGTTAAGGCTTTATTTGATGAAGGATTGAAAGAAGAAGGATTGACTCCAGATAAATTGAACTTGACTTTGACAGTTGATGAAAAAGGAAGTGGAAAAAAAGAAGGAGAATTTTATCAATCGCAATGGAAAGAAAAATTAGGATTAGATGTAAACGTGGAAACTATTACGTATAAAGAAAGATTATCTAGAGCGAAAATCAGGAGATTTCCAAATAGTAAGATATGCTTGGGGACCTGATTATGCTGATCCGATGACTTATTTAGAAATTTTCCAAACATCAGCTGGACAAATTAATGTTGCGAAATTTTCAGATCCTGAATATGATAAATTAGTTGAGTTTGCTAAAAAGGAACAAGACAATAAAGCTAGAATGGATGCTATGAAAAAAGCTGAAAAAATCTTAATGGATGATTTCCGTTATACAGGACTTTACTATGAAGTGGCTACATACTTGCAAAATCCACATTTAAAAGGTGTTGTTATAAGAGCAGTAGGAAATCCTATTGACTTCTATGCAGCATATAAAGATTAATTAGTAAATCAAAAATATTTTTTTAAAAAAATATCTTGAAATTTGATGGAAAAAAATAGTAAAAATATAGAAAAAATAATATTAAGACAGAGGAGTTATTTAAGAAAAAAATAAAAAAATGTTTTTTTCTAGGTAACTCCTAAAAAAGAATATATATTTGTATAGGAAAAAATTTTAAAAAAATTTATAAGTTTGAATTTTTAGTATAAATTTTATATATGAATTGATTTATAAAAAAATATTATTAATTTAAAATTTGAAAGGAAGTGTATTGAATGAAGAAAATTTTTATTAGTAATAAGTTTAATTTTAGCATTTCGTCTTATCGTGCGGAAAATCCTCTAATAGCCATGCATTATTATTAAACTTAAAAGAAGAAGGAAAATCTTATGACCCGCAATTAGCAAATGATTCAACAGCAGAAATTGTTGATTCGTTAATAGGGGAGACATTGATTAGAGAAGGTGAAGATGGACAAGGAGTTCCAGGAGTTGCCGAAAAATGGGAAGTTTCAAAAGATGGACTAGTTTGGACATTCCACTTGAGAAAAAATGCAAAATGGTCAAATGGGGATCCAATTACAGCAAATGACTTTAGAGCTGGATGGTTAAGAGCGTTAAACCCTAATACAGCAGCAGAATATGCTTCAAAATTATTCCCAATAAAAAATGCAGAAGCATATAATAAAGGTGAAGTAAAAGAAGATGCAGTTGGAATTCAAGCTGTAGATAATTATACATTGAAAGTAACATTGGGAGCACCATTACCATATTTTGATTCAGCAGTTAGATTGTATACATATTTACCAGTTAATACTAAATTCTTAAAAGAAGTTGGAGATAAATATATGACAAGTCCTAAAGATTCAATTTCTTCTGGAGCATATGTTATTAAGTCTTGGACAAAAGATTCTGAAATAGTATTTGAAAAAAATCCTAATTACTGGAACAAAGATAATATACCTTTAGAAACAGTTAAAATTAAATTTGTAGCAGATGAAGCTGCATTAAATGCGTTTAAAAATAATGAAATTGATATAACTAATATTACAACAGAACAAGCTAAAGAGTATGCTAAATGATAAAAGACTTAGAGTGGCAAAAGATGGATCTGTTTGGTATATGACTTACAATATGAAAAAAATAAAGTTTTAGCAAACAAAAAAATTAGACAAGCGTTATCATTGGCTGTAGATAGGGAAAAAATTGATAACAGGAGTTTTAGATAATAAAGGAGAAGCAGCTTATACTTATACAACAAAAGGTGTTGGAATTTATGGAGTAAGTAAAGATTTCTCTGAAGAAGCAGGAAAAATATTCCCAGCATATAATCCACAAAAAGCAAAACAATTGTTAGCTGAAGGATTGAAAGAATTGGGATTACAAAAATTACCAACATTGGAAATGATATTTAATACAACAGGAAGTAATAAAGCGATTGCTGAATTTATTCAAGAAAGTATGGAAAAAGAATTTGGGAATTGACTTTAAAGTAACTGGTATTACATTTTAAAGAAAGATTAGCAAGAATGGAATCAAAAAAATTATGAAATTGCATTGGCAGGATTTAATGGAGATTATCCAGATGCAGTAACTTATTTGGAAAGATTTGATTCAAAAAGATGGAAATAACTATTCTCAATATGTAAATCCTAAATATGATGCAACATTGAAAAATTGCTAAAAAAACTCTATGGATAAAGCAACAAGAGTTAAAGCGATGATTGAATTAGAAAAAATGATTGCTGACGATATGCCAGTAGGATTACTTTACTACAGAGCAAATAATAAATTAATCAATCCTAGAGTAAAAGGAATTGTATTCCACCCAATTGGAATTGATTATTATCTAGGAAAAAAACTACTATTGGAAAAATAGTGATGGTTGTAATATTTAGAAAAATTTTAAATATATATGATGAAAAAGAATTATCTTAATTTTTTTAAGATAGTTCTTTTTTTGATTTTATAGATGAATATAAAAAAATCATAAATGAATTTTTATTTTTTTATATAATTATTTTTTTGTAAAATTAATTGAAATTTTTAAATTTTCAAGGTATACTATGTAATATAAGATTTATTAAGAGAAAGGAAGAAGAACAATGAAAAAAAGTATTGTTAATTTTAGCGATGGCGATGATGTTCTTTGCATGTGGTGCAAAAAGGTTCTAAAGGAAGTACCTTTTTCATTAAATTTAGGAGCAGAACCAAAAATCAATTGACCCTCAATTATCAACAGATATAGCAGGAGGAACAGTAAACGAATTACTTTCGGAAGGATTATTAAAAAGAACTCCAGATGGTAAACCAGATCCAGGAATTGCAGAAAAATGGGAAGTTTCACCAGATGGTTTGAAATGGACATTCCATTTAAGAGATGCAAAATGGTCAAATGGAGATCCAATTACAGCAAATGACTTTAAAAGCAGCGTGGATAAGAGGATTGGATCCAAAAAGTAGCATCAGAATATGCGTACATGTTATATCCAATAAAAAATGGAGAATTATTTAATAAAGGAAAAGTAACAGCTGACAAAGTAGGAATTAAAGTTGTAGATCCAAAAACATTAGAAGTAACATTGGAAGCACCAACACCATATTTTTGCAGATTTAGTAACATTTAAAAACTTATTCTCCAATTAATGAAAAAAATTCTTAAAAAGCAGCTGGAGAAAAAAATTTGCTACAGAAGCTAATCAAACAATATCATCAGGACCATATGTAATGAAAAAAATGGGTACATGATTCAGAAATGAAAATTTGAAAAAAATCCAAATTATTGGAATAAAGATAATGTAAAAGTTGATAACATTACATATAAATTAATACCTGATAATTCAGCTGCATTAAATGCGTTTAAAAAAATAAAGAAGTTCAAGTAACACAAATTACTGCAGAACAAGCGAGAGAATATGAAGGTAAACCAGAATTGGTAAAAATCAAAAAGATGGTTCAGTTTGGTATATTTTTACCAAATTTAAAAAAATAAATTCTTAAGTAATTCAAAAATCAGAAAAAGCAATTTTGTTAGCAGTTGATAGAGATGAATTAGTAAAATCAGTATTAAATGGAACTGGAGAAAGTGCGAGAACATTTGTTCCATCAGGAATTGGAATAAAAGGTATTTCAAAAGATTTCCCAGAAGAAGTTCCAACTTCAATTGAAAAAAATACAATCCACAAAAAAAGCTAAACAATTATTTGCTGAAGGATTGAAAAGAATTAGGAATGACAAGTGCACCAACATTAGAAGTACTTATAAATGATTCTAGGAAATAACAAACCAGTTGCTGAATTTGTTCAAGAATCTGTAAGAAAAAAATTTAGGTTTAAATCTTAATGTAAAAAGCAGTTACATTCCAAGAAAGAGTTTCGAGAATGGCTTCAAAAGATTTTGATTTAGTATTAGCAGGATGGTCAGGAGACTTTAAAGATCCAATTACATATTTAGACTTGTTTGTAACAGGTGGAGGACAAAATAGAGGTTCTTACTCAAATCCTCAATATGATGCATTAGTTAAGAAAAATAAAATCAACAGCTGATCCTAATGTAAGAGTACCAGCAATGATTGAATTAGAAAAAAATAATAGCTGATGATACTCCAGTAGCAGTATTATACCAAAGAGAAAAAAACCTTACTTGATGGGATACAAAAGTTCAAGGATTGAAATTTACTGCAATCGGTGGAGAATATTACTTTAAAAAAATTTATCAATGAAATAATTTAATAATTTAGAAAAAGTTGGTGAAATAAAATTTGTTTTGCTAATTTTTTTGAATAAATTTATTGTAGATATAAAATTGGAGTGATATTGAAGTTATAAATATATGATTTTTTTATTATAGTTTGGCATAGAAAAATAGTGATAGAAATTGAGTATAGTATTCATATATAATATATATTAAATGATTTAAAAAAATATAGCTAATAACAATAGAAAAAAATATTAAAAAAATAAGGTATAATAAAGTATATTATTAAATTTAAGAAGAAGGAGAAAGTAGAATGAAAAAAATGTCGGTATTATTAGCATTAGTGCTAATGTTTGTTTTATCATGTGGCGGACATGGAAATAAAGGTAAAGAACTAGTATTGAATCTAGGAACAGCACCAACTTCAATTGATCCGCAAATTACTACTGATATCGCAGGTGGGACAGTAGATGATTTGTTAATGGAAGGATTATTGAGAAAAGATAAAGATGGGAAATCAGTTCCAGGAATTGCAGAAAAATGGGAATCAACTCCAGATGGATTAAAATGGACATTCCATTTAAGAGATGCAAAATGGTCAAATGGAGATCCAATTACAGCAAATGACTTTAAAGCAGGTTGGTTAAGAGCATTAGATCCTAAAACAGGAGCTGAAAATGCTTATTTGTTATTTATGATTAAAAATGCAGAAGAATTTAATAGTGGAAAAGCAACAGCTGATCAAGTGGGAATTAAAGTTGTAGATCCTAAAAACTTTAGTAGTAGAATTAAAAACACCAACACCATATTTTTGATGATTTGGTAACATTTAAAAGCGTATATGCCTTTGAATGAAAAAGTTCTTTAAAGAAAAAAAGGAGATAAATATTTTGCAGAAACTCCAGATAACACACTTCATCAGGTCCATATGTTTTGAAAAAAATGGACTCAAGATTCAGATTTGAAATTTGAAAAAAATCCTAATTATTGGGATGCTAAAAAATGTAAAAAAACTGATGCTATCACATTGAAATTGACTGAAGATACAACAGCAGCGTTTAATGCGTTTAAAAAAATAAAGAATTAGATGTAACAAAAGTAACTTACCAACAAGCTAAAAGCGTACAAAGGGAAACCTGAATTAGTAAATGCTGCAGATGGTGGAATTTGGTACTTATTGTTAAATAATAAAGTAAAAACCTTTGAATAATGCGAAAGTAAGACAAGCGTTGCAATATGCTATAAATAGACAAGAATTGATTTCTAAAAGTATTAGAAGGTTCAGAAAAAAATACAAATACATTTACTCCAAGTGGAGTTGGAATTAAAGGGTTAAAAAGGAGACTTTGCTGAAGAAGTTCCTACAAAAATACCAGAATTTAATGTAGCAAAAAGCTAAACAATTATTGGCTGAAGGATTGAAAGAAGAAGGAATGACTAAAATGCCAGAATTGGAAGTAATTTTTGCTGATACAGGAAGTACTAAAATGATTGCTCAATACATTCAAGAAAAATTTGAGTAAAAATTTAGGAATTAAATTGAATTTACAAGTTGTAACAGGAAAAGAAAGAATTAGTAGATCTAAACAAAGAAATTACCAAATTGCAATCGCTAACTGGACAGGAGATTTCAAAGATCCAATTACATATTTAGATATTTTTTTGAATCAACTAATAAAGGTGCAAACCGTGGAGATTTCTCAAATGCTGAATATGATGCGTTGTCTAAAAAAAGCTAAATCTACAGCTGATCCAGCAGTTAGAGTTCCAGCTATGATTAAAATGGAAAAAAATAATTTCTGAACAAACACCAGTAGTTGTATTATTCCAAAGACAAAAAAATTATTTGGTAAATCCTAAAGTAAAAGGACTTGGATTTGTAGCAATTGGTGGAGAATTTAACTTTAAAGATTTAGAAGTTAATAAATAATTTATTTCTTGAATTTTTTTGAAAAAAATAAATTTGAGGAATAGGAAAAGTTGGCAAGACATTGAATTGTTTTGTCAATTTTTTTGATTATATGATATAATAGTTACAATACAAAAGTTATAAAAAAATAAATATGATTTTTATAAATAGAGAAAATTTTAGAGAGGAGAGAAAATGAGAAATTATGATGTTATTGTCGTGGGAGCAGGGCATGCGGGAGTAGAGGCGGCTTTGGCTTCAGCGAGATTAGGATTGAAAACAGCCGTTTTTACAATAACACTTGATAATATTGGTGTGATGTCTTGTAATCCATCAGTTGGAGGGCCAGCGAAAAGTCATTTGGCGAAGGAAGTTGATGCTCTTGGTGGAGAAATGGGAAGAAATATGGACAAAAGTTTTGTTCAAATGAGAATTTTGAATACGAAGAAGGGTCCAGCAGTAAGGTCTTTACGGGCACAAGCTGATAGAAAAATTTATGCGAGGGAAATGAAGAAAACTGTTGAAGCACAAGAAAACTTGGATACGGTTCAAGACATTGTAACAGAATTAGTTGTTGAAAATGGAGAAATTAGAGGGATTAAAACGAAAACTGGAATGGAATTTTCAGCAAAGGCTGTTGTAATTGCTTCGGGGACATTTTTGCGAGGATTGTTGTATATTGGAGATAAGAGAGTAAAAGGTGGAAGAATGGGAGAATTGTCAGCTGATGATTTGACAGGTTCGTTGGAAAAATTAGGATTTAAAATGGGAAGATTCAAAACAGGGACACCGCCTAGATTGGATATTCGTACATTGGACTTGGAAAAATTGGAGGAACAGCCTGGAATTACTGGGATTCCATTGAAATTTTCAATGAGAACGTCTGATGAGGAAGTTACTGAAAAGCCACAATTATCTTGCTATTTGACTAGAACGAATGCTAAGACACATGAAATAATATTGGGGAATTTAGATAAGGCACCGATGTATAATGGAAGTATTGCAAGTACTGGTCCGAGATATTGTCCTTCGATTGAAGATAAAGTTGTAAAATTTAATGATAAGGATAGTCATCATTTGTTTTTAGAACCAGAAGGGTTTGAGACTACGGAAGTGTATATTAGTGGACTTTCTACGAGTTATCCTGCAGAATATCAGCAAAAAATTGTAAATACGATTGAAGGTTTGGAAAATGCACATATTATGAGATATGGGTATGCGGTTGAATATGATATTGTTGATCCAAGTGAGCTTGATTATACGCTTGAGACACGTAAAGTTAAAGGACTTTTCTTGGCAGGGCAAGTTAATGGAACAAGTGGTTATGAAGAAGCTGCTGCACAAGGTATTATTGCTGGGATAAATGCGGCTTTGAAGTTAAAAGGTGAGGAACCGTTGATTTTAGATAGAGAAACTTCATATATTGGAACAATGATTGATGATTTAATTAATAAAGAATTATTTGAACCGTATAGAATGTTTACAGCAAGATCTGAGTATCGTTTGATTTTACGTGAAGATAATGCGGATATTCGTTTGTCAGAAAAAAAGGTTATAAAAATTGGATTGTTGGATAAAAAAATATTATGATAAAGTTTTAGAGAAAAAAGAAAAAAATGTTGAAGAAACAATTGTAAAACTGGAAGATACGAAATTGGGAACTAGTAATAAAAGATTAGTTGAAGTTTTGGAAAAATATGGCGAATCATTGAAAAGTGGGACTACTTTGAAGGAAATTTTGAGAAGACCGAAAGTAACTTACGAAGATATTAAATATATTGCGGAAGTTATTGAAAATGGGACCTCAGTTGACATTTGATGCGGAAACTGAATATCAAATTGAAGTGCAAGTTAAATATGAAGGTTACATTGCGAAGGCGATGCAAGTGATGGAAAAACATAAGAAACTTGATGATAAACAAATTCCAAAAGATTTTGATTATGATGCGATGAAAGGGATTACGCGTGAGGCTAAACAAAGATTGAAGGAAGGTAGACCTTACAATGTTGGTCAGGCGTCGAGAATGTCTGGAGTAACACCAGCCGATATTTCGGTTTTATTGATGTATTTGGATGGAGTTTTGAAATAGGAATTTTTAAAGAAAATTTTTAGTTGGAAACAGATAAATAAATAGAGTAAAAAAATTTTTGTGTAAATAGAAAATAAATTATATTTATTTAAAGTAGTTTAGATTAGAAAAATATAAAAAAATAAAAGAAAAGAGAAATTGAAGAGAAAAAAATTATGGAAAATGAAAAAAATATTTTGAAGAATTACTTACAAAATCAAGTATTGAAGTGAATGATGAAGCAAAAGGGAAAATGTTGAATTTTTTTGGAATTGTTGTATGAAAAAATCAAGTTATGAATTTGACAGCGATTAGAGATAAAGAAGGAATGCTTGAGAAACATTTTATAGATTCGTTATTGTTGACGAAAGTTATTAAAGATGAGGAAAAATCGTTTATTGATGTTGGGACAGGGAGCTGGATTTCAGGATTGGTTCTTGCGATTTTTTTTATCCAGAAAAAAACTTTTTGTTAGTGGATTCTGTTAGAAAAAAATTGAATTTATAAATGAAGTTATTGAAAAAAATTAGGATTGGAAAATGTGAAAACTAGTTTTGAGAGAGCTGAAGAATTGATTAAAGGTAAGAGAGAGACATTTGATGTGGCACTTTGTAGAGGAGTTGCTAATTTGAGAATAATTTTAGAGTACATGATTCCATTTATTAAAATTAATGGAAGATTTTTGCCACAAAAAAATTGAATTTGAATGAGGTTGAAGAGTCTGGAAATGCGTTAAAACTGTTAGGATCGACAATTGAAGAAATTCATAAATTTAATTTACCAAAATGTGGTGACGAGAGAATAATTTTTGGAAATTGTGAAGAATAAGAAGACGCATGAGAAATACCCTAGAAAAACTGGGATTCCAGCAAAAAAACCTTTGTAATTACAACTTTTTATCATTACAAAAAGAAAAAAATAAATAAGAGAGGAAAAAAATATGAATAAACCAATAAAATATACGCTTGAAGTAAAAGATGGCAATGCTAGAGCAGGTGTAATTGAAACACCACATGGGAAAATCGAAACGCCTGTATTTATGCCAGTTGGAACGCAAGCGACAGTAAAAGCAATGACAAAAGAAGAGTTAGAGGAGATTAACTCACAAATAATTTTAGGAAACACTTATCATTTGTATTTGAATCCAGGAGATGATTTAGTAGATGATTTTGGAGGATTACACAAATTTATGAGATGGGATAGACCAATATTGACTGACAGTGGAGGATTTCAAGTATTTAGTTTGGGTTCGTTGAGAAGAATAAAGGAAGAGGGAGTGCATTTTAGATCGCATTTGGATGGATCGAAACATTTTTTGTCGCCTGAAAAATCAATTTCAATTCAGAATAATTTAGGAAGTGACATCATGATGGTGTTGGATGAGTGTCCTCCAGGAATGTCTTCGAGAGAATATTTGATTCCTTCGATTGAAAGAACTACAAGATGGGCTAAAAGATGTATTGATGCGAATAAAAATAAGGACAGACAAGGATTATTTGCGATAGTTCAAGGTGGAATTTATGAAGATTTGAGGGATAAAAGTTTTGAGGAACTTTCTCAATATGATGAGGATTTTGCAGGATATGCTTTGGGAGGGCTTGCAGTTGGAGAGCCACGAGAAGATATGTATAGAATTTTAGAGTATATTACGCCAAAATTACCTGAGAATAAACCAAGATATTTGATGGGAGTTGGAGAGCCGTTGGATATGCTTGAAGCGGTTGAATCTGGGATTGATATGATGGATTGTGTGCAACCGACAAGAATTGGAAGACATGGAACAGTATTTACAAAATATGGACGTTTAGTTATAAAAAATAAGGTTTATGAATTGGATGACAGACCTTTGGATGAGGGGTGTGACTGTTACGCTTGTAGAAATTATACGAGAGGGTATATTAGGCATTTATTCAAAGCGAAGGAAATTTTAGGGCAAAGATTAGCGACTTATCATAATTTGCACTTTTTGATAAAATTGATGAATGATTCGAGAGAAGCTATAAAAGAAGGTAGATTTAAGGAATTTAAAGATGAGTTTATAAAAAATTATACGCAAGGAAAAGAAAGTGAGTGGATAATCCCGAAAAGAATACCAGCAACACGAGATAACACGAGATAAAATTTTACAATGAGAAAATATCTCATGATGAGGGTATATTTTTTTGTAACTAACTAAAAGAAAGGGAAATAATGAATTATAAAAAAATTATTTAAAAATATTCAAAAATAGCCAGAAAAATTGGAAAAAAAGCGGATAAAGTTTTTTTAAAAAAATGGATTTATTTTGAATGTTTTTACAGAAGAAATAGTGAAAGCGGATATTGCGATTAGTGATGGGATTATTGTTGGAATTGGCGAGTATTCAGGAAAAGAAGAAATAGATATCACTGGGAAGTATGTTGTTCCAGGATTTGTGGATAGTCATTTACATTTGGAGTCTACGATGGTGAGACCAATTGAGTTTTTGAAGGCAGCAGTAAAAGCAGGGACTACGACTTTTATTGTAGATCCTCATGAAGTTGCGAATGTATCAGGGACAGATGGGATTGATTATATTATTGACCAAACTGAAAATGTTCCTGCAAATGTGTTTGTAATGATACCGTCTTGCGTTCCAGCTGTTTCGTTTGAAGATAATGGTGCAACGTTGTTAGCAGAAACAATGGAGAGATACCTTTCAAATCCAAGAGTTTTGGGATTAGCAGAAGTTATGGACACAAATGCTGTTTTAAATGGCGAAAAAAACATGATGGAAAAATTAGAAATGTTTAAGGAAATGAATATTGACGGGCATTCTCCAGCTTTGACAGACGAAGAATTGGCGGCGTATGCTTTGGCAGGGATAAAAAATGATCACGAGGCTTGTACTTACGAATATGCAAAAAAACAGATTGAAAATGGATTGTATGTATTGATTAGAGAAGGAAGTGCAGCAAGAAATTTAGAGGCGATTGTATCGGGAATTGTTGCAAATAAGGCTTCTACAGAGAGATACTGTTTTTGTACAGATGACAAGCATGTGGAGGAAATTTATAGAGAAGGGCATATTTGCTACAATATTAGAAAGGCGATTAGTATTGGGTTAGAACCGATAAAAGCGTATAAAATGGCGACAATTCAGGCTGCACAGGCTATAAAAAAAGATAGAGAAATAGGAGCGATTGCACCTGGATTTAAAGCGGATTTTGTGGTATTGAAGGATTTTGAAAATGTTGAAATTGAAAATGTGTATTTTGAAGGGCAAGATGTGAATGAGATTTTTAAAAAGGAAATTGAGTTTCCTAAATGTCCAGAGCATTTGAAAAAAACGGTTCATGTGAAAGATTTTGATGCAAAAAAAATTGAGATTGAGTTGGAAGATGAAAATGCTGAATTTCCAGTGATTGAGATTATAGAAGGACAAATTGTTACGAAAAAAGTTTGCGAGAAAATTCCGGCAAGAGAGAATAAATTTGTGCCAAATCAAGAATATAATAAACTTGTGGTTGTGGAAAGACATAAAAATACTGGTAAAATTGGGGTTGGAGTGTTGAAAAGGGTTTGGTATAAAAAATGGTGCAATTGCATCAACAGTGGCTCATGATTCACATAATATTGTGGTTGTAGGAGATAACGACAGGGATATTGAAATTGCTGTGAAGGAATTGGCTGAAAAACAAGGTGGATACACAATTGTGGAAAATGGAAAAGTTGTAGATACATTACCGCTTGTAATAATGGGCCTTATAAGTGATGAACCAAGTGAGAAAGTCAATGAAAAATTAGAAAAAATGTTGGAATATTCTAAAAAAATGGGAATAAATCCGAATATTGATCCATTTATTAATCTGTCATTTTTAGCATTGCCAGTTATTCCAGAGATTAGAGTGACTGCACGAGGAATTTTTGATGTAACTTTGAATAAGTTTCTTTAAGAAAAAGGGCTCAAAAAAGTAAAATTGACAATAGATATGGATTTCTTGTATAATGAGGGTATTATGGATAAATTAGAAGATTTTTTGAGATACTCGGTGCTTTTTTTGTATTATGGTGAACTTTTTTCAAAGAAACAGAAAGCAATATTTGGAGTTGTATTTGGAAGAAAATAGTTCGTTTACAGAAATTGCGGAGAAGTATGGAGTTACGAGGCAGGCAGTTTTTGATAATATAAAAAGAGGTTTTAAGCAACTTGAGGAATATGAGAGTAAGCTGAAAAATATTTGAGAGAAAAAGAATTGAAAAAAGATTAGAAAAATTTAAAAAAATAATTTTTACGAAAGAAAAATTTAGAAAAAAATAATAAAAGATTTTGGATATGATGAGGTGAATTAATGTTTAATGGATTAGGAGACCGTTTTAAAGATATATTTAAAAAGGTAAGTGGTCAAGGAAAATTAACTGAAGGAAATATGAAAGATGCACTTCGGGAAGTAAGATTAGCATTATTGGAAGCGGATGTAAACTATACAGTTGCTAAAAGTTTTGTTGCAAAAATTAGAGAAAAAGCGTTGGGAGAAGAAGTAATTAACGGTGTAAATCCGACTCAACAATTTATAAAAATTGTAAATGATGAATTAGTAGAAGTTTTAGGTGGGACAAATGTAGCTATTGCTAAAGCTGATAAAAATCCTACGGTTATTATGCTTTGTGGACTTCAAGGAGCTGGGAAAACTACTTTTTCAGGAAAATTGGCAAAACATTTGAAATCAAAAGGGGAAAAACCATTTTTGATAGGAGCGGATGTTTACAGACCTGCGGCGAAAAAACAATTGAAAGTGTTGGCTGATCAGATAAAAGTGCCTTCGTTTACGATTGAAGATAGTACAGATGCGGTGGAAATTTGTAGAAAAGGGATTGAGGCAGCGAAAGGAAGAACATGCAACTTATGTGATTTTGGATACAGCTGGAAGATTGCACATTGATGAAGAATTAATGAAGGAATTACAACAAATTAAATCGGAAGTTAAACCGCATGAAATATTGTTAGTTGTAGATGGAATGACTGGGCAAGATGCTGTAAATGTGGCAAAATCATTTAATGAAGAATTGGAAATTACGGGAGTTGTTCTTACAAAATTAGATGGAGATACTCGTGGTGGAGCAGCATTGTCAGTAAAAAGAAGTTGCTGGAAAACCAATAAAAATTCATAAGTGAAGGTGAAAAAAATTAGATGATATCGCACCATTTCATCCAGATAGATTAGCTTCAAGAATTTTAGGAATGGGAGACGTTGTTTCCTTGGTTGAAAAAGCACAAGAAGCAATTGATGAAAAAGAAGCTAAAAAGATGGAAGAAAAATTTAGAAAAAACCAATTTGATTTTGAAGATTTCTTGAAACAATTTAAAATGATTAGAAAAAAATGGGGATCAATTGCTGGAATTATGAAGATGATACCAGGTGTTGATACAAGCATGATTGACATGGGAATGGCTGAAAAAGAAATGAAAAAAGTCGAAGCAATTATTTGTTCTATGACTGTTCAAGAAAGAAGAGATCCAAAAATTTTGAAAAATGGAAGCAGAAAAGCTAGAATTGCCAAAGGAAGCGGAGTTACAGTAAACGAAATAAATAAATTAATCAAACAATTTGAGCAAATGAAACAAATGATGAAAAATGTTTAATAGTGGCGGATTTCCTGGTTTAGGTGGCGGAATGCTAAGAGGTCGTAGAAAATAGAAAAATTTGAGGGGGACTTTTTATGGAAAAAATCAAGAGAAAAAAGTTACCAATTGGGATATCGAATTTTAAAGAAATAATTGAAAATAATTACTACTATGTTGATAAAACTAATTTTATTGAGAATATTTTGGAAGAAGGTTTCAAAGTAGAATTATTTCACTCGTCCAAGAAGATTTGGAAAGACCTTAAATATATCAATGTTAAACTATTTTTTTCAATATTGAAAATAAAGAAGAAAAATCGAAAATTATTCGAAAATTTGAATATTTCTAAAAGTAAATATTTTTGAAAAAAACAGGGAATTATCCAGTAATTTCGATTTCGTTTAGGAATTATGGGGAAAAAGACTGGGAGAATGGGTTTAAGATAATAAAACAAATAATCGGAGATTTGTATACTGAGCATAAATTTTTGATTGAAAAAAATGGATGAAATTGAAATTGAAAAAAATTTAATTCGATCAGAAGAGAATCAGATAAAGGAAATTGGAAAAAAATTCGTTATTAAACTTGACGAAATATTTGTATGAATATTATGGAAAAAAAGTAGTCATTCTAATAGATGAATACGACCAACCAATAATAGATTCCTACGTGAAAAGGCTACTACGAAGAAGCAATTGACTTTTTCAAAAGTTTTTACGGAAGCGTTTTTGAAAGATAACGAATATCTGGAATTAGGGGTAGTCACAGGCATATTACGAGTTGCGAAGGAAAAATATTTTTTTCAGGCTTAAATAATTTAAAAGTTCATACAATTTTTGAATGATAAATTTACAGAATATTTTGGAATTATTGAGTCAGAAGTTGAACAAGCATTGAAGGACTTTTAATTTGGAATACGATTTGAAAGATGTTCAGAAGTGGTATAACGGCTATTTGTTTGGAGATATTCAAGTCTACAATCCATGGTCGATTATTAATTTTTTTAGATGAGAAAAAAATTAAAAGCCATATTGGGTAAACACGAGCGGAAACGAGCTTATTAAATTGTACTTAAAACGATTAAAAAAATGAGATTTTCAATGATTTTTTTCTAAATTATTGAATAAAGAAAGCATTCTAAAGAGAATAAATGACAATATGACTTTTTGGGAATTTAGAAGCGAATTTCAGTCGAAATATTTGGAATTTGTTTTTTCATAGTGGATATTTGACTTTAGCTGAAAAATATGACGAAGAGGAAGATGATGTGTTCTTGAAAAATTCCAAATGAAGAGATTTTTAAGAATGTTTTCAGAAATGTTTATTGATGTGTATTTTGAGGATTATGACAAATTTTTCAGGAATGACTTATGCGCTAAAAAAACAGGAGACATTGAAACTTTTAGGTTTGAAATGAAGCGAATTTTATTGGAGAATACTGGGATATTTGATGTGAGTGGAATTTACAAGGAGCAATTTTATCATGGATTAATGCTTGGGTTAATTTTTGAAATTGAGGAGAGAATACGAGATTACATCGAATAATTTTTTTCTGGAAAAAGGTCGATACGATTTACTATTGAAAACCTAGAAATCTGTTAAGAAGAGATGAAGGAATAATATTTGAGTTAAAAAGTTGTTAATGTAAAGGAAAATTCTAGTTTGGAAGAAATTCAGAAAAAAATTAAAAAGAGAATGTGAAATTGCATTGAAAACAGATTGATGATAAAGAATATGTTTCGGTATTGAGAAATGCTGGGATAGAGAAAGTTTTGAAGATTGGATTGGCTTTTTGTGGGAAAGAGTTTGAGGTTAGGTTTGAGAGAGAGAAAATTTGATAATAGTTTTGGAAAAAGAAAAAAAGGGGAGAATTTTATGGGAAAAGAATGAGAAAAACGGTTACCAATTGGGATATCAAATTTTAAAGGAAATAATAGAAAATGACTACTATTATGTTGATAAAACTAATTTTATCGAGAATATTTTTGGAAGAAGGTTTCAAAGTAGAATTATTTACTCGTCCAAGAAGATTTGGAAAGACCTTAAATATATCAATGTTAAACTATTTTTTTCAATATTGAAAATAAAGAAGAAAAATCGAAAAATTATTCGAAAAATTTGAATATTTCTAAAAAGTAAATATTTTTGAAAAAAACAGGGAATTATCCAGTAATTTCGATTTCGTTTAGGAATTATGGGGAAAAAAACTGGGAGAATGGGTTTAAAGCTATTCAGGACGAAATAAAAGAACTTTATAATCAATTTTATTTAATCAGAGAAAAAGCTAAATCAAAGAGATTTAGAAGAATTTGATGCGATTTGGTTTGGAAGAGAAAATGCTCGATGGAAAAAAAGGCATTATTAAATTTGACACGATATTTATACGGATTTTATGGAAAAAAAGTAGTCATTCTAATAGACGAATACGACCAACCAATAATAGATTCCTACGTAAAAGGCTACTATGAAGAAGCAATAGACTTTTTCAAAAGTTTTTATGGAAGCGTTTTGAAAGATAATGAATATCTGGAATTAGGGGTAGTCACAGGCATATTGCGAGTTGCAAAGGAAAAATATTTTTTTCAGGCTTAAACAATTTAAAAAGTTCATACAATTTTTGAATGATAAATTTACAGAATATTTTTGGAATCATTGAATCAGAAGTTGAGCAAGCATTGAAGGACTTTAATTTGGAATACGATTTGAAAGATGTTCAGAAGTGGTATAACGGCTATTTGTTTGGAGATATTCAAGTCTATAATCCATGGTCGATTATTAATTTTTTTAGATGAGAAAAAAATTAAAAGCCATATTGGGTAAACACGAGCGGAAACGAGCTTATTAAATTGTACTTAAAACGATTAAAAAAATGAGATTTTCAATGATTTTTTTCTAAATTATTGAATAAAGAAAGCATTCTAAAGAGAATAAATGACAACATGACTTTTGGGTAATTTAGAAGCGAATTTTAGTCGAAATATTTGGAATTTATTTTTTTCATAGTGGATATTTGACTTTAGCTGAAAAATATGACGAAGAGGAAGATGATGTGTTCTTGAAAATTCCAAATGAAGAGATTTTAAGAATGTTTTCAGAAATGTTTATTGATGTGTATTTTGAGGATTATGACAAATTTTCAGGAATGACTTATGCACTAAAAAAACAGGAGACATTGAAACTTTTAGGTTTGAAATGAAGCGAATTTTGTTAGAAAATACTGGGATATTTGATGTAAGTGGAATTTACAAGGAGCAATTTTATCATGGATTAATGCTTGGGTTAATTTTGAAATTGAGGAGAGAATATGAGATTACATCGAATAACTTTTCTGGAAAAGGTCGATACGATTTATTATTGAAACCTAGAAATCTGTTAAGAAGAGATGAAGGGAATAATATTTGAGTTAAAAAGTTGTTAATGTAAAGGAAAGATTCTAGTTTGGAAGAAACTCAAGAAAAAAATTAAAAAAAGAGAATGTGAAATTGCATTGAAACAGATTGATGATAAAGAATATGTTTCGGCATTGAGAAATGCTGGGATAGAGAAAGTTTTGAAGATTGGGTTTGGCTTTTTGTGGGAAAAGAATTTGAGGTTAGGTTTGAGAGAGAGAATATTTGATAATAGTTTTTGTAAAAATATGAAAAAGGGGAGAATTTTATGGGAAAAGAATGAGAAAAACGGTTACCAATTGGGATATCGAATTTTAAAGAAATAATAGAAAAATAACTATTACTACGTTGATAAAAACTAATTTTATCGAGAATATTTTGGAAGAAGGTTTCAAAGTAGAATTATTTACTCGTCCAAGAAGATTTGGAAAGACCTTAAATATATCAATGTTAAACTATTTTTTTCAATATTGAAAATAAAGAAGAAAAATCGAAAAATTATTCGAAAAATTTGAATATTTCTAAAAGTAAATATTTTTGAAAAAAACAGGGAATTATCCAGTAATTTTCGATTTCGTTTAGAAATTATGGGGAGAAAAACTGGGAGAATGGGTTTAAAGCTATCAAAAACGATAATAGAATACGTATGACGAGCATCAAATTTGTAATGAGATAATTTAGATCAAAAGAGAGTTTAGAAGAATTTGATGATATTTGGTTTGGAAAAATGACGATGGGAGATTGGAAAGAAAGTCGTTATTAAACTTGACAAGAGTATTTGTATGAATATTATGGAAAAAAAGTAGTCATTCTAATAGACGAATACGATCAACCAATAATAGATTCTACGTAAAAGGCTACTACGAAGAAGCAATAGACTTTTTCAAAAGTTTTTTTACGGAAGTGTTTTGAAAGATAACGAATACTTAGAATTAGGGGTAATAACAGGCATATTACGAGTTGCAAAGGAAAATATTTTTTTCAGGCTTGAATAATTTAAAAGTTCATACAATTTTTGAATGATAAATTTACAGAATATTTTGGAATTATTGAGTCAGAAGTTGAGCAAGCATTGAAGGACTTTAATTTGGAATACGATTTGAAAGATGTTCAGAAGTGGTATAACGGCTATTTGTTTGGAGATATTCAAGTCTACAATCCATGGTCAATTATTAATTTTTTTAGATGAGAAAAAAATTAAAAGCCATATTGGGTAAACACGAGCGGAAATGAGCTTATTAAATTGTACTTAAAAACGATTAAAAAAATGAAATTTTCAATGATTTTTTTCTAAACTATTGAATAAAGAAAGCATCTTAAAGAGAATAAACGACAACATGACTTTTTGGTAATTTAGAAGCGAATTTTAGTCGAAATATTTGGAATTTGTTTTTCATAGTGGATATTTGACTTTAGCTGAAAAAAATATGACGAAGAGGAAGAGGACGTGTTTTTTTAAAAAAATTCCAAATGAAGAGATTTTAAGAATGTTTTCAGAAATGTTTATTGATGTGTATTTTGAGGATTATGACAAATTTTTCAGGAATGACGTATGCACTAAAAAAACAGGAGACATTGAAACTTTTAGGTTTGAAATGAAGCGAATTTTATTGGAGAATACTGGGATATTTGATGTAAGTGGAATTTACAGGGAGCAATTTTATCATGGATTAATGCTTGGATTAATTTTTGAAATTGAGGAGAGAATATGAAATTACATCGAATAATTTTTCTGGGAAAGGTCGATACGATTTACTATTGAAACCTAGAAATCTGTTAAGAAGAGATGAAGGATAATATTTGAGTTAAAAAGTTGTTAATGTAAAAGGAAGATTCTAGTTTGGAAGAAACTCAAGAAAAAAATTAAAAAAAGAGAATGTGAAATTGCATTGAAACAGATTGATGATAAAAAAGTATGTTTCGGCATTGAGAAATGCTGGGATAGAAAAAGTTTTTAAAGATTGGGTTGAGCTTTTTGTGGGAAAGAATTTGAGGTTAGGTTTGAGAGAGAATATTTTATAGAGTTAAGGCTGTTTTCGATTTAGAAAAATGGTCTTTTTGTATTTTTATAAAAAGTAAGTAAATTTAGAAAATTATTAAGAAATACAAAAATTCAATTGATTTTTTTTCTTTTTTTATAGTATACTAAGATTAGCTAATTTTTAAACTATAGTAATTCATTATAATAACAAATGAATTTGAAAATTGTTACTATAATGAATTAATTTTTAAAATGTAATCATTATAAAAATTCTGTGGAATAATAAATTTAAAAATATTAATAAAACTTTTCTTTTTAAGAGCTAGACTTTGATTTATTATTTTATAGAAATTAAATTTAGTAAAAAAATAAAAAAATTAAAAAACTAAGAATGAGGTGATTTAAGTATGACTAACAACCTAAAAAAATTTAGAAAAAAAGATGTAAAGAGTTTAAATATACAGAACAGGCTTTATTCACATTTTTGTTAGGAGGAACATTTGGTTTTTCTGCAACAACAACAGATGAAGCAATTCAAAATCAGCGACAAGAAATCACATCTTCAATAGGAGAGATGCGACTACAATTTAAGAAAGTAAAATCAGAAAATGATAAATTGATGAAAGATTATAACTTAGAGTTGATTCAGTTAATGGAACAAGGAGATCAAGTAGTAAAATCACCTTGGAGTTCTTGGCAATATGGAGCCAATACATTCTTAAATGAATGGAAAGGAACATATAAAGGTCATGGAGACAAAACTGGAAATATTAAATATAAAAGAAACGCTGGATTAGGTAAATACAATTACCAAGCAACAGAAGGGAAATATGGAACAACTTCAATAGGATTAGGAAATGCAATGGAAAGACCAGTAGAAATTCAAGTGGATGCTTCATTGAGAACATTGTCAATAGATAAACCAGCACCTACTTTTGTACCTACTACGCCTAGTGGAGGTATTCCACCATTCGAACCTAGAACAGTAACAGTACCTAGTTTGCCAGCTCCATTAGGGAATCCAGTTATAACAGTATTTAATCCACCTAATTTATCGTTTAATGGAACAGGTTTTGGACAAGGATCTAGTCCAAAATACTGACTCAGTCTTGGCTTTATATGTTGAAAAATTATCATGAATATAAACTAGCATCCAGTATATAGTAATATACAAGTACTAGTGGAGTTAGAAACTGTGACAGGTGGAAGTGTTAACGTTACTAGTAATGGTGTAACTGGAACTTCACTATCACCAGGGACAGGTAATTATAATGATCATCATCCTTATTTTATAAACGATGCGGCAGATCATTCATCTACTATAAAAGGAGATTATGATATAACAAGAGCGACAGATACAGGACAAATGGAACATTATATTTTTGTAAGTTTAAATCCTTATGAGGTAGGTCGTAATAATTCTACAGATGGTGTATATGATTTTGCAGGGAATTTAACACTTCATGGTCATAATAATCCTACTTCTGGGAATCTTTTATTGGGATTTGAACATCAACTATTAGCAAATGGTCCAGGAGGGGGAGAAAATTTTACTAATGTAGTAAATGGTTCTGTAACAAGCATATTAAAAAATACAGGAAATATAACACTAGAAGATGGGTATAATTTAGTAGGAATACAAATAGATACAGAGTATAGTCATGGAGCTGATGCAACTGATGGATTTATTAAACAGCCTGAAACAATAAATGATGGGACAATAACAATAAATTCCCAAAATAGTATAGGAATAGATTATGGTAACTATTTTGAATCAGCATCACCAAATACTAAAAGTAACATGTAGGTAAATATTAAATGTAAATGGTAAAAAAATAACTACGGATTTTAGAATGAAAGCATATATGGTGAACCTGCTCAGAGGTGGAGGAACTTTGGGATGGACTATTATGATCAAAACAGACATAACTGGTGGAACAGGTAAAAAAATTATAGTAAAAGGAACAAATAATGTTGGGGTTTCAATTGCACAAGGGACTTCATCAGGTGATCCTTTGTCTAAAGTAACAGGATTAAATATATTAGTTGGTGGAACAGGAAATGTTGGATTTCTAAGAAATTCTCAAGGGAAGTAATACAAATAGTAATGATATGGTTTTTAGATAGTACGACAACTGGAACACTATGATTTTTCTTCTGATGCAACAGAAAGTGCATTTAATAAGAAGTGATAAAAGATGGAAATAAAATTAGATCAGAGATTTAACAGTAGGGATCTGTAGGGTACTAAAAAAATACTTTGTTACAAGCAGGAAAACTGGAACTGTAACATTAGCATCAGGAAAGACAGTAACTTCAACTTCTTCTAATGAATTTTTTGGAATGACAGCAGGAGATTTTATTTCTTCAAGTGGTGCAACAATAGTAAATAATGGAACTTTAAGTATAGGTGGAAATAAGAGTTTAGGAATGGCTGTAGCAAATAGTAATACTGGAACACTTGAAACAACAGGAATTATTAATTTTACAGGAACAAATGGAGCTGCTATTTTACAACAAAGGAACTTTTTCAGATAAAGGGACTGTAAATGTAAGTGGAGTAGGAAATTCTGGAATTTACAATAATGATGGTACTTTGACATTAGAAGGAGCTAAAATTAATGGGTCAGCAGGTTCTACTGGAGTTTATGCTGATAATGGAACAATAACTACAACTGCCACACCTGTAACGAAAATAACAATAAACGATACAGGAGTTTCAAAAGGAGTAGCTGTTTATTCTACTGGTACTGCGAATATTGATTTAAGTAGATCTAATATTATAGTAAAAGATGGTGCAGCAGGAGTTGTTTCAACAGGAAATAATCCATTAAAATTGGATACTGCTTCAGTAGAATATGATGGAGACGGATATGCTGTTTATACATCAGGTTCAGGAACAGTTGATTTATCAAATGCGACAATTACTTTAAAAGGAAAAGCTGTAGGATTTAGTGATACTAGTAAAGTAACAGGATTGCAATCAACTCCTGGAGGAACAGCTAAAATAAAGGTTCGTTCAAATGATGTTATTCTTGTAAGTAAATCTAATATAGGAGCTTTAAACCTTAATGGATTAGCAAGTGCAGTAGGAAGTATTACTGGTATTCATAGTAGTCAAATAGATACAGATAGTGGTAAATATTCTAATTATAAAGATGCTGCGATAGATGGAGCAACTGTTACAATTGATAAAGTACTTGATAAAACAAACATTGGAGATGCAGATACTGCAAAACTTTTGAAAAACTTAATAATTCAAAAAGCAATAGTTAATATAAATGATGATATTACATCACATTTAAATTCTACTCAATTAACTGCAATAGGTGCTTCATCTGTTACAGGATATGATATGAGTAGTAGCAGTACAGCTACAAGTAATAATGATACTCAAATTAATCTTTCAGCTGCAAAAACTATTTCAGCAGACAGAACAGACGCTGGAAACGGAGCAGTAGGATTATTCATAAACTACGGAAAAGTTCATACTGATCCATCAGCTACAATAAATGTTGAACAGTTAACAACAAATCCTCATAATGACAGTGCTGTAGGTATTTATGCAGTAAATGGTTCTGAAGTGAATAATGAAGGTACTGTAAATGTTGGTGGAAATAGTTCAATTGGATTATTAGGATTGGCGTATAGAGAAGATGCGACAACTGGAGCACCGAAAGTAAATGAATTTGGTGGAAAACCTGGTGAAGGAACTATTAATGTTGTAAATAAAGGTAATGTTACATTAGATGGAACTACATCTTATGGAATTTATGTGAAAAATAATAATGCTTCAGGAACTAAAACTGATGCTAAAGGAACAAATACAGGAAGTGGAGTGTTAACTTTATCTGGAGATAAATCTATTGGAATGATAGGAGATAAAGCAACATTGACAAATGATGCAGGTGCAAAAATCAATATGACAGGACAAGAACAAGTTGGAATGTTTGCAAATAATAGTTCATCATTAATAAATAATGGAGAAATTAATTTGGCAGCTTCGACAGGTTCAATTCCAAGTGTTGGAATTTACACTGATGATGTTGCGACAGATATTACTAATAATGGTAAGATTACTGGTGGAAATAAAAACTACGGTATTTTTGGTAAAACAGTAACACATGGTTCGGCTGGAGAAATTACAGTTGGAGATGAAGGTGTTGGAATTTATTCGACAGAAGGAAATATTACATTAAATTCAGGTTCTAAAATAAATGTTGGAGCGAATGAAGCAGTTGGAGTATTTACTACTGGAACAGCAGGAAGAACGATAAATGCTGATACGAATATGACAATTGGAGATTCTTCATTTGGTTATGTAATTAAAAATACAGGAACAACAAATTTAACTACAAATGGAACTGCAACATTAGGAAATGAAGCGAAATTTATTTATTCAAATAATAAAGATATAACAGTAACAAATAATGTTCCATTAACTTCAACAGGAAATAACACTTACGGAATTTATTCTGCAGGAACAGTAACAAATAATGCAGATATTGATTTTGGAAGAGGAACAGGAAGTGTAGCAATTTATGCAATTGATGGAGGAACTGCTAGAAATGCTGCAGGTAAAACAATTACAGTAAGTGGAAGTAATTTATCAGCAACTCCAGTTCCAGAATATGGAATGGGAATGGCTACTTCTAATGGAACAATTATAAATGATGGAACAATAAAAGTAGCTCTTGATGAAGGAATTGGAATGTTTGCTTCAGGAAGTGGTTCAAAAGCAATAAATAATGGTACAATTGAATTAAGTGGAAAAAATACAAAAGGAATGTATGTTGATAATAACGCAGTAGGAGAAAACTGGGGAATTATTAAAACAGTTCCAACAGCAAATAATGACGGTATTTTAGGTGTAGTTGCCACAGGTGGTGGAGTAATTAAACTATGGACAAATTATTGTAGATGGGCCTAATAATAAAGCTGGATATCTTGGTTCTACAGGAACTTTCTCAAATGAAACTAGTGGAGGGACAACAGGAACTGTTACAAATACTGGTGGAGCCGAAGGAGTTGTAAGAAAATCTGGAAGTCCTACAGGTAAAACAGTAGCAGGAATAGAAATTATAGCACCAGTAGGAGCAACTTCAGCTACAATTAAAATAAATGGTTCAGTTGTAACACCAACTTATGTTGATACAAATGCAAAGAACTAGCACACCAAGCTGCAGTATCAGTTACTTCTCCAAGTGGAGCAACAACAATCGTTGATCTAGGAGCAACTGGTTTAGGGAAGTATTCCAACAAATGAACAAGTTGGTTCATTAGGAATGTACATTGATACATCAGGAGTAAACTATACACATCCAATTGTAGGAGTTAATAATCTTACAGGATTACAAAAAGTTGACTTGTTATTTGGTAATGAAGCAGCTAGATACACTGACAGTAAAAGTAATTGAAGTTGGTAGCAACATAATTGATCCATATAATTCAATGATTTTAAATATGGCAGCTTCAGGAACTGGGAACTAAATTTGCATTAAGTGCTGGAAGTTTGACATGGTTTGCAACTGCAACACAAAAATTTCATCAACAGGTGCTTTAGGAAAAGTTTATCTAGTTAAAATACCTTATACAGCTTTTCGCTCAAGATAAAAAAATACATACAATTTCTTGGATGGATTAGAACAAAGATACGGAGTAGAAACTAGCGGAAGAGAAAAAGATTTATTTAATAAATTGAATGATTTAGGAAAAGGAGAAGCTCATATTTTAGCACAAGCAATTGATGAAATGAAAGGTCACCAATATGGAAATGTGCAACAAAGAATTAATGAAACTGGAAATGTATTAGATAAAGAATTTAATTACTTACAAAAATGAATGGAGAAATCCTACTAAAGATAATAATAAAATTAAAGTATTTGGTATAAGAAATGAATACAATACTGATTCTGCTGGAATTTATGATTACACAAGTAATGCGACTGGAGTAGCTTATGTTCATGAAAATGAAACAGTTAAACTTGGAAATAAATCAGGATGGTATGCAGGAGCTGTAAATAATCATTACAAACTTAAAGATATAAGTAGATCAAGAGAAAATCAAACTATGTTAAAAGCTGGAATCTTTAAAACAATGTCACCATATATGGATCATAATGGTTCATTACAATGGACAATTGCTGGAGATGTATTCGCAGGTAAAAATGAAATGAAACGTAGATTCTGGATTGTAGATGATACGTTTGATGCAAAATCTGATTATTATTCATACGGAGCTGCTTTCAAAACAGATTTAGGATATGATATCAGAACATCTGAAAAAACTCATTTGAGACCTTATGGAGCATTGAAAATGGAATATGGAAGATTTACTGACATTAAAGAAGACGAAGGACAAGTTAGATTGGAAGTAGATGGAAACAATTACTTCTCAGTTAAACCAGAAGTTGGATTAGAATTCAAATATGTTCAACCAGTAGCAGTTAAATCACAATTATCAGTTGGCTTAACAGCTGCTTACGAAAATGAATTAGGAAAAGTAAACAGAACAAACAAGGCAAGAGTAAGATACACAAATGCTGATTGGTATGAATTGAGAAGCGAAAAAGAAGATAGAAGAGGAAACGGTAAATTCGACTTTAACTTAGGTGTAGACAACACTAGATTCGGAGTAACTGTAAACGCAGGATACGACACTAAAGGAAGCAACATCAGAGGTGGAATCGGATTTAGAGCGATTTACTAATAAAAAAATTTAAAAATAATTATTGACAAAAATATGTTTTTAAGGTATACTATGGATGTAATATAAATTATAGTTGATATTGAAATTTATGGTTAATAAAAAAACAATAAAAAGGAAATATTGACTGGTATAAAAAGAAAATGGTTGAGAACCGAGCCAGTGGAACGTGAAGCGTTTCAGTAGAGTTTTACCTCAAAAAGTCTTGAGTGATGAGTCTTTGATTGTTGGTCTTGAAAAAGATGAAAAACTCAAGAACCTCGTTATCTTTGCGAGAGGTTCAAAAGTATGTATTGTTTGATTTGGGAGTTGTCTCATCATTGAGATGACTCCATTTTTATTGGATGCATATAAATTGTGGAGATTATTGTTAATTTAAAAATCAATTAATTCTTTTCAATTAATTTTTTTAGGTACAATCTTGTAAAAAAATTTTCAAAAAAACTATTGACAAAAAAATATAATAAAAGGTATACTATTATTAGAAAGATAATAGGTGTTTTGCAAACTTAATAAGGAAATCGGTTGAAAACTGATACAGCCCCCACTACTGTGAAACTGACGAAAGCGTGATAACCACTGAGATTGATGGGATCTTGGGAAGGAAGTGAGTAGGTTGAAGTTAGTCAGAGACTTGCCTAATATTGATATATTATAGATTTTCTGGGAAGGGGAAATTTGATATACATCAGTAAATGAATCAATGGTGATTTGTTCCATTAGCACATAGTGAATGTACGACGTTAGTACAAATATTGCTTTTTATGGAATTTGACGTGTATTAAATTCGGCTTTTAGCTGATTTTTGGATTGCTTAAAAACTAAATAAAAAGTTTTGGAAGGAGAAAAAAATGAAAAAGAGAACATTATTAGTTTTTATAGTTTTTAACTAGTATGCTTTTTAATAGGTAAACGGTTTTTTTCAATGCACATTATGGAAGGTTTTTTACCATTAAATTGGGTTATTGTATGGTTTGTTGTGTGTATTCCGTTTTGGATTTTAGGGATAAAAAAACTTCAAACTGTTTCTAAAGGGAGTGTTAAGGATAAAATGACACTTGCATTGGCAGGAGCATTTATTTTTGTGTTGTCGGCGTTGAAAATTCCGTCAGTTACAGGGAGTTCGTCACATCCGACTGGAGTAGGACTTTCAACTATTTTATATGGACCATTTGTAACTTCAATTTTAGGGACAATTGTATTGATATTTCAAGCTGGATTGTTGGCTCATGGAGGGTTTACGACTCTTGGGGCGAATACTGCTTCAATGGCGATTGCTGGACCAATTGTTTCGTACTTGATTTATAAAGGACTTGCTAAGAAGAATAGAGCAGTTGCAATATTTTTGGCAGCAGCAATAGGGGATCTTGCAACTTATGTTGTTACATCTTTTCAGTTGGCACTTGCGTATCCATCGCCTGAAGGTGGAGTACTTGCTTCATTTATTAAATTTGGAATGGTATTTGCAGTAACTCAAATTCCACTTGCTATAATTGAAGGATTGCTTACAAATGTTGTAATGAATATACTTGACAAATATGAAGTAAAAAGGGGTGGAAGCATAATGGATAAGAATAAAAAAATAAAAGTATTTTTTTAAAAAAAGAATGTTATTTTATTGGTTTTAATACTTTTTGATAGGTGTCGTACCATTACTTTTCGTAAAAATCTGAATTTGGTGGTTCAGATGACAAGGGAGAAGAAATGATTAAAACGATAAAAACCTGATTACAAGCCTTGGGCTAAAAAAATTTAATAGAATTGCCTGGAGAGGAAACTGAAAGTTTACTTTTTGCGTTACAAGCAGCATTAGGTGCAGGAATTGTAGGATATGTTTTAGGATATTTCAAAGGTGAAAGAAAAAAATGCTAATAGATAAAAATATCATATACGAATCCCATAAAAAAATATTAATCCTGGAATAAAATTTACGTTGTCAATGATGACATTAGTATTTTTGCTTTTACACGGGAAGTAAAGTAGTATTTATTTTTTTAATCTTACACTATTTAATTTACTTCTTTTATTTGTAGTAAAAAGTGAAAGTGAAAGATTTACTAAAGCTGAATTTTTGTTCCAGCTTTTATTTATTTTAACAACTGTAATTTCATTATGGCTAATAAAGGCGGATATTTGGACATTTTTTTGTTACGTTCATTTTCGTCAATATCAGTAATTTATTTTCTTATTTGCTCAACACCAGTTGTAGATTTAGACTATATATTTGAAAAAAATGAGATTTCCAAAAAAATTTTTTTAGAGAAATGTTTTTGTTGATTTATAGATATATTTTTTTGTTGTTTGAGAATAAGGAAAGACTCAAAAAATGCACAGGAAGTAAGACTTGGATACAGTAGTTTTAAGAATGGGATGAAATCTTTTCCGATGTTGGTAGTCGCGATATTAAAAAAACATATTACTATAATCTTAATTCTATAAAGGCTGTAGAATCAAGACTGGGAAAAGGAATTTATCTTTTCTCATAGAAAATACAAAAAAATTGGATTTGAAACTATTTTTGTAATAATAATAGTTGTAATAAATTTATATTTGGTGGTAAAATAAAATGCTTAAACTTGAAAAATATAACTTTTTTTCGTATGATAATGAAACAGAAGCGTTAAAAAAATGTGACTTTGAATATTGAAAAAGGAAAGAAAACATTATTTCTTGGGGAAAATGGCTCAGGAAAAATCAACTTTATTTTTTTAATAATGAATGGACTTTTGAAGGCACAAAAAGGAGACATTTATTTTGAGGGGAAGAAGGTTAAACATAAAAAAAAGGATTTGGAGGAATTGAGAAGAAAAGTTGGAATAATTTTTCAAGATCCTGAAATACAAATTTTTGCTCCGTTAGTTTTTCAAGAAGTGGCTTATGGACCTGAAAAATCTTGGATATTCTGAGGAAAAAGTAGAAGAAAATGTTAATAGAGCAATGAAGGAAATCAATATTGAGGAGTTGAGGGACAGACCTTGTCATCATTTGAGTTATGGTCAGAAAAAACGGGTTTCAATAGCGGCAATTACAGCAATGGAGCCAGAATTATTGATTCTAGATGAACCTACAGCTTGGTTGGATTCGAAAAATACAAAAAGAGTTTCTGAAATTTTAGATAATTTTTCTAAAGCTGGGAAAACACTTGTAGTTTCGACACACGATACAGATTTTGCATATGAATTTGCTGACTATATTTATGTTCTTGATAAAGGGAAAATTGTAAGACAAGGTAGTAGAGACGAAGTTTTTGAGGATTTTGAATTTTTTTGAAAAAAATTAAATTTGAATGTTCCAAATATTTTGAAAAATTAAAAAGTTATCTTAAGTATAGAAAATCTTGATGAAAATGATTATTGTAAATTTTTGGAGGAAAAAAATTTGCTATGAAAAAAATATTAATATCAGGAACGATGAGCGGAAGCGGAAAAAAACTACAGTAAGTAGCATTTTGATGTCTGCATTAGAAAAATGTGGCTCCTTTTTAAAGTGGGACCAGATTACATTGATCCGACTCATCATGAGGTATTTACAGGACATCATTCACACAATTTGGATATTTTTATGACAGGTGAGGATGCTGTGAGACAGATATTTGAGATGTATTCGCAAGGCAGGGATATTTCTATTGTTGAAGGTGTTATGGGACTTTATGATGGAATTGGGAACGAAAAGGACAATTTTAGCACGGCTCATTTAGCAAGAGTACTTGATATTCCCGTAATTTTAGTTGTGAATGCTAAAGCGATTTCAACAAGTATTGCGGCAGAAGTTCTTGGATTTAAGATGTTTGATGAACGAGTGAAGATAAAAGGTGTGATTCTTAACAATGTTTCTTCACAAAAATTGTATGAGAGCTTGAAGGAAGCAGTTGAAAAATATACAGGAATTGAGTGTTTAGGCTACATTCCTAGAAATGAGCAACTTGCTACAGAGAGCCGGCATTTAGGCTTGAAACAGGCTTTTGAAGAGGATAATGCACAAAAACAGGAGTTATTTGAGGAAATCGCACAAAATTGCTTGAATTTGGAGCGGATAAAAGAAATTGCACAAGAATTTGAGTCAAGTCGAAATATGGAAAATTATGCAAAAATAGGATATCTAAAAGATAAATTTAAAGGAAAAAGAGTAGCGATTGCAAGAGATGAAGCATTTTCGTTTTATTATGAGGCAAACATTGATTTGATGAAATTTTGTGGAGTAGAAATAGTTGAGTTCAGTCCAATTCGAGATAAAGAAATTCCTAAAAATACAGATTTTATCTACTTTTTCGGTGGAGGTTATCCCTGAATTATTTGCAAAAAGAGTTAAGTGAAAAATATTTCTATGAAAAAAATAGTATTGTTGAAGCGTGTAAAAAATGGCGTGAGAATATTTGCTGAATGTGGCGGATTTATGTATTTAGCAAAAAAATTACATTTATTAAATGAAGAAATTTTTGATATGTGCGGAATTTTTGATATTGAAATTGGGATGAGAAAAACGTTTAAATATTGGAAGATTTGGGTATATCAATATTGAAACTGCAAATGGGATAAACTTATGAGGACATGAATTTCATTATTCGGAAATTTTGAAAAAAATAATGAAGTAAACGGGAATGATCTCGAAGGCTATTTTTTTATAATATTTACAAGAATAATGGGAAAAGAATGGAAATGTGGATATATGAAAAATAATGCGATAGCCGGATATCCGCATATTCATTTTTACTCGAATGTGGAGTTTCTTGAGTTTTTTTGTTGAATGTGAAAAGAGATTAAGAAGATTTTTGAAGAGAAATTTTTAATTTTTTTGAAAAATAATGAATTTGAAAAAAATAATGAATTTGAAGTGTGGAAAATGATAAAGAAGAAAGGAGAGAGTGGTAGTTATTATCACACAATGAAATATGTCATATATTAAAGATCCAAAATCAATAGAAGTGAGAAGTTTTGAAATAATAACTGAAGGATTGGCTGGAAAGGCTGATCATTTTAGTGAGGAAGAGCAATTGATTGTGAAAAGATTGATTCATACGACGGGAGATTTTGATTATGTAAACATTGTTGAATTTCAAAATAATCCGATTGAATCGGCAAAAGAAGCATTAGAAGCTGGGAATTGCAGAATTTATTGCGATACAAATATGATTGTTAATGGACTGAATAAAAATGGGTTGAAAAAATTTGGTGCTGAGGCGTATTGCTTGGTGGCGGATCCAGATGTGGCGAAAGAAGCGAAAGAAAGAGGAATTACACGTTCAATGGTTGGATTGGAAAGAGCATTAAAGGATCCTCAAACGAAAATTTTTCTAATTGGAAATGCACCGACAGCATTGTTTACATTGCTTGAAAAAATGGATAAAGAAGGAGAAAATGTTCCAAAATTGATAGTTGGAGTGCCAGTTGGATTTGTGGGATGTCCTGAATCGAAGGCTGAACTTTCAAAATACGATGTTCCATTTATTAGAACAAATGGGACAAAAAGGTGGAAGCACAGTTGCAGTTGGTGTAATGCACGGAATCCTTTTATCAAATGTACGAAAGAGATAAATATTTTAATAATTAATCACAATTTTATGTGAAAAATTAATTAGTGAAATCTATTAATATCTGAAAAACTTATTTCAATTTTTTTATATTTTATTTTTTTTCATAACGAAAGATAACGTAAATTATTGATTTAAGTATTTTCAGATATATTTTTAATATAACTTTGGAGAAGTAAAAAAATGGAAAAATTATGTATATTTTAACGGTAGAAAAATTGCGATATGGTTATACTACTGGGAGTTCAGCAACGGCAGCGACTAAAGCAGCATTGTTACTTTTGCTGGGAAAAGTCGAAAAAAATCGAAGAAGTTGAAATAGACGTTCCAGCAGGTGAGAGAATAAAAATTGGGATTAAATCTTTTGAAAAGACAAAGGATTATACAATGGCGACTATTGTGAAAGATGGGGGAGATGACCCTGATGCGACACATGGTTTGGAGATTGTTTCAAAAGTGAGTTTTAGAAAAGATAATAAAATCAATATTTTTGGAGGAAAAGGAGTTGGAAAAGTTACAAAAGTTGGGACTTCCTGTAGAAATTGGAAAATCAGCAATTAATCCAACACCAATGAAAAATGTTGACAAGTATTGTTGAGGAGTTCCTTCCAGAGGGAAAAAGGAGTTGATGTTGAAATCAGTGTGCCTTTGGGTGAGGAAGCTGCAAAAAAAACAATGAATGCAAAGTTAGGGATTATTGGTGGAATCTCGATTCTTGGAACAATGGGAATTGTGCGACCAATGTCTGAAGAGTCATGGAAAGCCTCTTTGGCAATAGAATTGAAGCAAAATTTGACATATTTTAATACAAAGACAGCAATTTTTTTCTTTTTGGAAATCGTGGAAAAAAATGTTTTTTTGAGCAAAGAATTCTCTAAAAAGAGCTGAAGAAGGGGTTGTAATCAGTAACTTTGTTGGATATATGTTTGACAAAGCCTGTGAATATGAAGTTAAGAAAGTTTATTTTATTGGTGAATTGGGAAAATTTGTAAAAGTGGCAGGAGGAATTTTTCATACACACAGTCGAGTTTCTGATGCAAAAATGGAAATTTTAGCTGCAAATGCTTTATTAGTTGGCGAAAAGTTGGAAAATGTTTACAAAATTTTAGATTCGAATACGACTGAAGAAGCTTCTGGATATATTGAAAAAAAGGAAGTTTTCAATTTACTAGCTGAAAAGGCAAAGCAAAAATGTGAAGAACATTGCAGAAAAAATGGCTGGGACTTGGAAGTAGAAACGTTGATTTTATCAGCTGAGAAAAAAGTTATTGGACAAAGTAAGGACTTTTTTAAAGAGTTCTAGTTTTTTATTTGTAAAAAAACAATAAAAATTATAGTTTTTGAAAAGAGGAAAAATGGAAAAAATACAAATTTTAGGGCTTGGGCCTGGAAATTTAGATTACACATTACCAATTGTTTTGAAGAAAATTAGGAATCGGAAAGTAATTGTCGGTGGAAAGCGGCATATTGAAAGTTTGGGAGAGTATGCGGAGAATAAGGAATATTGCTATATTTCAGCTGATTTGCAAAAAAAGTTCTGGATTTCATAAATGAGAATCGAAAATAAAAAAAGATTTCTGTGATTGTGTCTGGAGATACTGGATTTTATAGTCTTTTAACTTTTTATGAAAAAAATATTTTGAAAGTGAAGAGCTAGAAGTTGTGCCAGGAATTTCATCGGTTCAATATATGTTTGCGAAAAAAATTTCAGAATATTGGTATGATGCTTTGTATTGCCAGTGTTCATGGGAAGGAATTCGATTTTGTGGAAAAAAATTGAATGAGTATGAGAAAAATTGGATTGTTGACTGATTTTAAAGGAAAATACGCTGCAGAAAAATTGCTCAAAAAAATTGTTGGAAAAATAATTTTGAGAATGTGGAAAATTTTTTTGTTGGGGAAAAATTTGTCTTATGAAAATGAAAAAAATTTATCGTTTTAAGGCAAAAGAGTTGGCAAATTATGAAGAGAAATTTGGAATGAATGTTGTGATTTTGAAAAAAATAAAAAAAGGTTAAAAAGTTTTTTTGTAATAAAAAAATAAGGTTTTTTTAACAAAATAAAAAAATTAAATGTAAGAAGTGGAGAGAAAATGTATCATATAAAAGATAAGGACTTTATTCGTGGAAAAGTTCCAATGACAAAGGAAGAAATAAGAGCAGTGAGTATTGCGAAAATGGAAATTTCTGATGAAGATGTGTGTATTGATATTGGTGGTGGAACTGGCTCTGTAAGTATTGAAATGGCTAGATTTTCTAAAAAAATGGGCATGTTTACACGATTGAGCAAAAAAAGAGGAAGCCGTTGATTTAATAAAACAAAATATGGAAAAAAATTTGAGATAAAAAAATATGACTGTAATTTCTGGAAAAGCACCAGAAGATTTACCACAAGGAATAACTTTTGATAAAGTGTTTATCGGTGGTTCAGGTGGAAATTTATCAGAAATTATTAATTATTCTTATGAAAAATTTAAAAAGAAGGTGGAATAATCGCTTTGAACTTTATCGTTTTAGAAAACACATTTGAAGCACTTGAATGCTTAAAAAAATCAAAATTTGAGGATATTGATATTTCTCAAATAATTGTGGCAAAAAAATAGAAAAAGTGAAGGATTTTAACATGATGATGTCGGAAAATCCAATTTATGTGATTTCTGCGAGAAAATAATATAAAAAAACCCATTCGTAACATACTAAAAGGTGTTTTTTTATGAAAAATTCTTTTCATAATAATCATTTTTTTGCTATTACATTTTGTTTTATCATAAATTTAAACTTTTAGAAATATAAAATCGTGTCTGTTTATAAAAAAATATTTTATTATGTTACAATACTGTTACATCATTAAGATAGATTAAGTGAATTAGTTAATTTTAAAAATGATATGTAAAAATTTTTTTATATAAACCTCTAAATGAGATATAGTAAAATAACTGTATAACATTTGGAGGTTTTTTTGTTATTTATAAGGAAATTAAATTCATATTTTTTTATTTATTTACTTTTTCTGCATTTCTTTCTGTAATATAGTATATTTTTTTAATTTTTTTATATTGACAATCAAATTATTATGTGGTACTATTATTTTGTAATTAGGTTGACCTAATTTAAAAATTAGGAAAGACTAAAAAAATGAGATAAAGATAAAGTCAAAGAAAGGAGTATAATGAGTAAGAGTTTAGAAGATTATTTAAAGGGAATATATCTCCTTAAAAAAAGAAAAACAGTATTCAAATAAAAAAATTTAGCTGAATATCTCAATATTTCACCTGCATCAGTTAGTGAAATGATAAAGAAACTTTCAAATGAAAAATTATCTAATCCTGGAAGGCAGGAATATAAAAGCTTACTAAGAAGGGAAGTGATATTGCAGTAAATATTATAAGAAAACATAGAGTTTGGGAAGTGTTTCTTGTAGAAAAAGCTGAGTTATGATAAAGATGAGATACATGAAGAAGCTGAAGTTTTAGAACATGTGACAAGTGAAAAAAATTATTGCAAAAAAACTTGAGAAATTTCTTTTTCTATCCTAAAGAATGTCCACATGGAAGTCCAATATTTTATGACAGTGATGAATTTAGTGAAGAAAATATGATGAAACTGTCTGAAGCAGCAGAAGAAGATGAGATAGTAATATTAAGTGTAGAAGATAATATAGAACTGTACGACTATCTAAGAGAAATGGATATAACAATAAAAAGAAAGTTATAAAGTTACAAAAAAAGATCCTTTTAATGGACCTATTTATCTTGAAAAATAGTAATAAGAAAATAAAAAAATAATCGCATATGATGCGGCTAAACTGATAGAAATTTATAGAAAAAAATATGAAGGAGAATGATAAGTATGAATAATAATCTGTTAAATATAAAAAAAGAATTTTAAATTTATAATAATGTTTGGATTAATGATATTTGCACTAATAAATTGTGGAAGTAAAAGTGGAGATGCAAAAGGATAATGCTCAGTCAGGGAAATGGAGATAAAAAAATAAAAATTGTTACAACAACAACAATGCTTGCAGATCTTAGCAGAATAATCGGTGGAGATAAAGTTGAAGTTGAAGGGCTTATGGGAGAAGGAGTAGACCCACACCTTTATACAGCTAGTGCAGGAGATGTTGATAAACTTTCAAAAGCTGATTTAATTGTTTATGGTGGCCTTCATTTGGAAGGAAAAATGACAGAAGTATTTGAAAGTATGGAACAACAGAAAAAAGCTATACTTAATGTAGGAGAAGCAATAGATAAAAGTCAAGTTACAATGGTAGAAGGAAATACTCCGGATCCACATGTATGGTTTAATACAGAATTCTGGGGAAAAGAAGCTGAAGCATTGGCAAATAAATTAGCAGAAATGGATTCTAAAAATGCTGACTATTATAAACAGAATTATGAAAACTATAAAAAAGAATTAGCTGAACTTACTGAATATGTAAAAGGAAGAATTAACGAAATTCCTGAAAAAAGTAGAGTACTTGTAACAGCCCATGATGCATTTGGATATTTTGGAAAACAGTTTGGACTTGAAGTTAAGGCAATACAGGGAGTTTCTACAGATTCTGAAACAGGTACTAAAAATATAAGTGATTTGGCAAACTTCATTGTTGAAAGAGATATAAAAGCAATTTTCGTAGAATCTTCAGTACCTAAAAAAAGTATAGAAGCATTACAGGAAGCAGTAAAGGCAAAAGGAAAAGAAATAAAAATAGGTGGGGAACTTTATTCAGATTCACTAGGAGACAAGGAACATAATACAGAATCTTATATAAAAACAGTAAAAGCAAATGCAGACACAATTGCAAATGCATTAAAATAGGTATATAATAAAGATAAAAAGAAGAATGTAGAGGTTAAGTTATGACAAGAGCAAATAGTATGGGAAATAAACAGAACAATGAAATAATTATAAAAGTGGAGGATTTGACAGTAGCCTACGAAGATAAGCCTGTTTTATGGGATGTTGAATTAAATGTAAAAAAGGGAGTACTGATGGCTATTGTAGGTCCAAACGGTGCCGGGAAATCAACATTAATTAAAACAATGCTCAACCTTATAAAGCCTGTTACTGGAGAAATCTTTTTTTATAATGAAAAGTACAGCAAAGTAAGAAATAAAATAGCATATGTTCCTCAAAGGGGGAGCGTTGACTGGGATTTTCCAACGACTGTATTTGATGTGGTTGAAATGGGGCGTTATGGAAAGGTTGGATGGCTTAAGAGGGTAAGTAAAATCGATAAGGAAAAAACAAAGGAAGCTATTGCAAAAGTTGGAATGGAAGAATTTTCCGACAGACAGATAAGCCAGCTTTCGGGAGGACAGCAGCAGAGAGTCTTTCTGGCAAGGGCATTAGTTCAGGAAGCTGAAATTTATTTTATGGATGAACCATTTCAAGGAGTAGACAGTAAGACAGAAAAATCAATAATTGATATTCTGAAAAAATTGAGAAATGAAGGAAAAACAGTGATTGCTGTACACCATGACTTACAGACTGTAAAAGAATATTTTGATTATGTGACGTTCATAAATGTGTCTGTCGTTGCATCTGGGCCTGTTGAAGAAATTTTCACGCCAGAAAAACATTGAAAAAAACTTACAAAAAAATAAAAAAATTAAGTGAAAGAGAGGGCAGTTAATATGAATTTTATGATTGGCCACACTTTTAGAACAGTTGCACTCGGGTGTTCGTTGCTTGGAATGGTGTCAGGAATATTGGGATGTTTTGCAGTATTGCGAAAACAAAGTTTGCTTGGAGATGCAGTTTCTCACGCTTCTTTGCCTGGTGTATGCCTTTGCCTTTTTTTATTCACAAATGTGAAGGAAACAGAAGTTCTGTTATTCGGAGCATTGGTAACGGGTGTGATTTGTATTGGATTAATTCAGTTAATTCAAAATTATACAAAAATAAAATTTGATAGTGCGTTAGCCTTGATTTTATCAGTGTTTTTTGGATTAGGATTAGTTTTACTTTCTTACATGAACAAATTACCTGGCTCGAATAAATCTGGATTGAATAAATTTATTTTCGGACAAGCGTCGACATTTATCGAACGAGATGTCAATGTAATTTTTATTACAGGAATTATACTTTTAGTAATAATTGTGCTATTTTGGAAAGAGTTCAAGCTCGTTTCATTCGATTCGGATTTTGCAAAAACATTAGGTTTTCCAAGTAAAAAAATCGAAATTTTAATTTCCGTATTAATCGTAGCGACTGTAATAATCGGAATTCAAGCAGCAGGGAGTAATTTTAATAAGTGCGATGCTAATTTCTCCAGCAGTTGCCGCAAGACAATGGACAGATAAACTTTCAGTTATGGTAATTTTATCAGCGATTTTTGGCGGTATATCAGGATTTTTTGGAACACTGATCAGTATAAGCCAAGAAAATTTGCCGACAGGACCGATTATCGTAGTAATTATAAGTTTAATCGTGCTTTTCAGTATTCTATTTTCAAACAAGCGAGGAATTATTTTTAAAATTATAAGAAATAATCAAAAAAGAAAATTAAATCTAGCTAAATTAAAAGAGGCGAAAGGAGAGGATAAATAATGATACATTTTGCGTTGGAAATACAGTTAATTGCAATTATGGTTGCGAGTGCCTGTTCGATTTTAGGAACTTTTCTTGTATTAAAAAGTATGGCAATGGTGTCAGATGCCATCACGCACACGATTTTGCTTGGAATTGTAGTTGCATTTTTTATGGTCCATGACTTAAATTCTCCCTTATTAATCGTCGGTGCAGGAATTGTAGGAGTTATGACAGTTTACCTTGTGGAACTATTAAATTCTACAAGGCTTGTCAAAGAGGATTCCGCAATTGGAGTAATTTTTCCACTGTTATTCAGTATTGCAGTAATTTTGCTTTCAAAATTTGCTCAAAATGTGCATTTGGATGTTGACTCAGTATTGTTAGGAGAATTAGCCTTTGCACCATTTAACCGAGTAGCAATTTTCGGATTAAGCATTCCAAAAGGATTACTAACAACTACTATAATTTTTTTAGTAAATCTATCATTCATAACAATTTTTTTCAAAGAATTAAAAATTTCAGTATTCGACAGAGCATTGGCGTTGACACTTGGAATGAGACCAATATTAATCCACTATATGTTGATGTCGCTAGTTTCAATGACAGCAGTTGCCTCTTTTGAAGCAGTTGGTTCCATTTTAGTCGTAGCCTTCATGATAGGCCCTCCAATAACAGCCTACTTGCTTACTGACAAACTAAAAGTAATGATTATTTTAAGCACACTGTTAGGAGCATTTGCTAGTATCACAGGTTTCTATTTTGCAAGACTTTTTGATGTTTCAATCGCAGGAAGCATTGCCGTTGCAATCGGAGTAATTTTTTTCTTGTAACATTAATTTTTTTTCTCCAAAAAAAGGTTTAATTTTTTTACAATAAATCGGAAAAAAATCTCAAAAAAATGGCATTTTCACTAAGAATTTTTGTTAATTCATTTGTCGAATCACGCCAATACTAAAAAGGAAAAAGACGAGTGTGGAGTTGAAACTATTGAAAATCATTTGCGTTGGAGCAAAAGTTTTTTGAAAAAAGTTATTGACAAAGCTGAAAAAAACAAATATATTTATGTTGATAACGGAGTTTTCAAACTTTCTAAGCATGGAGAAAAAGTTATTGATAGTTATTAATTAATTTGAAATTTTAGAAGGAAAAGGTGGCGAAAAATGGATACAAAATCAAGAGAAAAAATGCGTGGATTGATACTGGCAAGTTTAGCCTCAAGTTTATGGTCAATTTCAGGAATTTCAGGAGAAATCCTTTTTAAAAAATACAATTTTTCATCAGATTGGCTAGTTTCCACAAGAACTCTGATTTCAGGAATATTACTATTTTTAATTGTAATTTTCGTTGAAAAAAAATCAGTCTTAAAGCCACTAAAAAACAAGCGAGACACACTTGGAATAATTCTATTCGGACTAGCAGGAATGTACTTTGTTCAATACACATACTTTCGAACAATCGAACTAAGCAATGTTTCATTTGCAACAATTTTACAGTTTACAGCACCATTTTTTTCATATTTATTTATGAATCTGTAAAAAAATAAAAAAATTCCGGCAATTTCGACTTTAATTTTACTTTTTTTATTAAATAGTACAAGAACACTCGCGACTTTATTCGTGAGATGAATTGCACGAAAATTTTAGTAAGCATATAGGGAAACTTATATGTAGACACGGAACAAAACCGTGCAACAAAGAAACTGAATTGCTGGGAACTCTTAAAGCTAGTATAACCACAACATAATACCTAGGTAATAATATATTGGTATAAGTGTGATGGTGGCGAAAGCAGAAAAAATATACTAGATGGTGCAAGGTTAAATCCTAAACATTATGATAATAGACAATCAGCAGCTAATCCTGAAAAGGAAAGTTCAACGACTATCCCTCGTGAGGGGAGTACAATACAAGCGATAGGTATTGGAAGTGGTTTCGCCTAAGTCCTTGAAATAGGATATGGATAAGATATAGTCTGTGCTTGTTAGAGATAACAAGAAGTTCATAAGAGAACTGCATAAATGGTAGCGTATTTATGTGAACAATGCTTCCCACTGTTGTGGGGTTTTAAAAACTTTAAAAAAATATTTAAAAAAATAAATAAAAAAATATTACTTTTTTTGACAGATAAAATGTAGAGTACATGGTATAATATCTCTGATGAAAAAGGAGGTGATATCTATGTATTTAACTTTAAAAACAACAAGTAAAACATCTTAGTAAAAAAAGGAGTTTAGAATTTAAAATATTTATCTCATATAGCCAAGAACTTAACTAATGAAGCTATATATAATATTAGACAGTATTATTTTTAATAAGAAAAAGTATTTAAGTTATAATGAAAAACTATAAAAATACTTAAAAAAATAGTGAGAACTATAAGAAGTTAAATTCTAATATGGCTCAACAAATTCTAAAAAGAAGTAGATGGAAGTTTCAAATCATTTTTTTGGACTTTTAAAAACTTGCTAAGAATGGTCAATATAATTTTAAAGATATGAAATTACCTAAATATCTTGATAAAGATGGATTTACAACTCTTGTTATAGGTTTTGTAAGATTAAAAGATGATATTCTGATAGTTCCTTATTCAATTTCATTTAGAAAAACACATAAGGAAATCGCAATAAAAGCTACCACCAGTATTAAAAAGGCAAGAAGATAAAAGAGATTAGAATAATACCTAAAACAACATTCTAGGTACTTTGAAATTCAATATACTTATGAAGTAGAAGAAGTTCAAAGGGAATTAAATAAAGAAAGTGGACTAGGAATTGATTTAGGTATAGATAATCTTTGTACTTGTGTTACAAATACTGGAGCTTCATTCATAATAGATGGTAGAAAATTAAAAATCTATTAATCAATACTATAATAAGATAAATGCAAAATTGCAGAGCATTAAAGATAAGCAAAAGATAGAGCATATAACATTAAGGCAAAAAAAGAATAGTTAGAAAAAGAAATAATCGTATAAATGATTATCTTTCAAAAAAACAGCAAGAATAATAATAAATTATTGTCTTAATAATGATATAGGAAAAACTAGTTTTTAGGATATAACGAGAATTTTCAAAGAAAAATCAAATATTGAAGTATAAATAATCAAAACTTTGTAAATATACCATATGGAAAAATTAAGAGATAAATTAATATATCTATGTAAACTATATGGAATAGAATTTAAACTGCAAGAAGAGAGTTATACATCAAAAAGCAAGTTTCTTTGATGGAGATGAGATTCCAATATATGATAAAGAAAAATCAAAAAGAATATATATTCAGTGGAAAAAAAGGATAAAAAGAGGACTATATCAGATAAGTAAAGGCTATCAATTAAATGCAGATTGTAATGGAGCATTAAATATTTTAAGAAAAAAAGTAAAGTTGTGGACTTAAGTGTCCTATACAATAGAGGTGAGCTGAACACACCTAAAAGAATAAGGGTAGTGTAAAGCTATCAAACTTCTTAGAAAATTTTTGAATATTTTTAAAGATTTTAGAACCCTGCGACTTTAGTCGTGGGAGGTTCAGGACAGTTTTAGGAGTTGTATTCATAGCGACAAAAGGAAAAGTTTCAAGTTTATCTGTCCCTCCAGAAGCGCTATTTATTGGACTTTTTTCAGCAATTATGATTGCCTTTTACTCAATTTATCCAAAAAAACTGTTGAAAAAATATGGAAGCATAACAGTAGTTGGCTGGGGAATGATTATAGGAAGCATAGTTTCAAATATTGTTCATCCAATTTGGAAAATAGAAGGAAATGTAAACACAAAATCTATAATTCAAGTAGCAATAGTCGTAATTTTAGGAACTTCTATCGCCTATTTAATCTATATCGCAAGTTTAAACTACATTTCCTCATCACTTGCAGGAATATTGACAGCCTTCGAGCCAGTACTTGCGGCAATATTATCAGTAATAATTTTTGGATTAAGATTTTCTGTTGTTGAATTAATTGGATTTGCATTGGTTTTCGTTTCAATATTTATTTTGGAAAAAAAGATTATAAATAAATTTTGAAAATTTAATTTTTAAAAAACTTCTAATATTTGTTTAATAAAAATGTGATATTATTATGATGAAAAAGATAAAAAGAATAAATCATAAAAATCTTAAATTAAAGTCTATTATAAAATTTAGAGAAATTTGAAAAATATTAGAAATATAAATTTTAAGATTTTAGATAAAAAAATTTTAGAAAAGAGGAATAAAAAAATGAAAAAAAGACATTTGTTTTATTCGGAATTTTAACAGTTTTCTTACTAAGTTGCATTTCTTTAGGTGCAAAAAAACGAAAAAGAAAAATTATTAACTTAAACGAAACTTCATGGGAATTATTACAAATTACCAAAAGAGGTAAAGAACAAGAATTTCCCCAAAATGCAAACATCACAATTAATTTTGCAGATAACAAAAATTAACGGAAATTCAGGAGTAAACAGCTATTTTGGAGGTTACAAAATCAAAAAAATAACTCAATTTTAACTGCAAATGTAGCAACAACATTAATGGCAGGTCCAGAAGAATTAATGAAAAATCGAACAAAGATTTTTTTAGAAACATTGCAAAATTCTCCAAGAATAACTTATAGCAATACAACTTTAAGTTTGAGAAATAAAAAAATGGAGAAATTTGGACATTCCAAAAAAATTAGATTTAAGTGAAAAAAATTAAAAAAATACAAAATGGAAACTTTTGAAATGGGACAAACAACACTTCCAGAAAAAGATGGAGAAATAACAATTTCTTTCGACGAAAAACAAAGTAAACGGAAATTCAGGAGTAAACAACTATTTTGGAAGTTTTGAAATAAAAAAATAACAGCATTAAAAATCGGACCAGTTGGCTCTACAAGAATGGCAGGACCAGAAAAATTTAATGAAAATTGAATTTGAATATTTAAAAATTATTACAAGATTCTAAAAACTATAGAATTTAATAATAATCTTTTGATTTTGACTACTAATGATGGGAAAGTTTTGAAATTTGAAAAGATTGATGACAGAGCTTATCATTATTAGGTGTTAGAGATAGAGAATTTCAAAAAAATCACAAAAAAACAACATTGAATTCCTGTAAATTCTATGATACAATTTCATTAATCAAGAAGCAGAATAAAAAAATTTGATACTTTTGAAAACAAATAAAAAAAGGAGAATTTGTTATGAAGAAAAATTTAAAAAAATTATGTTTGCTAATGGTAGTATTAGCAATGGGAGTAGTAACTTATGCAAATGGAAGAGCAACTGCTCAAAAATAACACTCAAGCTGTTACACAAAGTGAAGAATTTCCAGGCGGATTAGCAAAAGGAATAGATCAGAAATTTACTACAGATGGAAAGTTGCATGCAGAAAAAGTTTTTGAATAAAAACACTTAGTTATACAGATACAGCTGATACTTTTAAAAATTCAAAAAGACAGCAAAGGATATTTTGTTACAAAAATATATTGATGAATCTCTAGAGCAAGACAGTTCTGATTCAATAAAAAGAAGAAAAAAGTAAGATTAAGATTAGAAAAAGAAAGTATTTCTTAGAGAAGTAGCCAAAGATGGGGATTACGCTTATGCTTACGACACAAAAACTTAAAAAAAGTAGTAATAATAAATCCACATAACAATTATAGAATAATGACTGTAGTTGATTAAAAAAAGGGGCTGTCTCAAAATGATTAAAATTTTTGAGTTCAGCTTCTTTTCTTTTTATTTTACTTTTATTCTAACATATTTTTAAAAAAAGTCTATTCTTAATTAAAAAAATTTATAGAAAATAAAAAAACATCTAGATAAAAAAATCCAGATGTCTAAAAATATAAAAATATTTCTAAATTAATAATTCAAATAAAATGCTTCTTTCAACTCTTCATAATTTTTTTGATCCACCCAAATCTTTTTGGATTCTTGAATTTTTGGATAATCAAGTTGTATGGAACAGTTTTTACTTTGAAGGCTGTCATAAGAGTATTTGTAGCGTCATAATACACAGGGAAAAGTAAATTTACTATCTTCTACATATTTTTTTAGTTGCTGATAAGTTTGTTTTTTTCTTCTTGTGAATACAACTACAACATTTATATTATCTTTATTTTCTTCGTAAAATTTTTTTGTACATCAGCTAATTCACGTTGACAATAAGGACACCATTCAGCCGCAAAAAATTAAAAAGTGTTGGTTTTCCATCTCCAAATAATTTTTTTACTTTTTAGTATATTTCCGTGAAAATCTCTTAATTCAAAAATTTGGTAATTTTGCACCTTCTGTTACATCAACATCAAGAGGTTTTGCATTTGCAAATCCAAAAAAATACATGTCATAAATAATGAAATAATAATCAATAATTTTTTTCATTTTTTTATCCCTTCTTTCTTATTTTTTTATTTAAAATATTTTTATAAAGTTTATCATATTAATATATATTTTCAATTATATTTAACTTTTTAAATCCTAATTTCGCTATATTTCTTACAAACAATCCATAAGGTGAACTACTCCCGCTTTTAGAAGCGGGAGCTTCTTGGGAAGTACCTGCTTTTGCTAGCCAAATATATTTACCAAGCTCTTCGGACAGTCCCTGCCCTGTTTTTTTATTTCCTAATATTTCAACATTTCTTTTCCAACACCTCTTATATTCAGCGCCGCATTGTAATCTCTATCAATTTCAATTCCAAAGCACTTACATTTATAACTTCTTTCTGATAATTTCAGTTCCTCTTTAACATTTCCACATTTACTACAAGTTTTCGATGACGGAAACCATTTATTTAACTTCAAAAATTGTTTCCCTAAAAACATCAGTTTATACTCAAGCATCCTCAAAAACATTCCCCATCCATTATCTCCTACACTTTTTCCAAAATTTAATGCCTGGCTCATCCCTTTCATATTCAAATCCTCAACAACCACAGCATTATATGTTTCAGACAATTTTTTTCGATAATTTATGTAAAAAAATCTCTTCGACAATTTTTTTAATATATTCATGTAATTTTGATATTTTCGCTTTTTTTGTCTATACCAATTTTTAGAAAATTTTACTTTTCCTTGATAATGATTTTTGTAATTTCTTTAATTTTTCTTCTAACATCCTAAAAATATTTTGGATAATCAGCCCTTTGGTTTTCAGAACTGACAAATAATTCAGACATTGAAAAAAATCAAGTCCAATTACTTTATCATTATTACTAGCTACTTTTTGAATTTCTTTTTCAAATTCCGTCAAAACAGAAACATAGTAATTTCCATTACTGTTTGTCAATGTTACCGACTTTATTTTTATAATCCTCTGGTATTTCTCTATGATATTTCAATTTTACTTTTTTTCAATTTTGGCAAAACCAAATATTTGTTTTCTTCAATTCGTATTGAATTATTCACACAATTTGTCGTGTAACTTTTAACACTTTTCTTTTTAGATTTGAACTTTGGAAACTTTGCTCTCTTTTGAAAGAAATTCGTAAACGATCGTTTTACATTCAATTGAGCATTTGAAAGTGCTAGACTGTCTACTTCTTTTAGAAATTGATTTTCACTTTTCAAACTAGCAGGTGTAATTATTTTTATTTTTTTCCAGTTTCTTCATAAAATTTATTCGCAGTATACAAAAATCGTATTGTAAACAAAACGGACACATCCAAAAAGTCTTATTTATCAATAATTCCTGATCTTTATTTGGATAAATTCTGTATTTGAATGCCAAATTATATTTCATAAAAATTACACCTCCTTTTGATTTTGAATATTATTTTTAATTATTTCTTTAGAGATTTTATCATTAATGATTTCTCTTCGATATTTTATACAAAAAAATTGTATCATAAGAGTATCCTTTTTTTCAATTTTTTTACAAAAAAAGCAATTCATCTCCCACTTATAGAAGTCGGAGACTTCTTGCTATCTTTTTGTTAAAAAGAAAAAAACTAAAAATAATAGGATAAACTAAAAAAAGACAAAAAAATATTTATATTAAAAATATATCTAATTAAAAAAAGAGGTGAATATGAAAAAAGTACTATTAATATTGTCATTATTTATTTTTTTGTTATTGCTTCTCAAATACAAATGTAAAAAGACAATAAGAATTCAAAAGTTGAAAAATACAAAAAAATATGTTTCAGGAAGTGAAATTTATCGTGACAGAATGAGAGATTTAATTCGTGAAGTGCGTTCAAATACAACAAAAAAATAAATATTTAATCACGCAAAATGGGAATTTGTTGTATTATCGTAATAATCAAATAGACAAGGATTTTTTTTTGTTACGAACGGAACTACACAAGAATCACTTTATTATGGAGAAGGTCTAAAATTGTCGCATCCGACTAAAAAAAGGAGTCAAATGAGTTTCTTTTTGAGTATTTTAAATCCAATTAAAAAAAGCTGGGAAAACCGATTTTTTTGCGATAAATTATGGAATAGGGAATAAATTAAGAGAAGATTTGTTGGTAAAATCTAATCAAACAAATATTATAAAATGAATTGTTACCATCATTTGGAGCTGAAAAAGCATATATGCCAATACAAAAATTTTTAATTCGAATAATATAAATTCTTTGAATGATGTAAAAAAATTTCTTGGTGTTATTAAATCCAAAAGAATTTAGAGATGTTGATGATTTTTATAATTATTTGAAAAAAATACTGATTATGATTTGTTGTTAATCGAGCCTTCACACAGTGGAAAAATATATGACAAAAAGAACAAATAGAATCATTGAAGAGAAAGAAAAAAATGGAGCTAAGAGAATAGTAATAGCATATTTTTAGTATTGGAGAAGCTGGAGGATACAGAGATTTCTGGAAGCCTGAATGGAAAAAAATAAAGCTACAAGACCTAGTTGGATTGTGGGAGAAAAATCCAAATTGGGCAGACGATTACATTGTAAAAATATTGAGTCCTGAATGGAGAAAAAAATCGTAAAAGATTATCAAAAAAACGATTAGATGATATGGGTGTAGACGGTTATATGCTTTGATACAGTTGACACATACTATAATTTTTGAAGTTAAATCTGAAAAAAAGCGGAGAAATTATAAATTAATTATTTAGTTAATAACTTTATAACAAAGAGAAAACCACCTTTTTGATTAGGATTGCATGATATAATGCAACAGGTTTTCTTTTTTTGTTAATTAAGAAAAAGTAAATCTTAGTTTTTTTAGCAAAAGGAGAGGTTTAAATTGGAATTAAGAAAAAAATAAAATCAATAAAAACAAATTAGAAATATTTACAAATTATATCAAAAAGTCGTTTCCAAAAGAGGAAAAAAGCCATTTGGATTAATATTAATCGGAGTATTGAGAGGGAATTTTGAGGTCTTTTCAATCGAGAAGAAAAAAACTGATGAGAAAAATAGAGATTCGTATGAGTTTAAAGGTTTAGCAATTGCATTGAAACATGAGGACTTGGTTTTGCTAGATTATTTGGCAATAACTGAAGAAGCTAGAAGCTATGGATACGGCTCTAAAACGCTATCTTTTTGAAGGAATATTACAAAAAAATTATCGTTTTTTTCTTGAGATTGAAAAATGCTGAGGATGAAAAATGCTGAAAATTATGAAGAGCGTCAAAGTCGAAAGAAATTTTATTTGAAAAATGGATTTTCGCCATTTTCCTTTCAATGTTGACTTATTTGGAATTGAGATGGAAATTTTAGGATACAATTGTTCTTGCGAATTTTCAGAATATCTTGAACTTTACAAAAAAATCAATTTGGTGGAATTATGAAAAAGAAAATTTCAGAAAATATTTTTTTAGTGGAAAAAAATAATTAAAAAAATTGTTGTATTATCGAAATATTTGTATAACAAATATGGTATAATAGTTAAAGTAATTTTTATGAAAAGTGATTGACAAATAGTTGTAAAATTGATAAGATTTTTTTGATTTTTAGAAAAGGAGGGAGCTATGAAATTTGAAATTAAATGGAAAAGAGCTTATGAAAAGAATTGGAGAAGCAGATGGTTTTAGAATATTAGTCGATAAATTATGGCCTCGAGGGTTAAAAAAAGGAAGATGCGAAAATCGATTATTGGGCAAAAATTATTACGCCATCGAAGGAATTAAGGCAAAAATTATCATAAAGGAATTATCGATTTTGAAAAATTTTTTTCTGAAAAAAATATAGAAAAGAATTGGAAGAAAAATTCGAATTTTGAGGAATTTGAGGGTATAATAGTGGAAGAGTTGAAAAAGGGAAATGTGACAATGGTTTATGCGAGTAGAACTCCAGAATTGAGTCATATTCCTGTATTAAAAGGAATTTATTGAGGAAAAAGTTGGGAAAAATAGTTGAAATTTAAAAAAATATTTTTGAGTGGTAGATAGAAAAAAAGTTTGAAAAGTAAAGAAGTTAAATAAGAAAATAAAGAGTAAATTTTTTTATTAAAATAAGTAGGAGAATAAAAAAAGAAAGGAAAGTGAAATATGAAAAAAAGGTAAATTTTATGGTATTGGAGTAGGAGTAGGAGATCCTGAAAATATAACGGTTAAAGCGACGAAAAAATTGCACGAAGTGGATGTAATTGTATTGCCTGAGGCAAAAAGTGGAGAAGGAAGCACGGCTTTTAATATTGTAAGAGAATATTTGAAACCTGGTGTAGAGCAAATGTTTTTGGAGTTTCCGATGATAAAAGATGTGGAAGCGAGAAAAGTTTTTAGAAAAAATAATGCTGATAAAATAAGTGAAGAACTTGAAAAAGGAAAAAATGTGGCATTTTTGACAATTGGAGATCCGATGACTTATAGCACATATACTTATGTTTTGGAGCATATTGCAGATGATGTAGAAGTAGAGACGATTGCTGGAATAACTTCGTTTAATAGCATTGCAGCTAGATTGAATGTGCCTTTGATGATTGGCGATGAAGATTTGAAAGTGGTATCTGTCAATCGAAAAAACTGATATTTACAAGGAAATTGAAAATAATGATAATTTAGTTTTGATGAAAAATAAGCAGAAATTTTTGAGAAAAATTAAAAAGGCGATAATTGAAACAGGAAATAAAGAAAATGCTGTAATTGTTTCAGATTGCGGGAAAGATAATGAAGTTGTTTATTGGGATATTGAGAGTGTGGAGGAAGTTCCTTATTTTTTTCGACGATGATATTGAAAAAAATCAGGGTTTTAGAAAATTAAATTTAAGTATTAAGGAGAATGGAATTATTATGAAAAAAATTTTTATTTATTTTGTCATTTATAGTGGCAATTCAAGGAATGGCAGAAACGATTGTAAAAAGGAACTTACGATACAAAAAAAGAAGAGATATGTAGAATTGAGTCAAGATTTTGTTAAAGAAATTAAACTCGATTATGTACTGACAAGTGATAAAAAAAGATTTGGTGACTTACAAAACTGAAAAATTTTGATATTGTAGTAAGAAAAAAAGTGATTTGTTGGAATTATAATAAAAAAATAGAGATAAAAAAAGAAAAAAATATAAAAGATAGTATTTCGGATAAAAGATAAAAAAATTGGATTATGTCCGTAATTATATTGCTGAATTAGTGGAAAAATAATAGGGCAGTTATTTATGAGAGAAAAAACAAAAAAAGAAATAAAAAAATATTATAAAAAGTAAAAATACAATAACAATATTTACTATGATGCTGGGAAGAGGTTCAAATTACGATGGTTATAAATTTTATGCAGATAAGAGTTTGTCACAGAAATTATGAAATTTGATATTATAACACAATTTGGAATTGCTATTCACAGCAGTTTGGGAGATAATCCATATAATAGGGAATTGACGGAAAAGGAAAAAGAATATAGAGAGAAAAAAATGGAAATCATTTTGAAGAATTAAAAGGAATTATATAAGAAAGCGGTTCAAAATCCGAATGTGGAACAAAAAAATTAGTTATTAGTAAAAAAATATTTGATAAGTTATTTTTGAAATTAATATAAATGAGGGAGAAAAAAATGAATAAAATTGAAAAAAAGGAATTGAGAGTAATATAGTTTATTTGCAAATCAAAGAATTGATAGAAAAATGCGAGAAAATAGGTGTCTGTAAAGATTAATAATATTCTTGTGCAGACTTATTGGGAAGTTGGGAAAAATTATTATAGAAGATGAGTAGGAAAAATAATGAGAGAGCGGAATATGGTAAAAAAACTTTTTAAAAAGAATTGTCGAAAAAAATTGACAAAAGAGCACGGAAAGGGATTTTTCAAAATCAAATTTATTTAATATGAGAAAATTTTATTTGAAATATCAAAAAAATTCCATATAGTATCTGGTTATCTTGAAAATGGGAAAGTCTGGGAAGCATTTTTTTAAGAAGGATAAAAAAATATATTTGAATACAGAAATATCAGTAAGTTTTGAAATAAATGAAATATTATAAAAAAATAAAAAAATATAAAAAAAGAAAGAGGTAATTTTATGAAAAAAAGTATACTTTTCATAGGAGCAGGGCCTGGAGATCCTGAATTAATAACAGTAAAAGGGCAAAGAATTGTAAAGGAAGCAGATGTCATAATTTATGCGGGTTCGCTTGTGCCAAGAGAAGTTATTGAATGTCATAAAGAAGGAGCGGAAGTTTATAATTCTGCTTCAATGAGCTTAGATGAAGTAATGGAAGTTACGATAAAAGCTCAGAAAAATGGGAAATTGGTTGCAAGAGTTCATACTGGGGATCCAAGTATTTTTGGAGCAATAAGGGAACAAATGGATATTTTGGATGAATACGGAATAGAGTATGAAGTCGTGCCAGGAGTGAGTTCATTTGTAGCTGCTGCTGCCGCAATAAAAAAAGAATTTACTCTGCCAGATGTGAGTCAAACAATAATTTGTACAAGACTGGAAGGAAGAACTCCGGTACCAGAAACAGAAAGTCTAGAAAGCCTAGCTTCACATAAATGTTCAATGGCAATATTCTTGTCTGTACAAATGATTGATGAAGTTGTAAAAAGACTATTAAAACATTACGAGAAAACAACTCCAATTGCAATTGTCCAAAGAGCCACTTGGGATGATCAAAAAATCATTATAGGAACATTGGAAAACATTGCTCAAAAAGTGAAAGATGAAAAAATTACGAAAACTGCACAAATTTTAGTTGGAAACTTTATGGGGGATGAATATTCTAAATCTAAACTTTATGATAAGACGTTTTCGCATGAGTTTAGAAGAGGGATTAAAGAATAAAAATATAAAAAAATTTTTGATAAAGTAAGAAAATAAGGAGAATTTTAGATGAAAAAAATTATTATTAATCGTATTGTTTACATTTTCGTTACAAATTTTTGGACAAGGTTATGAAGTGACGAAGGGGAAAAAAATGTTACATTGTCTGCAGAACAGATTGAGATGGAGAAATAAAAAAAGATTGAAGAAAAGATAAAGTATTATATAAATAGAGGTTTTAAAGAGTACTTATCAACATTTTCAGAAGCAGAAAAATGCTATGAAAAAAATCAAAAAAATAATAAATCAGAAGATATTTATCTTTATAAAACTTTCTTAGAAGCTTATTCACAGATGTTTGATCTTATGGCTGAAAAATACTAAAAATAGAAGTAAAAAGTATAAAGTATTTATCAAATTTAAAAAGCAATTGTAAAATGTGAAATAAAAAAATACCTTCATTTGATAAATTGGACGATTTAAGTGAAGAGGAAATTGAAAAAAATTTGGCAGAGAAATATAATTCTGATAAGTTAAAAAAATATGAATGAAAAAGGAAATGGCTGCAGAATTTTTTTGATGTATATGATAGATTCAATGAAAAAAAGAATTTAAAGAAAATCCATCTTATGAAATTACTAAAAAAAGATATTACTTTTGAAAAAAAGGAAATGATTGGAAATCAAAGGAATATGAGGAAATGTTTAAATAAAATAATATTAGTAATGATGTATTTATAAAAAAAATAACATAATTAAAAAACTGCCCGTTGACGAACACAGTACTCTTCTGATATACTATTCATAGAAAGGTTTCTCCTTATGTAGTTTTGGTCGGCTTACATTATATCAGAAACCTTTCTTTTTTTCTTCTTTTTTTGTCACATATGTATTGTACCACTACAAAAAAATTTTTCTAACACTATTCTAAATCAACATAACTATATGGTATAATGTTTTATAAATAAAATAAAAAAAGGAGATAAAAGTGATTACAACATTATGTTATTTAGAAAAAAAGATGAAAAAAATATCTAATGCTACATAGAACTAAAAAAAGAAAAATGATATAAATAAAGGAAAAATGGCTAGGAATTGGTGGGAAAATTGGAATCTGGGGAAACACCCTGAAGAATGTTTAAAAAAGAGAAGTTCAAGAGGAAACTGGCTACAAATTGAATAGTTATGAATTTCGTGGACTTGTGATTTTTTTAATTACAACAACGATGAGCCACTATTTATGTATCTTTATACAAGTTCGGATTTTTTTCAGGAAATCAGCATGAATGTGATGAAGGCAACTTAAAATGGATTCCCAAAAAAAGAAATTTTTAATTTAAAAATTGTGGGAAGGCGATAAAATATTTTTAGAATTATTGTTTAAAAAAATACGCCATTTTTTTATTTAACTTTAAATTATGAAAACGACAATTTATTGAGCTCAAAAATTAGAATTTAAAGAAAAAAATATAGCTGTTTTTGAAGTTTTTGTTCCAGAAAAATTATGTGGAAAAAAATTGTGGAAAAACTTACAAAAAAATACAATCTTTTGACAGAAGGATTTTATGCAGATGTTTATTCTACGATTGATGGAATCGGACATTGGAAAAACTTTGGAAGGTGGGAATCCTTTTGATGGAGAAGTTGGAAAAAGCGAGCGTTGCCAATGAAAAAAATAATGAAGTTCAGGGTAAAAAAAGAGAATTTGAGGAACTGGCATATTATCTGGTAAAAGAGGCTCATCCTTATGAAACTGCGGTTATTAACGTATTCAGGATGGAAGTTTAGAAATTGAGGAAAGGGGAAATCGATGAAAAAAATATTTTTGTTACTGATATTATTATGCATTATAAATTTAAATCTAAATGCCTTAACAATGAAAAGAAAAAAATTCAGCAGGATTTATCAAAAAGTTGGAGTGAAACAGGAAATTATTGATGAAACTATTACTTTTGATAGACTTTATGCAATGGATGATTCTGATTTACCACTTGATATAGGAGAAATAATAGGCATTTTTGAAAGAATTTATGAAAAAGATGAAAGAAATTATGTGGCTGCTAAAAAGGTTTTACAATTTTTATGGGAGAGGTATCAGTTATAGTATAAGAGAAGATTATGATGAAAAAAATAAAAAAATGCCGAAAAATGAGGAAGAAAAAAAGCTGTATGAAGAAGAAGGGGAAAACATTGAAAAAAGATCTTGCTATCTACAAAAAAATATTATGATGCATTTATGAAATATAATCCATATGAACACGAAAAAAATTATTGACTTCATACGAATATTACACAATTATAAATAATGAGAAAAAAAGCTGAAGAAATCAAGAAAAATTGTAAAAAGAAAAAAATATAAAAAAACACGATAATTGATAAAATGCTTCCTAATGATGAATTGAGAGATGGAATAACGAAATACTATAATTTAGGTAAATTGGTTGAAAAAAAGGTAAATGAGGAATTAAAATTTATCGAAAAACGACACAACAAAAAGAAAAAAATATCGAATATCAGATGAAGAAATTTATAACTTGAAGTTACAGTATTATATGGCAAAAAAATCTGGGTTTATTTATATTCTGTCGATAGGGAAAAAAAGGGATTGAAATTGCGATTAATGAACTCGACGGAATAAAGGCAGATGAAAATACTAAAGAGTATAATTTTAGGCTTGAAAAATGGAATAATGCACTGGCTTTTGATGATAGGAAGCGGAGATAAGACTTATGGAAAAAAACTTTTTAATATGAAAATGGAAAAAAAGATCAACTAAAAATGTACAAATGGGCTAATAATGAAGAAGATAGACTAAGAGAAAAATATCCTGAATTATTTAAAACAGAAAAAGGAGGATGGAGATAATGCCGAATGGGAGGATGAAATTGAAAAATTAAAAAAATTTTTTTTGTTAAATATTGCAACGGTATTATTTCTTTTTAATAAGTTTTAGTGTAAATGCCTTGACTATGAGGGAAAAAAATTCAGCAGGATTTATCAAAAAAATAGGACTAAATAACAAAAATTATTTTTAGAAACCGAGGATTTATAGATTGAATATTTTTGAATCAGATTTTTAGGATTTTTAGATGAAGAAGTAAAAGATAAAAATAGAAAAAAATTGCTGAAAAGAGATGAGAGAAATTTTTTTATTTATCAGAAATTTTACTTAACCATTATTCAATGTCAAAAAGAACTTTCAGAAGATAAAAAATAGTAAAAGAAATATTCAAAAAAATATTTTTGACTTATATAAAAAAATATAGCTTCTATGATTATCTAAAATATTATTATGAAAAATCTTTCTCCAAGTTATAATAAAAGTATTTATCAAAAAAATGAAGCAGGAATATTCAGGAACAATTTTTTTGAAAAAAATTGCTAAAATTTGGGGAAAAAAATCAGTGGAAAAAAAGAAATTGAAAAAGACTGGACTAACAGAAGAAGAAAGCAGATTAATTGAAGAAATTTTTTTGTTGAAATTGATAAAAAAAGGAAATTCAGGAGCAATTTAGGCTATCAGAAGAAGAAGTTTTCAATTTAAAAACTAGAAATACAGTTGGTAAAAAAATTGAAAAATTATTTTTTTACAAAAAAAGAATATGAAAAAGGAATTGACTACTATTTGAGCATAGCAAATGTGGAAAAAGGAAAAATTTAAAAAAAGTATGCTTTGCTTTAACCAGGAAGTGATGTGGTTAGTTGTGGCTTCAAATGTTGGAAATCTGGAAACATTTGAAAAGGCAAAAAGAAAAAAATAAATAAACTTGAAGCATTGGAAATATATAGAAAAAAATTAAATATTAACAGATAGTATGGTAATATAAAGTAGTAATTTCAATTATTAAAATAAAAACGGAAGTGTGAAATGGCAACATATAATTTATTATTTAAAAAAATTTGGAAGAATTAAAAATAAAAGGTGTCGGAAAAAAACAAAAAAATTTTGTGGCTGAAAAAAAGATGAAATGGTAAAAGAGTTAAAAAGGATTAAATCCTAAAAAAATTTTTAAAGTGCTAAATCGTTATTATACAAAAAGACGATAAAAAAAGTTTATTTTAGTAAAGAATATGCGGATATACAAGAACTTCAAAATGTAGATGTGAAATCATTTGAAGCGTTGCATTTTGAAAAATATAGAGAATAAAGATGATTTTGGAAAAGATAAAAAAATAAAGTTTATTTGTTTGGTCTTGAATTAAAAGATATAAAACCTGAAAAAAATTTCAAGTTATGAAAGAGCCAATAACGGAAAAAAATTATATATGTTCGAGATGAAAAATAATTTGTTCGTAATTTTTTTATGATTATTTTTTTCAGGATTTAATTTTGTAAAGACTAAAAAAATTGAAAAATGTAGATTTTAAAAACACTCAAGTGGAAATCAGCAAGAGAACTGGAAGATAAAAATGGAAAAATATATTGTGAACGGCAGCGTAATTGATGAAGATAAAATAGAAATTAAATTTATAAAAAAATAGAAAAAAAGGAGAAAAAAATTTATGAAAAAAATTAATTTGTGCAATTACAATTTTTTTAGCAACAAGTTTAGGAGCAAATGCATACACGCTTAGGGAATATGTTCAGGAAACACTTTCTAAAAAAAGGAGTAAAACAAAGTATAATTGATGAAACATCAGACTTTCTATTAGATTCAAGAGGTGAATTATCAATTATTCCACAGAAAGATGAAATTGATGAATTGATTAACAAGGCAGAAGTATTGTTGAAAAAAAGATAAAAAAATAATGTTTTAGTTAGACAATACTTAATAACATTGTATTTAAAAAAAGGTGGGGATAAAAAAAGATTTTTAAAAAGCACAAAAAAATAGGTGAAGAAAAATTTACAAGATAAGGAAATTACTGACTTTGAGAAATGGAGTCTAGTAGGTCTCTATTATTATCAAATTGGTCAAAAGGAAAAAAAGCTCAAGTATATTTTAATAAAATTAAAGAAAAAAATATAAAAGATAAACCAGCTGTTTATGATCTAATTGAAATTGCGACTATGGAAATTGATATTCATGGTAAGAGCAAAAATTTTCAGGAATTACTTAATCAAGCATTGGAAAATGAGAAAAAAATGAAGGAAATAAAGGAAATCAGTGATAAGCAAATGAAAAAAATAGTAGTTGTTAAAGATTTTTTTCAGTCAGAAGAAAAATAAAAGAGATTTTAAAATTGTAGACGAGTTAGTTTACGGATTTGATTTAACGTTAAATTTTTTTCAAAAAAATTAATGAAATATTAGAGAATTATTCGGAAGATTCAAATGAAGAAAAAAACAGAAGTTATAAAAAGAGCGATTGATTATTATTTGAGAAATATTGCAAATAATGAGAAAAATGACAGAAGATTCAATAAAGTATAATATTATTCTAGAAAATATGTACTTGAAAAATAATGAGGATGGTGGCATCGTTTGATGAAAAAAAGAAAGCGAAAAGTTTTTAAATAAATTAGAAAAAAAGTAAGCTTTTATGAAGTTATGAGAAAAATTAGAAGAATAAGTTCAAATAAAAATTTAAAAAAATTTAGTGATTGGGAGAGATAAAAAAATGAGAACAGCAGTATATTGCGTAAGCAAAAAAACGGATACGAAAACATGTTTAAAAAAATAAGAAATAATGTTTATAAAAATTTACATATTTATGTGTCACAAAGAGTGGCAAATATGCTCAATCTTGAAAGTGAAAAATATGGAAAAAATTTGTTTGTGATAAATGAGCGAGTGCCAATTTTATTAGAAAAAAACATTTGATAAATATGATTTGCATATTTTCGTTGCAGCAACTGGAGCAGTTGTGAGAATTATTGAAGGGAAATTTAAAAGCAAGGACACAGACCCAGCTGTTATTACAGTTGATGACCATGCTAATTTTGTGATTTCATTGCTTTCAGGACATCTTGGCGGTGCAAATGAAGAATGTAAAAAAATTGCAAATGGGAATCGGAGCAATCCCAGTAATTACAACAGCTTCTGACGTCGGTGGAAAAAAATTGCGGTTGACACATTGTCACAAAAAATTAAAGCAAAATTGGAAAGTTTGGACGATGCTAAAAGAGTGACTTCGCTTATCGTAAATGGAGAAAATGTGAGCATTCATTTGCCAAAAAATATTGTAGAAAACGACAAAAAAATTGTGCTGGAGCAATAATTGTCTCAAACAGAAAAAAATATCGAAATTTCTAAAATTATTCCAAAAAAATATCATTCTTGGAATCGGCTGCAAAAAGAAATACACCAAAAAGAAAAAAATTATTGAAAAAAATAAATTATGTAATGGAAACTCAAAAATTTAGAAATGGATTCGATAAAAAAGCCGCATCCGCTTGGGTAAAATCTGATGAAATTGGACTTTTTAGAAGCAATGACGGAATTAAATATTCCAATAGAATTTTTTTGAAAAAAAGAAAAAAATTTTTGGAAGTAGAAAATTTAGTCGAAGAGCGTTCAGAATTTGTAAAAAAATCAAATTGGAGTGTACGGCGTTTCCGAGCCTTGTGCATATTTAGCTTCGAGCAGAAAAGGAAGTTTTTTTAGTGAAAAAAAGTTAAGATGGAAGGGATTACAATTTCAATTTTTTTGAAGAAGAAATGTAGGATCAAAGAATTGAAATTGATTTTTGAGAAAAAAATAAATTTTCATAAGACTTTCCAATTTAATTTAAATATTTAATATCTAAAAAAACAAGAAAAACCAAGGAGAAAAATATGAAAAAAATACTTTTTGCATTAGCACTATTTTTTTATAATAAACTTAAATTTAGCTGCCTTAACAATAAAGGAAAAAATCCAGCAAGATTTATCAAAAAAACAGGTGTAAAACAAGAAATAATTGATGAAACTGTAAAATTGGATAAGAAATTTGGAGAAGGATTTGTAGAAGAAGATGGAGATGGGAAAAAAAGGCAACTGAAAAGTAAGGATGAATGGGAAAAAAACTTTATCTGAAAGATAAAAAGAAATTATGTTGCCTTGGAAAGATTGATAGAATCATATTTTTGTGACTGGGATACCAAATGATCCTCAGAAGAAAAAAATATGTTTCAGAATATTTGAAAAATGGATATTCCTGAAGATAGAAAAAAATTTCGTTTTGGGAATGGATTTTTGGAATTGTTCTGAAAAACAAAGATATAAAAAAATGAGTATTTTGAAAAAGTTAAAAAGATTAGCGACAATCAGTATTATTTGAAAACAATAGACTTTTTTTGAATATTTATCAAAAGAAACAGAAAAATATAAAAAGAAGATGCAAATCCTAAGTTAATGAAACAGAAAGTAGATGAAATAACGCAAAAAAATGGATGAAATTGATAAAAATACTTGATGATAAAAATTTGCTAGAAAAAAATACAGAATTTCTGATGAAGAAGCCTATTCTGATCAATTAACTTTTTTTTGGTTGGTGGTATTCTAAAAAAATGTTTACAGGTGATACTGAAGGAATGGTCAATGATTTTTATAAATAAAATTGCAAATAAAAAGATTTCTAAGGAAGTGGCGGAATATAATAAAAAATAAGGAAATGATGACTGTTATGACAATTCAGATGGCAATGGCTTTTTAAAGGATTTTTCGGAGAAATGTCAGAAAAAGAAATTACAAAAACTTGAAAAAAATTGACAAAAAAACTTCAAGATACTGAAATGTATAAAAAGAATTAATATGACTTCGGTAAATGATAAAAAAATAATGGAAAAATAATGTTCAAATTGAATAAAAAAATGGAAAAAAATTTTTAATCACTTTTTAGATAAAAAAATTGTAAATAAAAAAATTGAATATTAAAAACAAATATATTTAAATTTAAGAAGAGATAAATAAAAAAAGAAACTTTGAAGTTTTTTTCTTTAAAGTAGAGATTCAAAAATATCAGATATCACAAAAAGTGACATTTTTTTCTTATAATTTATTATTTTTTTGAAAAAAATAAAAAAAGTAGTTGACAATCTTTTTTTGTTTTTTTGATATAATACCTCTTGTCGATACGAAAATGTATCATGTACAATAAACAAATAAATAGAAGAAGCATATACCATAAAAGATGTGATAAATAAGGACTTTTAATAATAAAAAAAGTTCCTGTCAATAAGACTTTAAAAGGTGAAAATAAATATTGAATGAAGAGTTTGATCCTGGCTCAGGATGAACGCTGACAGAATGCTTAACACATGCAAGTCAATGGGGAAACGGTGCTTGCACCGTGATAACCATGGCGGACGGGTGAGTAACGCGTAAAGAACTTGCCTCTTAGTCTGGGATAACAGATGGAAACGACTGATAAGACTAGATATTATTAAAGTTTCGCATGAAGCTTTAATGAAAAGAGATGCTAAGAGAGAGCTTTGCGTCCTATTAGTTAGTTGGTGAGGTAACGGCTCACCAAGACGAAGATAGGTAGCCGGTCTGAGAGGATGAACGGCCACAAGGGGACTGAGATACGGCCCTTACTCTTACGGGAGGCAGCAGTGGGGAATATTGGACAATGGAGGAGACTCTGATCCAGCAATTCTGTGTGCACGAAGACGGTTTTCGGATTGTAAAGTGCTTTCAGCAGGGAAGAAGAAAGTGACGGTACCTGCAGAAGAAGCGACGGCTAAATACGTGCCAGCAGCCGCGGTAATACGTATGTCGCGAGCGTTATCCGGAATTATTGGGCATAAAGGGCATCTAGGCGGATATACAAGTCAGGGGTGAAAACTTAGGGCTCAACTCAAAGCTTGCCTTTGAAACTGTATATCTAGAGTGCTGGAGAGGTGGACGGAACTACACGAGTAGAGGTGAAATTCGTAGATATGTGTAGGAATGCCGATGATGAAGATAGTCCACTGGACAGCAACTGACGCTGAAGTGCGAAAGCTAGGGGAGCAAACAGGATTAGATACCCTGGTAGTCCTAGCTGTAAACGATGATTACTGGGTGTGGGCATGAAGAGTGTCTGTGCCGAAGCTAATGCGATAAGTAATCCGCCTGGGGAGTACGACCGCAAGGTTGAAACTCAAAGGAATTGACGGGGACCCGCACAAGCGGTGGAGCATGTGGTTTAATTCGACGCAACGCGAGGAACCTTACCAGATCTTGACATCCTACGTAGGCCTGTGAGAACAGGCTGTGCCTTCGGGAACGTAGAGACAGGTGGTGCATGGCTGTCGACAGCTCGTGTCGTGAGATGTTGGGTTAAGTCCCGCAACGAGCGCAACCCCTATAGTTAGTTACCATCATTAAGTTGGGGACTCTAACTAGACTGCCTGCGAAGAGCAGGAGGAAGGTGGGGATGACGTCAAGTCATCATGCCCCTTATGATCTGGGCTACACACGTGCTACAATGGTTGGTACAAAGAGGAGCAAAAACGGTGACGTGGAGCAAAACTAAAAAAAGCCAATCTAAGTTCGGATTGAAGTCTGCAACTCGACTTCATGAAGTTGGAATCGCTAGTAATCGCAAATCAGCAATGTTGCGGTGAATACGTTCTCGGGTCTTGTACACACCGCCCGTCACACCACGAGAGTTGTTTGCACCTGAAGTTACTGGTTCAACCGTAAGGAGGAAGGTACCTAAGGTGTGGATAGTGATTAGGGGTGAAGTCGTAACAAGGTATCCGTACCGGAAGGTGCGGATGGATCACCTCCTTTCTAAGGAGTATATAAATACTAAATCTGTTTTGGATTATGTTTCTTCTAGTATAAGGACAATGGGAAATGAATAGTAGGTAAAAAGATTACAATGAAAACAGGAAAACTGTTAGAGTTAGAATAAAAAGCTATTAAGGGCACACGGAGGATGCCTAGGCAACAAAAGCCGATGAAGGACGTGATAAGCTGCGAAAAAGCTTGGTGGAGGTGCACATAACCTTTGATACCAAGATCTCCGAATGGGAAAAACCTATATGTGTAGATCACATATACGAAAGAGGTAAGTCCGTGAACTGAAACATCTAAGTAACGGGAGGAAAAAGAAAGTAAAAAAACGATTCTCTAAGTAGCGGCGAGCGAACGGAGAATAGCCTAAACCATATACATGTAAGTTGGCGACGTTGTGTATATGGGGTAGAGGGACTTTAATAGACTAATAGCCATAAAGTCATTTTACTAGTAGAGTAAGTGGAACACAGCTGGGAAGCTGGACCAAAGAAGGTGATAGTCCTGTAGAACATAAAACTATTAGTAAAACTTAAAAGCACCTGAGTAGCATCAAGCACGAGGAATTTGGTGTGAATCTGCGTGGACCACATCACGTAAGGCTAAATACTTTTGTTGACCGATAGAGAAGAGTACCGTGAGGGAAAGGTGAAAAGAACCCTGAGTAAGGGAGTGAAATAGAATTTGAAACCGTGTGCTTACAAACGGTAGGAGCTCGCAAGAGTGACTGCGTGGATTTTGGTTAATCATCCTGCGAGTTATGATATATGGCAAGGTTAAAAAGAATGGAGCCGAAGGGAAACCGAGTCTTAATAGGGCGACAAGTCGTATGTCATAGACGCGAAACCTAGTGATCTAGGCCTGTCCAGGTTGAAGCTAAGGTAAGACTTAGTGGAGGACCGAACTCACCGCCGTTGAAAAGTTGGGAGATGAGATAGGTCTAGGGGTGAAAAGCCAATCGAACTAGGAGATAGCTCGTTCTCTCCGAAATGCATTTAGGTGCAGCCTTAATTTTAAGATATGTGGGGGTAGAGCACTGTATGATCTAGGGGGCGTATTGCTTACCGAAATCAAGCAAACTACGAATACCATATATTAATGATTAGGAGTGAGTCTATGGATGATAAGGTCCGTGGACAAAAGGGGAACAGCCCAGACCACCAGCTAAGGTCCCTAATTATGTCTAAGTGGGAAAGGAGGTGGATATTCACAGACAACCAGGAGGTTGGCTTAGAAGCAGCCATACCTTAAAAGAGTGCGTAATAGCTCACTGGTCGAGAGTATCTGCGCCGAAGATGTAACGGGGCTAAGACATAAACCGAAGCTGTGGAAGATGCTTTTGCATCTTGGTAGGAGAGCGTTCTGTAAGCCGATGAAGGCAGGCTGTAAGGCCTGCTGGAGGTATCAGAAGTGAGAATGCAGGAATGAGTAGCGAGAAGGCGGGTGAGAATCCCGCCGGCCGGAAAGTCCAAGGTTTCCAGGGGAAGGTTTGTCCGCCCTGGGGAAGTCGGGACCCTAAGCCGAGGCTAAGTAGCGCAGGCGAATGGAAAAATAGGTTAATATTCCTATACCACTTAATTAACGTTTTTACTGATGGAGTGACGCAGGAAGGTATGTGAGAAGGCTGACGGTTTAGCCTTTCTAAGGAAGTAGCGTGAGCATATAGGTAAATCCGTATGCTTAAACGTGAGAACTGATGGGTAAGCACCTCTTGGTGTAAGTCACAAATCCTACACTGCCAAGAAAAACTTCTAAGGAGGAAATTAAGTGCCCGTACTGTAAACCGACACAGGTGGACAGAGTGAGAAACTTAAGGCCGACAGGCTAACTCTAGCTAAGGAACTCTGCAAAATAGCCCCGTAACTTCGGGAGAAGGGGTGCCTATATTACTTGAGAAGAGAAACACTTCAAGGGGAAATAGGTCGCAGTGAAGAGTCTCAAGCAACTGTTTACCAAAAACACAGGTCTATGCTAAGCTGAAAGGCGACGTATATGGGCTGACACCTGCCCAGTGCCGGAAGGTTAAGAGGAGGATTGAGAGATCCGAATTGAAGCCCCGGTGAACGGCGGCCGTAACTATAACGGTCCTAAGGTAGCGAAATTCCTTGTCGGGTAAGTTCCGACCTGCACGAATGGTGAAATGATTTGAGAGCTGTCTTGGCTGGAGGCCTGGTGAAGTTGTAATGTCGGTGAAGATACCGACTACCTGCAGTAGGACGGAAAGACCCCGTGGAGCTTTACTGTAGCTTGGCATTGGGTTTTGGCAATGTGTGTATAGGATAGTTGGGAGACTATGAAGTAATGGCGTCAGTTGTTACAGAGTCGCTGTTGGAATACCAACCATATGTTGTTGAAATTCTAATCTGATAACGGAGACAGTGCTAGGTGGGCAGTTTGACTGGGGCGGTCGCCTCCAAAAGAGTAACGGAGGCGTTCAAAGGTTCCCTCAGGTTGGATGGAAATCAACCTAAGAGTGCAAACGCATAAGGGGAGCTTGACTGCGAGACTGACGGGTCGAGCAGGTACGAAAAGTAGGAGTTAGTGATCCGGTGGTTCCGTATGGAAGGGCCATCGCTCAACGGATAAAAGCTACCCCGGGGATAACAGGCTGATACTTCCCAAGAGTCCATATCGACGGAAGTGTTTGGCACCTCGATGTCGGCTCGTCTCATCCTGGGGCTGGAGAAGGTCCCAAGGGTTGGGCTGTTCGCCCATTAAAGAGGCACGCGAGCTGGGTTCAGAACGTCGTGAGACAGTTCGGTCCCTATCCACTGCAGGCGCTAGAATATTGAAAAGATCTGTCCTTAGTACGAGAGGACCGGGATGGACAAACCTCTGATGTATCAGTTGTCACGCCAGTGGCATGGCTGAGTAGTCACGTTTGGAAGGGATAATCGCTGAAAGCATCTAAGTGAGAAGCCCACTTTGAGATGAGTGTTCTTTTAGTATCCATCGAGAACAGGTGGTGATAGGGCTGGAGGTGTAAGTATAGAGATATATTTAGCTGACCAGTACTAATAATACGAAAGCTTTTAATATTCTTTTTTTACCGTACTATTTATTTCTCATTGTCTTTATTAAATTTTTAAGTTTGGTGACAATAGCGACAGGGATACACCTGGTTACATTTCGAACCCAGTAGTTAAGTCTGTTTACGCCGAAGATACTTAGAGTTATCTAGGGAAAAATAGGAAATTGCCAAACTTTTTTTATAGAACTTTGGAAAAGTGTTATATAGACCAACTTAAAAAAATTGAGTTGGTCTTTTTCTTTAATATTTATAAAAAAATATTAATATTAACTTATAAGTTTAAATATAGTAAAACTACTTTTAAAACTAAACTCAAAAAACTATGACTATTTTACTCAACTCTTAAATTTACATAATTTTAAATAGTTTTGAGTATATTTATTGTTAATTTAAGAATTTTTATTAATTTATATAGTGAATAAAAAAATTTATTATTTTATGAATAGAGGTGTTAAAATGTTTAAATCACTTTGTTTAGTAGATATAGAATATAAAATGATAGCTAATAATTTTTTTGTTGGATATAACAGATAGTAGAATATTAAAAAAATCTAGTGAGAGGTAAAAAGAGCATCGAAAAACGGTTAAGTATAGTGAGAAAAATTCTTGTGAAGAATGGTGATAGAGACGTTACTTTGTATGTTTTTGAACCAGATACTTTAACAACTGAGAAATTACCAGTTATCTATTATATGCATGGTGGTGGTTATATAATGGGTGATGCTAGAATGAATGAAAAATGTTTTTAAAAGATATAGCTAACAAGAACAATGTGAAAAATTATCAGTGTAGAGTATACATTAGCGACAGAATTACCATTTCCACAAGATTTAGAAGATGCATATGTGGGGTTAAAAATATTTATTTGAGAATGCTGAAAATCTTGGAATAAATGAGAAAAAAAGTAGCAATTATGGGGGAAAAGTGCTGGAGGAGGATTAGCTGCAAGATTGTCTTTGAAGGTGCGTGATGAAGGAGAGTATCATCTTATTGGACAAATATTAATTGCTCCAATGCTTGATTATAGAACAGGTGGGGATGATTGTCCTTATAATAATAATTATGCTGGAGAATTTGTCTGGACGAAAGCTTCTAATCAGTTTGCATGGAAAGTTTTAGCAGGTGATAAGATGATTCCTAAAGATCAAATTCCATATTTTTTTCACCTATTATGGCAAGTAATTTTAAAGGAATACCAAAAAAACTTTTTATTATTGTAGGGAGGATTGGATTTATTTGTTGATGAGAATATAAGTTTTGCAAAAGAAATTATTAGAAGCAGGGGTAAAAATTGATTTGAATGTAATATCTGGAGTATTTCATTTATTTCAATCAATAAAAGCCAAATTCAAAAAAAGCGAAAATTTTTTTGTAGAGTTACGTGATAAATATATTGAACAATTATTTATATAAAATTAAAAAGAGTGCCCAGAATTTTTGTGTAAACTGATTATATAAATCCAGAATTCTTATTTACACAAAAATTTTTCACACTCTTAAACTTAAATATACTTGAACCTATTTAAAAATCAAACTATTAAAATTGTATAACTTTAGATTTCGAGTAAACAAAGCATAACTTTTTAAGTTTGGTTTTAAAAGTAGTTTTACTATAAATTAGAATTAATTGTTTCTTCAAGTAAAATTATGGGTTATATATTTTAGTTTTCTTTTGAGATTAGTCCATAATTTTTTTTATCGGATTTAAATTTGGTGAAGATGAAGATGATGGGAGAAGTAATAGACGTCCTGTTTCTTTCGTTTATTAATAGCTCTTAAAAAAATATTTCTATGAACTATTTTTTTAAAAAAATTTACTTTCCATCGTTTTCCTATATATCATGTTTCCTTATTAGTACATTCACTATTTTTTTATAATAATCATAATTATTCTATTGATACACTTCTTTTTCCCTTAAATAGTCCCCTTTTTGGTTCCAGTCATATTTATGATGAGAATATTAAAAGCCTACTTCATCAATTTTTTTATTGATATAGGCTTTTTATCTGTTTGTTAAGTTTTATCCATTTCTACAATATTTTACGATGCATTATTTTGAGCTCTTTTTATAAATATTTATATTTCTTTAGTTGATTTAGCATCGATTTCATACATATTTTTTTAAATTTTTTTCTTTCTTTAAATTATAATATGCGGCAGCAGCAATCATTGCTGCATTGTCAGTACAGTATTCAAATTTTTGGAAAAATATATTTTCAACTTTATTTTTTTAGATTTTCAAACTTTTCACGTAATCGTTTATTTGCTGAAACTCCACCTGCTACAAGTACAGTTTTTACTTTTTTTGTCTTCAATTACTTTTGGATACTTTATCGTATAAGACTTCAATTACTGTTTCTTGGAATGATTTTTGCAACATTTTTCTTTTGAAATATTGTTGTTTTTTTCATTTTTGATTATTGACATAGTTTGTTACAAATGTTTTTGATTCCACTAAAACTAAAATCGTATCCTTCGACATTAGGTTTTTTTAATTTTTTTAAAAGTATCTTCTCCATTTAAAGATAACTTGTCAATTTCAGGTCCGCCAGGATATGGTAATCCTAATACTCGTGCAACTTTGTCATAAGATTCACCAATAGCATCGTCAAGAGTTTCACCTAATAATTCAATATTAATACTTGAATCTTTTTCTGTTAAATAGTATAAATTTGTGTGTCCACCTGAAACAACTAGAGAAATAGCTGGTAATTGGATGTCATTTTTCTATAAAGTTTGAAAAAAATATGACCTTCAATGTGGTTTACAGGTAATAGTGGTATTTTGTTTGCATAACTTATTGATTTTGCAAACATTAATCCTACTAATAAAGAACCAATTAATCCAGGTGTATTTGTGACTGCGATATAATCAATATCATTTTAAGCTACATTTTGATTTTTTTCTAAAGCTTCCATAAAAAAACAGGTAATATATTTTTCAATGTGATGACGCGATGCTATTTCAGGAACAACACCTCCATATTCTTTATGAATATCAATTTGAGTTGATATAATATTACTTAAAACTTTTTTTCCATCTTCAACAATTGCAACTGAAGTTTCATCACATGAAGTTTCAAAAGCTAATATTTTCATATTTTCTATATCAAATTCTTAATTTAATTAAAATTTTTGATATCTCCTTTCTAAAAAAATTTTTTTGATTGTAAATAGATAATTTATTTATCTATTGTTAAATTTTCTATATTTCTGAAATAATTTTTTTAAAAACATCCTCTAATTTTATGTCTGACATACATCTTGAATATTTTTTTGAAATTTATCATCACCATATAAAGAATGTGGTGGACAATTTGGATTTTTGGAATAAATACGTATTTTTTTTCAAAAGAGAATAATTTTTAGGGTCTGTTGGTCCAAAAAAATACAAAAGTTTTTGCTCCTACAGCTCTGGATATATGGAATGGTCCAGAATCATTTACTACGGATAATTTAGAATATTTTAAAATTATTCCACTTTCTTTAAAAGATATTTTTTTCCACATAAATTAATTACTCTCTCATTATTATTTTCAACACTTTCAAAATCTTCTTTTTCCACCGATAACGAAAAATTCTAAAATTGGTTTTTTTCTAAAAAAATTTTTTTGATAATTCATTGTAGTAAGGCCATTTTTTTGTGAATTTAGAAGCTCCTGGAGCTAAAAACAATATAATCTTTTTATCTAAAGAATATTTTTTTGTACTAGATTTTTCTTCCATTTCTTTTACTGAAATAAAAATTCGAGAGCATCTCCTTTTCTTTCTTCAATATTTTTTTGTCTCAAATTTCAAATTTAATTTTTTTAAAAGCAGAAAAAAATAGCTTTCCACAATCGTACAATCTGCATGATAAGGTATTAATTTTAATTTTACCAACAGAGTTTTTCCACCATTTTCTTTTTTTGTATTTTTAGATATTTTGTATTTTTTTCCTAAAGAAATTCCTTTTTCCAATAATTCGAGATAATAATTTTGAATGTAAATCAATTACATAATCATAATTTTCTAATTTTAATTGATTGATTAAATCACGGATGTATTTTTTTATCTTTGCTTTTGGATTTATCAAACAAAAATAGTTTTTCGTATTTTTTTGGATTTAAAGTTATTGCTTCAGAAAAAAAGTAGTATAGACAACGAAGTCTATTTGTGCTTCAGGATATTTTTTTCTTTTTATTTTTGTTATTACTGGAGTTGTCAAAACAATGTCTCCAAATGAACTAAATCGTATTATTAATATTTTCATCATTTTACTCTTTCTTTTATTAATTTGTAGTAAATTATTTTTACATCTGAAAATAATTTTCTATATCTCATTTAGTGAACTACTCCCACTTTTAGAAGCGGGAGTTTCTTGGGAAAGTATCTGCTTTTTGCTAGCCAAATATATTTACCAAGCTCTTCGGATAGTTCCTACCCTGTCTTTTTTTATTTTCCTAATATTCCAACATCAATTCCCGCTTATAGAAGTCGGAGACTTCTTGCTATCTTTTGTTAAAAATTTTTTTTCGTAATTTTGTATTTTATATTTTAATTTACTAATAGTTTTTTTCAATTTCTTTCTTTTTTTATTTTTTTTAATATTTCTAATTGAGATTCCCAAAAGTTGCTTTCTTTCAGGTATCGTATTATTTCCTTTATCCATAAGGTTCACATATTTTTTTCAATACATCAATAGAGACCAGCTCCTCTCATACATTTTACAAATTCGAGCCACTGGATATCCTCATCCGAGTAATTTCTAATACCATTTTTTTATCTCTAGAAATATTTTTTTATTAATCCTATTTTTTTCATAATATCTAAGAGTATCACTTGTTATGCCGGTTTTTTTCTGATACTTCTCTAATTAGCATAATGGTTCTCCTTATTTTTTTGAAAAATTTCAAATTTTTTTATAGGTTAATTATATCATATTATTTTGTTTTTTTATCGACATAAAAAGGGGGAGAGACAGAGTAAAAAAATATAGGGGCAAATAAATTTAATAAAATTTTTAATAAAAAAAGAGGAAACCAGTTACAATATAATCACCCAATCCTATTGAAAGGTGGTTTCTTCTATGATTAGAATATCAGATTTTTTTATTCACTTGTAAAGACTTTTTTAAAAATATTTTTTTCCTTCAAACTTTCGTTTGAACAACAATTTAAACTATTTATTACAAAGGCTTTTTGAAATATTGTTTTAGAGTTTATGTCAAAAAAAGTTTATGACAGATTTTTTTATTCCAATGAAAGAAAGGATAGATTTAAAAAGTAAAGGGTTTATTAAAAGAACTGTTACTACTGCTTTTGGATATGTAACTTTTGAACGTCGAAAATATGTAGACAAGAAAACAGGCGTCTGCTACTACATTGATGAAAAAATTGGACTTAAGCGTACAGACGGCTTTCTGAAGAGCTGATTTTTACTATACTTTTTGAATATCAGCATACTGCGGCTTCATTTGTTGCAAAGACTTACGGTATTTCAAAAGCTACCGTGTATAATCTTGTCAATTCTTTTGAAATGCCAAAACTTAATATTGAAAAGTTCGAAAAGGATGATGATTCACCAGTATATATGGAAATTGATGAAGACCATATGAAATGTAGAAGAAGTAGAAATACATATATGAGGATAGTTGCTACACATCATGGAATTGAGAAGCTCTTCAAGGATCCGCAAGGACAGGAACAAGCTCATCGACAAGCATATGGCTTGAGAAAGATAATTTTACAGAACTTGAAAACTTTTATGAGACTTTTAAGGAAAAAGAAAATGTAAGCCAGAGAAGAAAAGATCAAATGAAGATGCTGCACTTTCTTTGCAAACTACGGCAAGGATAGGGACAAGCCTTACAAACTGTATTTTAATGGGTCAAGAGCGGATACAATGGAAAAAGTAATAGAAACAAATTGTTTGCCAGATATTATTAGTGAAGCAGGAAAAGGGACAAATATTCCATATTTAAGAGGAGAAGAAAGCTTGATAGAAATATCACAAAGCAGAATGATTTAAAAAAGACAGCAAAAAAATATTTTATTATGTTATTTTGGCTGCCCCTATATTTTTTTATTCTGTCACTATATTCCATAAAATTTGATTTTAAAAGTAAAAAAAGGGGTATAATTTAAAAAGGAAATAAGGTGTTAAAAATGATAAGAATAGACAGAAAAAGAAGATTTAAATTTTTTTAGTAAAAATCAAAAGACAGACAGATAATAAAGGTTGTGTCTGGTGTAAGAAGATGTGGAAAAATCCACTCTTTTTGAGATATATAAAGATTTTTCTACTTGAAAATGGAGTTGAAAAAAATCAGATTATATCTATAAATTTTTGAAGATATGGATAATGATTGGAGATAAAAATTACATATTTTTTTAGATGAAATTCAGCATGTGGATAAATTTGAAAAAAAGTTGTAGACAGCCTTTTTATAAAAAGAAAAATACATATTTATACCCTAACAGGCTCTAATGCCTATTTTTATGTCAAGCGAGCTGGCAACCCTTTTAAGTGGACGTTATATAGAACTGAAAATGCTTCCTTTATCATTTTAGGAGTATTATCAGGCTAAATTAGAGTATGAAAAAACTGGAGCAAAAGGAAAAATAGAATATCAAAAAAACACTTATACAATATTATAATGAATATATAGTAAACAGCTCGTTTCCTTATACTTTACAGTTAGACAGTGATTTTAAAAATATACATGAATATTTAAGTGGGATATATAACTCTGTGCTTTTAAAAGATATAGTTGCAAGATTGAAAATTTCAGATGTGATGAGACTTGAAAGTGTTGTGAAGTATATATTTGATAATATCAGTAATTTGACTTCGCTTTCAAAAATAGCGAATACCTTAACTTCAATGGGAAGAAAAACGGATGCAAAAACCATTGAAAAGTACATTAGAGGGCTTACTGACAGTTTACTTGTGCATGAAGTTAGCAGATACAATATAAAAGGGAAAGAATTCCTGTCCACATTATCAAAATATTATGTTGCAGATTTAGGACTCAGACAGATGATTTTAGGTAACAGAAATATAGATATGGGGCATATACTGGAAAATATAATTTATCTCGAACTGCTTAGAAGAAAAGGCAATGTATATGTCGGACAGTTTGATAAAAATGAAATTGATTTTGTTGTTATTAATTCAAATGAAATTGAGTATTATCAGGTCGCTTTGACTGTCTTAGATGAAAACACTTTAAAAAGGGAACTGGATGCCTTTAAAAAAATATTAAGGATAACTATCCGAAGTATCTTATAACTTTAGATGATGTAATGATGAATACCGACTATGACGAAATAAAGGTTGTAAGTGCTCTGGAGTGGTTGTTGGAAGTCTGATAGTGTTGGATTTAAACGTATTTATGCCATTACTGATGTGTTTAATGGGAAATTATATATTGGTTCAGCTTGTGGCAATGATTGTTTATTGAATAGATGGAGTAGTTATGCTAATAATTTAACTGGAGGAAATGTAGAATTAAAAAAAGTCTTAGAAGAAAAAAAGGTAAAAAAATATTCAAACTAACTTTAAGTATTCTATACTTGAAATTTTTTTGATACTAAGACAAAAACAAGAATATATATTAGAAAGAGAAAAATTATTGGAAAAAAAGTTTTTTTGAAACTAAAAAAATTTGGAATGAATAAAAATAAATGTATAGGAGGATATGATGAAATTAAAAAAAGGAGATGAATATGAATCTTTAATTCAATATTTATATCAAACATTATCAGAAGATTCAGGAATACAAGTGTTTTCAAAATATAAAAATTAAAGGGAAATCCAAAGTGGAACATGAAATAGATGTATATTATGAATTTCTTAAAAAAATGATGTTATACATAGAGTTATTATTGAATGTAAAGATTGGAATACTAAAGTTGTAAAAAGAAAAAAATAGAGGCTTTTAAAAAGCAAAAATAGATGATATACCAAATTCGGTTGGTATTATAGTTTCAAAAAAAGGTCTTCAAAAAGGTGCAAAAGAATTTGCAGAATATCATGGGATTAAAATTGTAGTAGGTGATAAAATTAGTATATTAAATGAAGTTTTTAAAGCATAGATTAAAAAAATTGTTTTACCTGATCAAAATACTAAAAGCTGAACCTTTTTTTGGACAATAATGGAAAAAGGATCAAAAAGGTAATGTTACTGGTAGCTATATAAAAATTTCAAGATAGATTAATTTTATTTATTTCAAAAAAAGAAGCTGAAGAAACCATTAGAATGTCTGAAAGAACAGATGCTTGTGTGGTAGGAATAACAAAAAGACATTTAAATGTATTAATTAAATTTTTCAGAAACATGGAATTGTAGAATTGCTATAAAAAAATTTTTTTGATGGATACTATTATTGAGGTTTCTCCTGAACAGTTAAGAGATAATTTTTATAGTATTTAAAAAAATGAAAGGAGTAAAATGGTTAGTAAATTAGGTAAATTCTATGGAATAGGTGTCGGAGTGAGAGATCCTGAGGAGATAACTCTGAAAGCGGTAAATACCTTAAAAAAATTAGATGTGGTAATATTGCCTGAAGCTAAAAAGGATGATGGCAGTGTGGCCTATGAAATAGCGAAACAGTATATGAAGGAAGATGTGGAAAAGTTTTTTGTAGAATTTCCCATGTTAAAATCACTTGAAGAAAGGGAAAATGTGAGGGGAAAAAATGCAAAAATAGTTCAAAATTTATTAGATGAAGGAAAGAATGTAGGATTCTTAACTATTGGCGATACAATGACATACAGCACTTATGTGTATATTTTAGAGCATTTGCCAAAGAAATATTCAGTTGAGACAGTTCCAGGGGTTTCGTCATTTGTTGACATGGCATCAAGGTTTAATTTTCCTCTTATGATAGGAGATGAAACGTTAAAGGTTGTGTCGCTTAATAAGAAAACTGACATTGAATTTGAACTGGAAAATAATGACAATATAGTTTTTATGAAAGTCAGCAGAAATTAGGAGAAGAGGGACGAAAATGAAAAAAATACTGGCTACATTATTTTTAGCTATTCTGTTTCAAGGAGTCGCAGAAACAATTGTAAAAGGAACTTATGATACAAAGAAAAAAAGATACACGGAATTGAGTCAAACTTTTGAAAAGGAAATAAATTTGAGTTATGTATTGCCAAATGATAAAAAAGATATAGTAACGTATAAAACTGAAAATTATGATGTTTTAGTGAGAAAAAAGCGATTTATTGGAATTATACAACAGAAAAAAAGGGAGAAAAAAAGAGAATAATATAAAAGATAATATTTCTGATAAGGATAAAAAAATTGGATTATGTCCGTAATTATATTGCTGAATTAGTGGAGAGCAACAGGGCAGTTATTTATGAAAGAAAAAAACAAAAAAAGAAATAAAAAAATATTGTAAAAAGTAAAATACAATAACGATATTTACTATGATGCGGGAAGAGGTTCAAATTATGACGGTTATAAATTTTATACAGATAAAAAGTTTATCACAGGAAATTATAAGATTTGATATTATAACACAATTTGGAATTGCTCTTCACAGCAGTTTGGGAGATAATCCGTATAATAGGGAATTGACAGAAAAAAAGAGAAAGAATATAGAGAGAAAAATGGAAATCATTTCGATGAATTAAAGGAACTGTATAAGGAAGCTGTCCAAAAATCCAAATATTGAACAAAAAAATCTATGAAACAGAAGTTGAAAAATCTGATAGATTATAATTATATTTGTATTTTTTTAATAATTAAATAAAATAAAAAAAGAGTGTAATTTCTGTGTAAAAAGGTGTATAAAAAAATCTTATATTATAGATTTTATAATCAATTTACATAAAATTGTAGACACTCTCTTGAATTCATTTAAAGTAGATTTATTAAAAAAATGTATAAATTTAGGGTTTTAATAAAAATAGTCATAGATTTTTGAGTTCAGTTTTTTTATAAAGGATATTCTCCTCTCCTAAAGTCGCCACCATCACAGCCTTTATCGTATGCATACGATTTTCTGCTTCATCAAATACAACAGAATTTTTTTACTTCTAAATATTTCATCAGTAACTTCCATTTCTTCCAATCCATATTCATTTTCAATTTCCTTTGAAACTTTTGTATTTAAATCATGAAACGCTGGTAAACAGTGCATAAATAAGTAATCGTTTGAACAATGCTTTACTAAATCAGCATTTACTTGGTATGGAAGCAATTTATCGATTCTTTCTTTCCAAACTTCTTTTGGCTCTCCCATCGATACCCAAACATCAGTATAAATGACATCGGCATCTTTCACACCTTCAATTTTATCTTCTGTCAACAAAATTTTTCCACCAGTTTTTTCGCCAATTTTTTTAGCTTCTTCAACTAATTTTTCTTCAGGAAAATATTCTTTCGGACAAACAATTCTAAAATCCATTCCAAATTTGGCAGCACCAATCATCAAAGAATTTGCCATATTATTTTTTCCATCGCCTAAAAAAATGCGAAATTTTATTCCTTTTCAATTTTACCTTTTTTTCTCTGTAATTGTCAAAAAAATCCGCCAAAAATCTGTGTTGGATGAAACTCAGTTGTAAGTCCATTCCAAACAGGCACTCCCGAATGTTCAGCCAAAGTTTCGACCAATTCTTGACCGTATCCTCGATATTCAATTCCATCATAAAATCTTCCCAAAACTTTCGCGGTATCTTCCATAGATTCTTTATCTCCAATTTGTGATGCAGAAGGTCCCAATGTAAGTGACATTTGCTCCTTGATCATAAGCTCCCACTTCAAACGCACATCTCGTTCTAGTAGAAGTTTTCTCAAAAAAATCAAAGCAATATTTTTTCCAACCATTGTTTTTTTCTCAGTCCCATTTTTTTCTTATCTATCTTCAATTTTTTTCGCCAAATCCAGTAAATACTGTAATTCCTCCGTCGTAAAAATCTAATAATTTTAAAAATGATTTTCCTTTTAACATAATTTTCTCCTTAATTTTTTTATTTTTTTATCATATCATAAACAAAAGATTCTGTCCCTTGTTATTATTTAATTTTTGCCAATTTTTTTATTTATAACTATATATTAATTTTTTTATTCTATAATATTCTTTCAATATATCTTTCTCAATTTCCTTCAATTTTTTTGTCCATTCTCAACAATCTTTTTATTCTCACCAATATACCGAATTAATTTTTCATTTTCATCAAAAATAGTATCGTTGTTCAGAAAAATTTCGATTTTCTTTTTATCAAAAAAACTTCTCCATTTTTTTAGCTTATTTTCTTTATACCACTTTAGAATCCACATAATATGGCACATTATATTTTTTTCAGACTTATCAAAAAAATAAAATAAACTTTTCCATTTTTTTACATAATATTCTATCAAACTATTCCAACTTTCTCCAAAAATGTTCAACTACAATTTTTTTTAACAATTCCATTTTGCAAAAAATATTTCACAACGCCACCATCTGTACTTTGCTCTGAATCTTCAACTTCCTTAATAACATAATTTTTCACAGCATTAGTACTTGCAAAAAATCTTTCCTAATCTGAGCAATTTTTTTCCTTCAATATTCGACGCACCAAAAATTTCATCAAACTTACCAAAAGAAAAAGTATCGCAATTTTTTTCTAAAGGTTTTTCATAAAAATCTCCCTTTAACTCTAAATTTTTTTCATTCTTTCAGTATAATTTTACCTTAATAATTTTTAATTTACAATTATAATTTTCAATTACTAAAAAAAGAAATTTTTTTCAAAAAAACTTTTTCCAAAAATTGAAAACAGCTTTTGTCAATTTCATCGTTTGTTACATTAAATGGTGGGAAAAAAATCTCACAACATTATTTCCAGCTCCGACTAGTAACAACCCATTTTCTAATGCTTTTTAAAAACAACGTCTTTTTGCCAAAAACTTTTTTTCTCATCAAATTTTATTCCTAAAAGAAGTCCTTTTCCACGAATTTCTTCGATAAAATCAAATTTTTTTCCTTTAGTTTTTTTCTAATTTTTCCACAGAATACTGACCTTTTTTTCCACAACATTTTTTTCAATTAATTTGTTGTCAATTAATTCGTATAAAAACAGCATTTGCAATGGCACAAACTAAAGGATTTCCTCCGTAAGTTGAACCGTGGTCGCCAGGAACTAGCACGTCATTTGCTTTTCCTTTTGTCAGACAAGCTCCGATTGGAACTCCGCCACCAAGTGATTTTGCAATTGTAACTATATCTGGAATTAAATCAAAATTTTCATAGGCAAATAATTTTCCCAGTTCTTCCCATTCCGCATTGAATTTCGTCAAAAAATCACAAGTGTATTATATTTTTTTCACTCAATTCTTTTATAGCTTCCATAAATTCAGGCGTAGCACTTTCAAGTCCGCTTTCTCCCTGAATTGGTTCCAAAATAATAGCAGCAGTTTTTTCGCTTACTTTTGCTTTTAAATCCTCAACATCGTTAAAATTACATTCTGTAACATTTTTTTCATCAATGGCTCAAACGGTTTTTTTGATATTTCGGCTGACCAGTGACTGCCAACGCTCCAGTACTTCTTCCATGAAAGAATTTTTTTCATATAAATTATTTCTGTTTTATCAGCAATTTTATTTCCATTTTTCATCGTATGACAAATTATTTCCCATATTTTCGAGCAATTTTTCAAAAGCCAACTCAATCGCTTCAGTTCCACTGTTTGTAAAAAAACGCTTTCCATTTTCACTATTTTCCGTAAGTTTATTTGCCAAATCCAATTGTGGCTGACTGTAATACAAATTAGAAATATGCACCAATTTTTGACTTTGCTCCGTCAAAGCCTTTTGTAATCACAGGACTTGCGTGTCCCAAGCAATTTACTGAAATTCCCTGACACAAAATCTAAATATTCATTCCCTTCATTATCGTAAATATATGTTCCTTTTTCCTTTTTCAAAAAAATTTTTATTATAACGGCTATATACATTTAATAACATTAAATCACTTCTTTCTTAATTTTTTTTAGAAAATATTCGATAATCTTCTAGTTTTTAATTTCAAAAATTTTTTTACAAAATATTTTTTTACTTTTAAGATATTTTCTTTTTTTCAAATAATTTTAATCCTCTAAATTTTGCATCTTTTCTTAATCAATGTTCCAGCCCCTTCAACTGTAAACAACTCAAGAATCACAGAATGTTCCAATTTACCATTTAGAATAACAACATTTTCCACACCATTTTCAATTGCGTTCAAGCAAGTTGTAACTTTTGGCAACATTCCGCCGCTAATAATTCCTCGCTCGATTAAATTGTTTACTTTTTCCACATCAATTTCATCAATAAGCGTTTGTTTATTGTTGTAGTCAAGTAAAATTCCATCAACATCTGTCAAAAATATCAGTCTGTCAGCTTGTAATTTTCCAGCAATTGCACCTGCCACATAATCTGCATTAATATTGTATGTCTGACCATTTTTGTCAACTCCAATTGACGAAATCACAGGAATCGTATCATTCGACTCCAACAATTTTATAACTTCCGTATTAATTTTCTTAATCTCTCCGACAAATCCAATATCAACCTTTTCTCCATCAACTTCAACAAACTTCTTTCTCAACAAAAACCATATTTCCGTCTTTTCCACTAAGACCAACAGCTTTTCCGCCATATTTATTGATATCTGACACAATTCCTTTATTAACTTTTCCAGAAAGAACCATTTCCACAATTTCCATCGTTTCTTCATCAGTCACACGATTTCCTGCAATAAATTTGCTTTCTTTTCCAATTTTTTGAAGCATCTCGTTTATTTCAGGCCCTCCACCATGCACAATCACAGGATTTATTCCAACATATTTCATAAGAACCACATCTTGAATGAACTGTTCCCGAGCAACAGGATTAACCATCGCACTTCCGCCATATTTAATAACAATCGTTTTATTATGATATTTTTTTATAAAAGGCAACGCCTTTTACTAAAATTTTTCGCTTTATCTAAATTTGAAATCATATTTTCCCTTTCTTTTTATTAAAATTTTTTTCTTATTTTTTTAGTTTTTCAAAAAAATTTAATTTTATAAATAATTCTTTTAAAAAAATTATCTTGAAAAATCTACTAACAAAAAAATTCTTAAAATCATAAATTTATTTTAAAAAAATTATTAAGTATGATACTCGCATTAATTTTTCACATAATCATAACTCAAGTCACATCCCCAAGCAGTCGCTTCAAACTCTCCATCATTTAATTCAATAATTATTTCAACAGTTTCAGCCTTTAAAATTTTCTCAGCTTTTGGAACATCAAAATCCTGTGCCATACCATTTTTCGCAACTTGAACCATATCATTTCCAGCTTTTTAGAAAGATATTAACTTTATCAATCATCAAATCAGCTTCTGAATATCCAACCGCACACAAAATTCTTCCCCAATTTGGGTCGCCACAAAAAACTGCTGCTTTAAAAAGACTTGAAGTGATAACTGATTTTGAAACTTTTTTTGCATCTTTTAGCGTTTTTGCTCCATTTGTTGTAACTTGAATCAATTTTTGTTGCACCTTCTCCATCTTTTCGCAATTAATTTAGCCAATTCCTCATTCACTTTGTATAACGCCTTTTTAAACTCATCATATCCAGCTGAATTTTCATCAACAATTTTTTCATTCCCTGCTAGTCCATTTGCCAAAACGCAAGCCATATCATTTGTACTCGTATCTCCGTCAACTGAAATCATATTGAAAAGTGTTGTCAGCAAATTTCAGAAAACATTTTTTTGCAACAAAGATTTTTTTCAATATTCACATCAGTTACAGTAAATGAAAGCATTGTCGCCATATTTGGATGAATCATTCCAGAACCTTTACACATTCCAGCGACTTTCCTTTTTTTCCCAGCAATTTCAATTTCCAAGCAAATTTGTTTAACAAAGGTGTCAGTAGTCATAATCGCAGTAGCCGCATCAATTCCGCCATCTTCCGACAAATTTTCCACAACTTTTTCAATCCCGTTCTCAATTTTTTCCATATCAAGCTGAACCCTCGATAATTCCAGTCGACTGAACCAAAACTTCCTCAGCACTCAAGTCCCAATTTATCTGCAACTAGCTCAGTCATCTTTTTCGCATTCGCAAGTCCAGTATCTCCCGTACAAGAATTTGCATTTCCACTATTTACTACAATCGCTTGTGTATTCTCATTTTTTTTATGCTCAATATCCAAAATAATTGGTGCAGCTTTTGCCAAATTTTTTGTAAAAACAGCAGCTGAAACCGCCTTTTCCTCACTATAAATCAAAGCCATATCTTTTTCCACTTTTTTTCAATTTTGCTGATATTCCAGTCGCTTTTAATTCCCTTTAACATCAGTAATCGTTCCATTTTCTATTATTTTCATATAACTTTTGTATGATAAATAATTTTTAATTATTTTATAAAAAATTATGAATCACACGCTCCTTTTCTTTTTTTATCTGTAAAAATCCTATTAATAAAATCTTATTAACAAAATATTTTTTTATAAATACATCGACAAAAATTCCAATCCTTCATTTTTCATCAAATCCAAATAAAATGTTCATACTCTGAACCGCCTGTCCACCAGCACCTTTTTTATCAAATTATCAATCGCCGACACGACAACAATGTTCCCATATTCCTTGTCATATCGAACACCCAATCTCACAAATATTACTATTTTTTTCACATTTTTTTATCTCTGGCAAATTTTCAGTAACTCTCACAAAAATACTCATTTTTATAAAATTCATTATAAATTTCATAAATTTTTTTCTTCCGTCAAACTTTCCTTAAATTCATCTTTCACATCCAAATAAATTGTCGAAAGAATCCCTCTATTTATCGGCAACAAATGCGGAGTAAATACTAAATTAATATCCCCATTCGATAATTTATCCATCTCTTGCTTTATTTCAGGCGTGTGTCTATGTTTCAAAATATTATAAGCCTTAAAATTCTCATTAACTTCAGCATAAATTAAATCCAATTTAGCACTTCTTCCAGCTCCCGAAAACTCCCTGACTTCGAATCAACAATAATTTTTTTCGCATCAACAAGCCCATTTTTTTAGTAATGGTGCCACGCCTAAAATAGCAGAAGTGGGATAACATCCAGGCGAAGCCACAACCTTTCGTATTTTTTTAATTTCTTCTTTGTAAATTTCGGAAGCCCGTAAACTGCATTTTTTTATTGATTTCTGGATAATTATGTTTCACTTTGTACCATTTTTTTCATAAATCTCTGAATCATCCAATCTAAAAATCCGCTCCCAAATCTATAACTTTTACATCTTTTTCCAAAGCCAATTTCGTCATATCTTCCGACATTCCATGAGGTAAAAGCTAAAAAAATAAAACATCAATTTTCTCCAAATTCTCCTTAACTTCTTCAATCGAAATCAATTTTTTTCTCAAAAATATTTCTTATAATTTTTATAAATATCTCCAATATTTTCCCCGCAAACGAATGCGATGAAATAAATTCTATCTCAATCTCTTTGTGATTATTTAAAAATCCATAATAATTGCTGTCCAGCATAACCTGTCGCTCCTACAATTCCTGCTTTTATCATATTTTTTTCCTCCATTTTTTTATTTTTTTAACTCAATAATTTTAAGTAGAACACACTTAATTAAATGTTTTTAAATTTTAATAACGTATAACTAAATTTTTTTAAAAATTAGTAACAAAAAAAGCCCGTAATATTTTACAGGCTTTTTCATTTTTAAAAAAATAATTTTTTTCTGATAAAAATAAAAAAGCCAATAACCCTAAGATTATTGACTTCATTTATCTATTCAAAAAGAAATATTAAAAATTAGCAATAATAAAGGATTGCAAAAAAATAAATTGTTATTCTTTTGTTGTCCCTTATCCTAGTAACTAATTTCATAATACTTCCTCCTCACATTTTCATTTTTTTATAAATTTTATTTTTTTCACTTTAATTTTTTTATGTTATTTTTTTCTATGTATTTATAATAACAAATTTTTTTATAAAAAAATCAATATGTTTCTATATAAAGTTTTTAAATACAATGATATATAAAACTTTATGTATTTAATAAATTATATAATGAAATATTTTAAATTTATTACAATTTATTATACGATTCAATAAATTGTTGTATAACATTATAATTTATATAGTATCAATTATTCCTATTTTTTTACAAAAATAATGTAAATTTCTCAAATTTTTAAGTAGCTTCTTCAAGATATTCTTCAGCTGGCACTTCAAAAACTTCCTTCATCAGTGTGTCTGTAAATAGGTACATCTTTCAATGCTTTCTAAAAAGATTCTTTTTTTAGTAGTTGGTTCTTTCAATGCTTTTTATCACGATAACATCGATTGCGTTTAAGCCATTAATAAGTTGGTTTCTGTAATTAGAAGCACCAATAAATGTGTTGCTTTCGTCAACGATTGTATCAAGATATTTAATGAATTTTTTTCTGGAACGTAAACTTTGTTTTCTTCAAATTTTACTTTTTTTCAAAGTTAGAGCAGTAGTAAGATACTTTTTCCATCAATCATATTTACTAATAAGAATGCTCTGAATTTTTTTTAATTTTTTTCTTCAATTTCTTCATCTGAAAGTCCTTTTTCTTTGTAGAAAATCTTTAACAACTGATACTTTGGAAAATATTTTCTTTCTTCCAATAATTTTTTGTTAATTCTGAAACTTCTGGAAAATTGTTGATTTCTTGTTCAGAATATTCAGGGATGTAGTAGAATTTATCAAAAAAATTTCATTGTTAATAGATTCTGTAAAATTCAATTTTTTTCAGCTTGACTTTTTTTACAAATTAAAGATTTTCTAAATTGAGTATCTAAAATGAAAGTCGATACATTGTTCTTTAATAATATGGTTTCCACCTGATAATTGTTCGATTCTATCTTTAGTTTCTTTTTTTGTAAATACTTGCGAAAGATAATCTCAAAGTTAATGTCAGAAACATGTATTAACCCTTTCTTTTTCAAGCATTTCTGCAAATTCAGAAAAAAATACATTGGATCGTTAATTGCTTCTAAGTATTCGTGTCCGACGTAATAGTTTTGCATTTTTTTAAAAACTTTTTCCATAAGTGCAATAAATTCTTTTTCTTCTCAGAAATATCTGTATAAAGTTTCATTTGCTCAATCATAATTTCTAAGAAAACTTTTCCTCTTTCAGTTTTAGTTTGTAAGCTTTTCATCTTTAAAAATATTTGTTTACATAAAGCATCATATCTCTAATTTTTTTGTCCTTCTTTCCAACCAGGAAGAGTATTGTAAGAAATGTATGCTAATCCATTTTCATTTAGGTTAGTGTTGCAAATTGATATCATTTTATCTTTTACAGCATCTGGAATCCATGAAAAAAACTCCGTGAGTAATAATGTAATCAAATTTTTCCAAAAACTTTCGTCAATTTCCATAATATCTTTTTGGTGTAATTCGATATTTTTCAATCCCATTTTTTTCAATCATTTTTTTCCAGTATTTATTTGTTCTTCAGTTAAATCCACTCCAACATAGTAATTGTCAGGATAATACAATGCTTGAGTAATAATGTTTCCACCAAAAAGAACATCCTAATTCTAAGATTCTAGAATTTTTTTGTAGAACTCGCAGGTTCCAAACCAAAAAGTGTACCACAAGCTTCTAAAAGTAAGTGGACTTGAGTAGCTAAAAAGGGATTAGATTTATAAACCATTTTCATCATAAGTATTTTTTTCTAAATTTTCTATTTTCATTTAAATAATAACTCCTTTATTAAATTTTTCGACTTATATTATACACTAAAAAAATTGAAAAATAATAAATACTATTTTTAAAAAAATTATTAGAAATTTCTTTTTTTATTTTTGTTGTTGTAAAAAGAAATCAAAAAAAGACTTAGCATTATATTTTCTTTTTTTAAAAATTTTCTAGTACATTAAGTCTTAAAAAAACATAATAATATGATAAAATTATAAAAATTGCTAAAAAAATAAAAATAAAAAAATTAAGATTAGATAGAAAGGAATTTGTGGTAAAATGAAATTTCCTGAAAGCGTTGAAAAAAAGGGGACAATGTATTTGTGTTTTGTCCGTCATCGCCGATTTTTTTCCAGAGGATTTGGAGAAGTGTAGAAGGCGATAAAAGATTTGGGGTTTAATCCTGTTTTTTTGGAAAAAGTTTGAGGGAGAGTTATGGTGGATATATGGCTGGAAGTCCTGAAATTAGGGTGACTGACTTTGCATGAGGCTTTTTTTCGAGAGAGGATATAAAGGGGATAATTTGTGCGAAAGGGGGATATAGTGCATCGCTGATGTTGGATAAAATTGATTATGAGTTGATAAGAAATAATCCGAAAGTTTTTTTGTTGGATATAGTGATGTCACTAATTTGCATGTTGTTTTTTTAATCAGAAGTGTGATTTGGGTACATATCATGGGCCTATGGTGAAATCAAATATGTTTGAGAATTTTTAATGATTATACGAAAAAAATTCGTTTTTAGAAGCATTGGAAAATGAAAAATGGATTCATAAAAAAATCCAGATTATATCGAAATTTCTGTTTTTGGAAACTGGAAATAATAATTTTGATGAAGTTGAAGGAATTATAACAGGTGGGAAATTTAGCGATAATTGCTACAACATTAGGAACTTGGTATGAAATTGATGTAAAAGATAAAATTTTGTTTTTTTAGAGGATGTAGAAGAGCCAGTTGGTTCGATTCATAGAATGTTGACTCATTTGAAGAATTGTGGAAAACTTAATGAGTGTAAAAGCAATAATTTTTTTGGGAATTTTTGCTGATTGTGGAAATAAATATGATGAAAAATTATGGTGTGATGGAAATGTTAAAAGATTTTTTTCAAAAGATTATGACAAGCCAGTAATTTACAATTTTGAAAGTGGTCATGCGAAACCATTTTTTTGGCGACAGTTCCTTTAGGAGCGACTTGTAAAATTAATGTGAAGACTAAAGAAATTTCATTTGAGAAATAGAGGACTTTAGAGAGTTTTTCTTGATTCTTTTTGTGATGAATAAATAAATTAAGAGAGAGGAGAAAAGAATGTTTTTTGATATGCACGCTGATGTGTGGACTGATACACTTTGGCAATATGAAAAAGGGAATAAAGATGTAATTAGAAATAAATATAAAGAAAAATTTGAGGAAGGTGGACTTACTGGTGGAATTTTTGTGATTTATCAAAATGCGATGAAGACGCAGACACCAGAAGAGGATTTTTTTAAAAATTTGAGAATTATGACGGAAGAGGTTCATCGAGCGAGGGATATTATTCATATAATTAAAGAGGCTGATGATTTTGAGAAAGCTAGGGAATTAAATAAGTTTGCGGTTATGCTTGGGATTGAAGGATTGCCTGGGATTGGTGATAAATTGGATTATATTTATTTGTTGGAGCAGTTGGGCGTTCGGCATATTGGATTGACTTGGAATGAGACAAATGCTTTTGCGACTGGGCAAAAAGGAGATCCAAATCGTGGATTGACTGATTTAGGGATTGAAGCGGTTAAGATTATTGAGGAATTGGGAATAGTGTTAGACCTTTCACATGCTAATGATAAAACATTTTGGGGATGTGGCAAAACATGCGAAAAAACCATTTGTAGCGACACATTCAAATTCGAGAGTTCTTTGTCCTGCGATGAGAAATTTAACTGACGATCAATTAGCTGTTATAAAAGAGCGTGGTGGAATGGTTGGAATGAATAGTTATCACGGTTTTGTGAGTCAAAATCCTGAAGAAAAAAATCTTGAAACATTGTTAAATCACATGGAATATGTTGCGGAACGAATTGGATTAGATAAAATCGGATTTGGACTTGATTTGGGTGAATATTATACACCTGAGGGAGAGGATCCAGAAGGACTTTTAGGTGTAAAAAGATGTTACTGAAAGTAAAAAAATATTGCAAAAAGCCTTGAAAAAAATAGAGGGTATTCGCAAAAAGGAAATTGATATGGTAACATATGGAAATTTTTGTTGAGTTTTACAAAAAAATTGAGAGCAGATAAATAATAGGAAAAATAAAGTGATTGAGAATGTAATTGAATTTATTTGCTTGAAGTTTTATTTGAAAGTTTTGAATAATAGAAAAGAGTATATTGTTAAAAAAATAGAAAAATAGTAATTTTGATTTAAGTTACAGAAGGGAAGAAAAAAATGAGAAAACCAGTAATAGGAATAACATCATCTTACGAAAAATAATCCAGAAAGACAAAAATTCTTACTTAACAAGTGTTTCGATGGATTATAGTAAAAGCGGTAATGGAATCGGGAGGAATTCCGTTTGTGTTGCCAGTTCATGAAAATTTGGAAGTGATTAGGGAGCAGATTCAGCATTTGGATGGATTGCTGTTAGCAGGAGGAGGAGATCCAGATCCAGTGCTTTATGGTGAGGATTGTTTGCAGAATGTTGGGAGTATTACGCCTGAGAGAGATGCGTTTGAATTGGCGATCTTTAGAGGAGTTTTTTTGAAGACTGAGAAACCGATTTTAGGTATTTGTCGTGGATTGCAGTTGGCGAATGTTTATTACGGTGGAACACTTTACCAAGATATCTCGTACATTGACACAAAAATTCAACATAGACAATCTTGGTTACAGCAATTGCCGACTCATAATATCGATATTTTGGAAAAGGATAATATTTTGTATGAAATTTTTTTGGAGAAAAGCAAGAGTAAATTCATTTCATCATCAAATGATTAAAGATATGGGAAAAGGGTTTAACACCGATTGCAAACAGCATCTGATGGAGTTGTTGAAGCATTTTCAAAATAAAAATCATCCATTTTTTTATGGAGTTCAATGGCATCCCTGAAATGATGTCTACTCGTGGAAATGAAGATATGAAAAAGATTTTTTTGATAGATTTATTGGAGCTTGTAATACGAAATAATTTTTTTAGTAATTAATGGTAAAAAAAGATAGAAAAAAATAGAGAATTGAGTTTCAAAATAAAAAAATAAATAAAAATTATAAACAAAACTAAAAAAATAGTGTTGATTTTTATTTAAAAAAAGTAGTAATATTAAGATGAAAAAGGTGAGACTAAAAATAAAAAAATATAACATTGTGTGAAAAAAATTAAGAAATATTAAATTGAGGATTTTACTGTAACTTTCTTGCTGGACAACAAAAAATTAATATTTGAATTTATAAGCATATTCGATTATATTTTGTATAAAAAAGGAGAGAGTTATTATGAACAATAAAAAAAGGACTATGTCTAATAGGATTAGCCGCTCTTTTAGTTAGTTGTGGTGGTGGCGGTGGAGGAGGTTCTACAACAAATACTCCTACCCCTACTCCAACAAATCCAACAGTTACAAAAAAAGAAGAACCAACTTATGCAACTTCGATAAACGGAGGAGTAAATGCGGTATTTCAATTCAAGTGGAAACATACAATGGAATGGTAGCACAGGATACAACGCTTCAAATCCTCATAACCACACAAATACAGCATATAATGGTAGTGGGGTAAAAGTAGGAATAATCGATACAGGATTTAATAATTCAGCATATTCTGGTGATTTAACAAGTGAATTAGGAACTAGATATGAAAATGTTAATACAACAAATACAACTTTGCCAACAAATAACCATGGGGTTATAATTGCAAAATTAGTTGGAGGAACAACTTCAGGAGTAGCAAAAGGTGTTTCAATTGTAGCAGCAGATGCGACAGTAGTAAGTGGTTCTGATTCTTCAATTGATCCAACAGCAGCTATGTATGAAACATTGTATAATAAAGGAGTAAGAATTTTTAATCAATCATTTGGAAGTGATGGTTCTTTACCTGGATCTAATGATGTTTCTTTAGCTAGATTTAATACAGATAGAACAACATCAAATTATTTTGGATATGCAGTTGGAGAAGATATACTTAATTTTTATAAAAAAGCAGTAAATAACGATTCATTACTAGTATGGGCCGCTGGAAATAATTCGTCACGAACTTATTCAACATTGCATGGGACATTGCCACATTGGGAACCTTCATTGCAGAAAGGTTGGTTAAATGTAGTAGGATTAACTCAAAAAGGAACTGATGCGAATAAAGGATATATGAACTTGTCATGGAATAATTTACAACCATATTCTCATGCAGGAGCAGCTAAAAACTGGACAGTATCAGCAATTGGTGATTATACAACAACAATAGGTGGTGTAAATGTAGTTACTTTTGGAAGTTCGAATGCAACAGCAACAGTATCAGGAACAGCAGCATTAATTAAACAAAAATATCCATTTATGGATGGAAGTTTATTAAGACAAACAATTTTATCTACAGCGACTGATATTGGAGATCCAGGTGTAGATGACGTTTATGGTTGGGGACTTTTAAATATTGATAAAGCATTGAATGGACCAGCATTATTTGATAAGAGATTAGCTTTAGGAGATGCAGTTTCAGTTAATATTACTGATGGTGGAACTTATGTATTCTCAAATGATATTTCTGGAGATGCAGGATTGACATTAACAGGAAATGGTACTTTAAAATTAACAGGAAATTCAACATTTACAGGTAATACTTCTGTTGCAAGTGGTTCACACTTATATATAAATGGCGGATATAGATCATCTTCAGTAGCTGTTGCACAAAATGCAACTTTATCAACACAAAATGCGAATGTATCTGGAAATGTAACAAATTCTGGAACAATTTCGAATACTGGAAATACAACATTATCTAGCTATGTAGCTACTGATAATTCAAAAAAATTGAAAGTGATTTAGATTCTAGAATTAATGTAAAAGGAAAAGCTGAATTAGGAAATTCAACAATAGCAATTAAGGCAGAAAAAGATGGAGAAGCACAATACGTAACTGCAAAAGGTGAAAAAAAGTAAATGTAATTACATCTGATACTGAAGTAACAGGAAATCCAACAGTTACGACAACAGAAGCATTGAAATCTGAAAAAACGCAAGATGGTAATTCAGTTGATGTAAAAGTTAGCAGAAAAAATGTAAACGAGTATGTTAAAGAAATTGATGGAGACCAAATGCAAAAAGATACAGCTGAAGGTCTTGAAGCATCATTGAAAAGATTTAGATGAAAAAGTTGAAAAATAATAATGATGAAAGTGTAAAAGAATTTAAGAAAGCAGCAGCTAAATTACAAACAATGTCTTCACATTCAGCATTGTCAACTCTAGATAGTTTGTCTGGACAAATTTATGCATCATCACAAGCATTGACATTTGAACAATCTCAAACAATTAATAAAGATTTGACTAATAGATTGGTAATGTTGGGTACAATGGATGATTCAAAAGAAAAATTTGGATTATGGTTGTCTGGAATTGGTTCAAAAGGTAGATTGAAACAAGATGGATATGCAAAAGGTGATACTCATACATATGGTGGTCAAGTTGGAATTGATAGAAAATTTGGAGATAATTTAATATTAGGAGCAGCTTTGGCTTACTCTAGAGCAGATGTTAAATTTGATAGATACGGTGGAAAATCAGACGCTGACAGCTTTGCAACATCATTGTACGGAAGATTAGGAAATAAAAACAATCCATTATACTTGCAAGGAAGAGTTGGAGTAGGATTTGTAGATACTGATGTTGAAAGAGATATTCTTTTGAGTAGTACTGATGTTTCTAGACAAAAAATAAATCACAATGACAGAGTTGTTTCTGGATACTTGGAAACAGGGTATGACTTGAAAAATAAAGAAGGAGACTTTGTTGTAACACCATTTGTTGGATTGAGTCATGATTCAGTTAGAAGAGGAGCTTTCTCAGAAACAAATAGCCAATTTGGATTGACAGCAGATAAGAAAACTTATGATCAAACTTCAGGATTAGTAGGATTGAGAGTAGGAAAAGCAGTAAGATTTAATAATGGAGCTAAAACAACATTACAAGGATATGTAACACACCAAAGAGCATTTAATGATGAAGATTTGAGTTTTGATGCACATTATACAGGATTACCTGGAACAAACTTTACTGTAAAAGGAATTGGATTAGAAAAATCTCAAACTTGGGTAGGAGTAGGAGCATTGACTGAATTTAATCCAAGAATGGCTTGGTATGTAAACTATGATGCTAAATTGAGAAGTAATAAAAAAATAATAACAATGTATTTACAACAGGTTTAAGATGGAGTTTCTAATTAGTTTTAAGTAATAAATTGTTAGAATTATTTAAAAATGATTATATTTCATACGACAAGGTTTGTAATTAAGATATAGTTTTAAGACGATTCGTGTTAGAATCGTCTTTTTTTTCTTATACATCGCTAGATACTATAAAATAACATTTTTTTCACAAAGTATAGATACTTTATTCACAAATCTCTAATACTACATTTTAACATTTAAAATATTTTTCTGTTATCTTTAAAAATAAAATTCTTCTTTTTCTAACTTTTTGATTATCAAAAGTTCTAATATAAGATAATGAAATTTGTATAAAACTTTTTGATAGAATTGTCGAGCAAAAATATTCTTGCGCGAGGATAAAATAGTATAACTACATTGGAAAAGGTATTATGGTCGAGAGATCATAATTAAAAAGGAGTGAATTAATGAAAAAAATAAATTAGTAAAGGCGATGACAGTAATGTCGATGTTTTCAGCAGTACAAGCAAAAGCAGAACAGATATTGAAGCCTTCATCGTTACCAACATCAAGGAGTACCTATTCTTATGGAACTTCATCATATGGAAGTACATCAAGAACTGGTTATAGTTCAGGGTACAGAACAAATTATGGAAATTATTATGTAGGAAATAATTATTACAATCCAATATACAGACCAATTACTGGAACAACACCTACAAATAATTATACATCTACAAGATATGTTACAAAAACCGAAAATGGTGTAACGACGACTACTATTTATACGACAATTAATGGGAAAACGACGGTTAGAACGATAGTAACTGGAACTCCAACGAGACCAACACAACCGATAGTTACGAAACCGAAGCCAATAGAACCAACACGACCGATAGTAACAGAGCCGAAGCCAATAGAACCAACACAACCAATAGTGACACAGCCGAAACCGACGGAACCAACACGACCAATAGTAACAGAGCCGAAGCCAACAGAGCCAACGCAACCAATAGTGGTGCAACCAAAACCACAACCGCCTGTGGTGGAAAATCCGATAGTAGTACCACCAGTTGAAACACAACCAATTAATGATGGTCCAATAATTATAAAACCAACTAATCCAATTGCAACACCTAATAAACCTGTTGCTCCAAATATTCCTGTAGGTGGAATAAGATGGAATGACAGAACGAGAGGATATGATTCGAATGATCCGAATAATAAGAGAAACGTTGAGAAAGGAATAGATGGTTCAGGAGTTATTGTTGGAGTATTAGATTCAGGATTTAATAATCCATCAATGCAAAGAGATTTACAAATAAATTTGGGAATCGTTTCACAAATGTTCGTTCTAATAATTATGCACCTAGTGATGCGACACATGGTATTGAGGTATCAGAAATGATTGCAGGAAATACTGCGAATGGAATTGCACCTAATGCGAGAATTGTTGGAACAGATGTTACGATAACTCGTAATGGTAGAAGTGGAATAAAAGCGACTGCTGATCACTACAATTCATTGTATAATCAAGGAGCTAGAATATTTAACCAATCTTTTGGGATTGATAGTCAAGTAACAGAATTTCATAATGATCCAAATCGTAGATATTCTTCAAATTATTACGGACATCAAGTGGATCAAGATGTGTTAAGATTTTGGAAAGATAAAATTAATAAAGAAAATGATGGTTCATTATTTATTTGGGCTGCAGGAAACGAAAGAGGAGATGCTAATTCATCGCTACAAGGTGGATTGCCTTACTTTGAAAAAAAGATTTAGAAAAAGGATGGATTAATGTTGTAGGACTTGCCGCTAGAAATGGTGGGCAGTTGAGAGATTTTTCTTGGCAAAATAGAGAGCCATATTCGAGAGCTGGAGTTTCTAAAAACTGGACAGTTTCTGCGATGGCAGATTATGTTTTTGATATTAATGGTAGAAGAATAATTTCTTCAGGATCTTCATTTGCAGCACCAGCAGTTACAGGGACAGCAGCGTTAGTTAAACAAAAATATCCTTGGATGGATGGAAACCTAATAAAACAAACAATTTTATCAACTGCAACTGATATTGGAGAAGCAGGAGTAGATGATGTTTACGGTTGGGGATTATTAGATGTGGAAAAGGCTACAAAAGGGCCTGCAGCATTTGATAGTAGATTAACAGCTGACGGTGGAGATGCTAAAAATGAATGTAACAGCAGGAACTTATAGTTTTGACAATGATATTACAGGAGATGTAGGACTTGTAAAAAATGGAGCTGGAACATTAGTGTTAAATGGAGCGAGTACATTTAAAGGAAATACAACGTTGAATGAAGGAGCGGTTGTAATAAATGGAAAATCGTATACTTCAAAAGTAAATGTTGGAAGAAACGGAACGTTGGCAACTAATAATACAAGATTGGAAAATGGAATTAGCAATGGTGGAACAGTAGTTAACAATGGAAATACTTTTGTTAATGGAGGATATGTAGCTTCAGCTGATTCGAGATTAATTTCTACTCTTGGTTCAGAAATGAAAGTTTCTGGAGAAGTTGATTTAAATAATTCGACATTAGAATTGTCAGCAGAAAAAAATGGAGAAACTCAATACGTAACTAAAAAAGGAATCCAAACTAATGCGATTACGTCTGGAACAGGAATAAAAGGTAATTTCTCTAATATTGAAACTAGTGGATTATTGAATGGAAAAGTTGAAAAAAAGTTGGAGAAAAATGAAATAAAAAGCGACATTAAGTAGAAAAAAATGTTGAAGAATATGTTGCAGAAACTAGTGATCATAAAGATGAGATTTGGAGCAATGTTGCAAGTAATTTGGAAAAATCATTTACTGCTTTAGATGAGAAAATTGATGAAAATGGAGGAGTTGTTAAGGCTACAAATGAACCATTATCAAAACAGGCGGCAGTATTACAAAATACATTGGCAACTTCTACGAAAGTAGCAGCTTTAGATAGTTTATCTGGACAAATTTATGGTTCAGCACAAGCATTGACATTCCAAAATTCTGAAACTATAAACAAAGATTTGACAAATAGATTAACGATGTTAGGAACATTAGACAATCAAAATGGAGGAGTTTGGTTCAGTGGAATTCATGGAACTGGAAAATTAGCTCAAGATGGATTTGGAGAGGCAAAAACAAAAACTTATGCTGCACAAGTTGGAGTAGATAAGAAAATAGGAGACAATGTAATTGTAGGAGCTGCAATAAATTATTCTAAAGCTCAAGCTGATTTCAACAGACATGGAGGAACTTCAAAAGCTGATGGAATAGGAGCTTCGCTTTATGGAAGAGTCGGAAATAAAAATAATCCTTGGTATGCTCAAGGAAGAATCGGATATGGAATTGTAGACTCTGATGTAGAAAGAGAAATTATTTTATCTGACACAGATAGAAGTGTTGCAAAAATTAATCATAAGGATAAAGTTTTATCTGGATACCTTGAAACAGGGTATGACTTAAAGAAAAATGACTTTACATTGACACCATTTGTTGGAGTAAGTCATGACAGTGTTACACGTGGTGCATTTAGCGAGGAAAATAGCCAATTTGGATTGACTGCTGACAAAAAAACGTTTAGCCAAACAAGTGGATTGGTTGGAGTAAGAGCTTCTCAAGGAATTAAATGGAAAAATGGAGTAAAAACAACGTTACAAGGATATGTGACACACCAAAGAGCCTTTAATGATGAGGACTTGAGCTTTAAAGCAAGTTATTCAGGATTGCCAGGAACAGACTTTACTGTAAAAGGAATTGGATTGGAAAAATCTCAAACTTGGGCAGGAATAGGAGCGTTGACTGAATTTAGTCCAAGAATGGCTTGGTATGTAAACTACGATGCTAAAAATAAATAGTAAGAAAAACTAATAATAATGTAATTACAACAGGATTGAGATGGAATTTTTAGTTTTTTTGATAAAAATAAAAGCACCAAAAATAATAAGGGATAAGTCTTCCGAATAAGAGGACTTTTCCTATCAAAAACATTTTTTTAAAAAGGGATTTATGTATGAGTAAAAGTTTGAAACGATAAAAAAATTATAAATTGGATTAATTTTTTTAGTAGAAAGAGAAAAAAATGAGCAATAATTTAAAAAAATGATTGAAAAAGAAAAATAAAAAGCATACAGCAAAAAGAACAAAAAAACTTTAACATTTACAAGAGGGACATTAATAAGTTTTTTTGTTAACAGGTGGTATAGGTATCGTTTCACAAAAATGCAGTTGCAAGGGATTTGAGAACAAGAGAAGCGAATAACATTGTTATTCAAAATGAAAATGGACTAAATAAAGGTCTGAGTGAAAATGGGACAGATGTAATAAATATTGTCAATCCAAATAGCAACGGACTTTCTCATAACAAATATAATGAATTTAATGTAGGTGAAAAATAACGGAGTAATTTTAAATAATAGTAAGGTCGATGGAAATTCGGTTTTAGGTGGAAAAAGTTACTGCCAATACGAATTTAACAAATAATGCGAAAGTAATTTTAAATGAAGTTAAAAGGGAATAATGCTTCAAATTTAAATGGAGGAATTGAAGTATTTGGAGCAAAAATCTGATTTAATAATTGCAAATGAAAATGGAATCAATGTAAATGGTGCAAACTTTATAAACACAGGTGCTTTGAATTTAAGTACAGGGTCGAGTGAATTTAGAAGGAGGAAATTTAGTATTAGATACTTCTAAATCATTGAATAGTAGTTTAAATATAGGAGAAAAAGGAGTTACTACAGATTCTGATTATTTTGGATTAATTTCTAGAACAGTTAATATTAATGGTGGAATTAATAATGCTTCAAATAAAAAGACTAATATTAATATAATTGCAGGGTACAAATAAAGTTGATTTGAATACTGGGAATATTGAAAAGCGTGAAAGTGGACAGTGAGGCCCCTAGTTATGCGATTAATGGAAGTTCTCTAGGTTCGATGTATGGAAATAATATAAATATTATTAGTACAGAAAAAGGAGCTGGAGTGAAACACGAAGGAGCTATTTATTCAGAAAAATGATATAGATATTCTTGTTAAAGGAAATTTAGAAAAATATTGGTGGAACAATAGAAGCTAAGAAAAAAATATGTCATTGGAAGCTGATAAAGTAGTTAATAGAAGTGTTTTGAATGGAAGTGAAAAAGTAACAACAAAAGAAGGAGATACAAAATTACATAGACGAAGAGGAATTATTTATTATGATCATTCGGTAAATATAAACGATGTAAATATAGAAGATTTGGATAAATTGACAGTAAAAGAAGCTAGGATTGTGGCTGGAAATAATGTAGAAATTAATCGTAATACGACAGGAGAAAAATCGTTCTATAGAAAAATATCGGTGGAAAAAAATAGAAGCTGGGAAAAAAATATTGTGATGAAAAGGAGATATGGTATCTAAAGATTTACAAAAAGAAGTTGCTATTAACGATTTGTTGCCATTAATAAAAAGTTAATTTACGTTGGGAACATAGAAGTTTAGTAAATAATGGATATTTTAATGGAAGAAATGCCTTAAATGATGGTAGTTTATTAGATGCTTTAAAAATTATTGCGCAAAAGTCCTAAAAAAATAGTGGATATTATGATGCATTGAAACAAGTGGAAAAATCCTACTTTAAATCTTGTTTTAAATTCTGTTTTAGGAGAAGATTGGAGAGCAAGAACTACTATAAAAAATCCATCTGAATGGAACACAGAAGGGAAAAATCACTTTAAATACAAAATGCAAATACTTTTAATTTCAGCAAAAAGAAAACATCATTTTACAAGGTGGAAATATTGAGTTAGGAAATAAAACTAATCAAAAAAATCTAAAAATGTTGTTATCGGAAATAATACAGCAGAAGGAATGTCAAATGAAATTGCATTAGGAAATTCAAACAATTCAATTGAAGCTGGGAAAAAAATATTTTTAATAAATGGAAATAAAATTATTTCTGGAAATACAAATATAAAAATCAGGAGACGACACAGTTATTGTTTCGAAAAATGATATTGATTTATTTGGAACTAAAGTGACTGGAAAAAAATGTATTAGTTGATGCTAAAAAGATATTAATTTAGAAACATCGATAAATACGAATGGAAAAGGGAACCAAGAAGTATCTAAAAAAACTTCATTAGAAGGGAATCTTGTAAATGTAAAAAGGAAACAATGTTCAATTAAAAAGGAGCAGATATTACAGGAAATACTAGAATTGATGCGGAAAGTTTAGGAATTGACAGTCAACAATTGTTAAATTCATCTTATGAAGAAAAAAACATATTGAAGGAAACAAAAAAACATTAAATGACCATAGATATTCTACTGTTTCAAAAAGGTGCTATTGTTTCAAATAATTCACAAATAAATGGAGACAACATATTGATAAATGTGAATAAAAAAATATGGATATTAAAAAAATAGTACAGTTACAGGAAATGATAAAAATAGTACAGTTGTAATAAACGTGGGAGAAAAATTTAAATGTTTCAAATAGAGAAAAATGTTTCTTATGAAAAAAAGCAACAGATGACTTTTAGAGGAAAAAGATAAAGAAACTTACAAATTAGTTCGATACACAAATTCTGAAACATCGACTACATCATCTGAAGCAAGTAATGTAATATCTGGAAAAAAATCTTTATGTTTCAGCTAAAAAAATTTAGGAATAAAAAGGAAGTGCTATAAATTCTGGAAAAGATTTAGTTTTAGATGTTGATGGAAAAAAACTACGTTGAACGAAGGTATTGAGAAAAAAAGTAAATAAATTAACAGATTTTTTTCTATGGGAAGTTCGACAAGATATACTTCTGTAGATAGCAAAGAAAAAAACTTTCTAATGGAAGTTCAATAAAAGGAGAAAAATATAGTATTTATTTCTAAAGGAGATATTGAAAAATTCTGGAGCTAAAAATAGAAGGAAATGGTAAAAGTAGTTATAAAATCAGATGGAAATATTATCAATAAAGCGGTGGCTAATGAAAAAGTTTCTAATACGACAAATGTAACTGTAGGAATTGTGGCTTCTGGAAAAGTTGGTATAGCTGGAGTAGGAGCAAGTGGAAGCATAAATACATTAACAAATGAATCAAGCAGTTCAGTTTCAACTGTAAAAGATTTATTGACACCAAATAAAGATTATCTTGGTGATATTGCTAACGGAAGTGTTGGAGTTAAATTAAATGTATCAAATGAAAAAGTTGATTCTAAAAAATGGGAAAATGGTACAATTATTTCAAAAAATGATGATGTTGAAATTGGTTCAAAAGGAACATTGGATATTGGTGGTGTAGATATTGCTGGGAAAAAAAGATGTTATCTTAAAAGGTAGCGATATTGAAACAACAAAAATATCAAAAATAATGAAACAAAAAAAGGAAATAACTTTAATGCTGGTATAACTCAAACAGTTGATATATCAAATGAAGCAGCAAATAAAATAAATAGTATTGTGAAAGACACACACTATTAAAAGATATCATAAAAAAAGCAATGATATTTCACAAGCAGAAAAAGTAGTAGAAACAGCAAAAAAACATCAAAAAAACAGCAGAAAGTTTTCCAGAATTAGCTACAAAAAGATATTTTTAAATGTAGTTTCAAAACAAAATGTTTCTTTAGATTACACTCATACAATTAATAAAGAAACATCGAAAAAAATACAAACTCGATTACTTCAGATGGTGGAAAAGTTTCATTAGAAAGCACAAAAAGGCGATATAAATTTAGTTGGAACAAACATAAAAAGCAAATGATGTAATGTTAGATAGTAAAAATAATTTGAATATTTCAGCAGGAGAAAAAAACAAAAATTTGAAGAAACTGATGGAGTAAAAGCTGGTTTAACAGTAACAGAAAAAAATAGGAGTTAATATTAAAGACGGAGCTAATGCAAAAAGTAGGATTAGGTGTAAACGCTGGATATACAGGAAGCACAAAAATTAAATAATAGTGGAAAAAGATTCAGTTGTTGAAGCAAATAATTTAGTGATAAAAAAACTGAGAAAGATACTAATTTAAATGGAGCAAAAATTAACTGCTAATAATGTTAATTTAGATACAAATAATCTTAATGTTACAAATACGAAAAACTAAGACATATGAAGATAGCAGAGGATTAGGAGTAAATTTTTGATGCAGGAGTAGGAGCATCTTCTAATACAGTAATATTAGTAGATGGTTCAGTTTCTGGAAACTTATCGTATACTGCAAAAGGTGGAATTAATGTTGAGTCACAAACAGGAATAGTGGCTTCGAATAACTTTTAATGGAGTAGTAAAAGGTGATGTTAACAATACAGGAGGATTATTAAAAAGCAAATAATCAAAAAGGCTAATCTTGTAGTTAACGGAAATGAAAAATAATAAAAAAGATGTAACATTTGAAATAGAAGGTGGAATTAATGCTTCAAGTTCGATAGGAACTAATGGTGAAAACTTTTAAATTAAATGGAAATATAGATCCGTTTAAAAGCGAATGTTGGAATTATAAATGCAAATAGAGAAGATAAAACTGAAATTTCGATTGAAACAAAACCGATTAAAGATGTTATTACTGAAGAAAAAAATTAAAAAAAGTTTTTTTAATGGAGAAAAAAATAATGAAAAATTAAGAAAAATATTTTTTTTCGATGATTTCTATAATTTCAATAAATAGTTTTTTTCAGTAGTTAAAAAAATCAATCGGATAGTGATAGAGTTTTTAGATAATTTCAATGAACTTCAAAAAAACAAAAATATTGAAAATGAGTTAAAAAAACTAGATAATAACACTAGAATAGAAAATAATAAAACTGAAAAGTGCTATAGAAAAATAATGAGAATTTAGAAAGTTATGTATTTAATACAATTAGTTTGATTGAGAGAAGAAAATTTCTTCTTTCCAAAAAAATATAATGGAAAAAAATATAAAAAAATAGGAATGTAACAAAAAAAGATATTTTTAAATTTAGTAAAGGAAATGTCGAATTATTATTTGAAAAAAAGGGTATATTACGACAATTGTTACGATAAATACGCTTGATATTAAAAAAATAAGAATCTTGTTTTAGAAGTAAAAAAGGGATATGTTGCAACAAATTCTAATGCTGTATTTTTCTAATAAAAAAAGGGAAGGTTTTAAATATATTCGATGTGGATCAAGTAATTGAAAAATATGAATACAGGATTAACTAGGGCAACAGTTGATATAGTAGCTTCAGATAAAGAAGGGTATTCAACATTGCTTGTGAATAAAAAAAGAGAAAAAGCAGATTGGCGGATATGTGTTTTTTTAAATAATGGTCAATATAAGGATTATGGACGTGAACAATTGGGAATACAACTTTCAAGAGATAATTTACTAGGTTTAAGTGATGTATTAAATTTGGGATTTTATAAAAGATTAACCAAGAAAAAGCAAAGATAATAGAGAAGACGTGTATTTTTTTGTCATATAATATTCCATTTGGATATTACAATTTTAGATATGATATGAGTGCGTCTAAAAGTAAGAATTTAGTTGAAGGATTGAATGGAAATTATGTTAGTAAAAATGAAGTATTGAAGCAAAATTTTACTTTATCAAAAAAACATTTTTTTAGAAATCAAACTACTAAATGGAGCGGAGATCTTGGGATAAAATTAAATAAAACAAAAAAATTCTTTTGAAGATTTAGTCGTTGATGTAAGTAGTCAAAAAAATACACGAATTTACTGGCACAGATAAATTATTTTCATAAAATTGAAAAATGGAGCGATATATGCTTCGTTTGGTTATGAACGTGGTTTAAAAGTGGTTCGGAGGTGCTGGTGATGACAAAGATTCAGTGAAAAACCTTATAAAAAAAGAATTTCGACAAATACAATTTTTGATTTTCTTTTAAATAAAAAAATTTTTATGTTAACTAAAAAAATCAAGCGGCAAACTACAAATTAAATATAGGTGCTTCTTATTCAGACGACAGATTGCTTTTCGAGAAATAAATTTGATATTGGAAGTGAGTACACAGTCAGAGGATTTAAAGAAAGTTCTGTTTCTGGAGACAAAGGTATTTATATAAATAATACATTAACTTTATTAAATAAAAAAGTTTTTCTCCATTTATAGGATTGGATTTTGGAATATCTAAAGATAAAGATTTAGATTTTGTGGATAAAAATAGCAGGAATAGCTGCTGGAGTTAAGTATAATAAGAACAATTTAAATATGTCATTAACTTTTTTTCAAAACCTTTAAAAAGATCAAAAGGTATGCCAAAAGAGTCGAATCCTATTTACTACAATATTTCTTATAGTTTTTAGCAAAAACTATTAATAAAAATATATGGTTGATATAAAAAAACCTATATTTTTACATTATAATATTTTTTTGATAAAAATAAACTTAAGAATTGAACAAATTAAAATTAGGAGGAAAAAAATGTTATTATTAGTCATACTATTACTGATTATTCAACTGGGAAATTATTACAAAACAAAATAATAAATATAGTGCCTTAAAAGTCTATATGAATGATTCAGTTTGTAAGTCAGTGGAAGTTGCTAAATATTATTCTAATTAATTTTTAGAATAATAAATTAACATTTTTACTCGAAATCATTTATGCTGTATCAAATATTAATGATTAAAAAGTTAAATTTAACTTTTAAGGCGATTCAAAAGGGTCGCCTTTTTTTATTTTTGCAAGTTTTTTTCGATATAGTGTATAATGTTAAAAAAACAAAAATATAAAACAAAAAATATAAAACAGGAGAGTGAAATCAAAATGTCAGGAAATGGAAAAGGAAGAAGTGATAATTTAACAAAAGGTGCAGCAAGAGCACCACATAGATCATTGTTAAAAGGGTTAGGTTTCATAGGAGATGAAATGGAAAAACCAATAATTGGGATTGCGAACTCATTTAATGAAATAATACCAGGGCATGTTCATTTGAAAAACTTGGTTCAATCTGTAAAAGATGGAATTAGAATGGCTGGAGGAGTTCCAATGGAATTTAATACAATTGGAATTTGTGATGGACTTGCGATGAATCATATTGGGATGAAATATTCGTTGGTTACAAGAAATATAATTGCAGATTCGATTGAAGCGGTTGCTATGGCTACTCCATTTGATGCGATTGTGTTTATGCCAAGCTGTGATAAAGTAGTGCCTGGAATGTTGATTGCTGCGGCAAGATTGAATATACCTTCAATATTTGTAAGTGGAGGAGCAATGCTTGCAGGAGTTTATAAAGGTAAAAAAATTGGATTAAGTAATGTATTTGAAGCGGTTGGAGCTTATAACACTGGGCAAATTACTAGAAAAGAATTAAATTCTGTAGAAGAAATGGCTTGTCCGACTTGTGGATCATGTGCAGGAATGTATACTGCAAATACTATGAACTGTTTGACAGAAGCACTTGGAATGGGACTTCCTGGAAATGGAACTGTTCCAGCTGTATTTTCAGAAAGAGCAAGACTTGCTAAAAAAGCGGGAATGCAAATTATGGAAGTTTTAAAAGCAGATTTAAGACCAAGTGATATTTTAACAAGAGAAGCATTTGAAAATGCGGTTGCAGTAGATATGGCACTTGGAGGATCTTCTAATACAGCGTTACATTTACCTGCGATTGCTCATGAAGCTGGAATTGACTTGACTTTAAGTGACTTTAATGAAATTGCGCAAAAAACTCGTCAAATTTGTAAATTGTCACCATCTGGAGAATACTTCATTGAAGACTTGTATAGAGCGGGTGGAGTTACTGGAGTTATGAAGAGATTGCTTGAAAATGAAAGATTGCATGGAGATGCGAAAACTGTAGCATTGCAAACACAAGGAGAATTGGCAAAAGATGCATTCATTAATGATGACGATGTAATCAAACCTTGGGATAAACCAGCTTACAAAACTGGAGGAATTGCTGTATTGAAAGGGAATTTGGCACCAAATGGATGTGTTGTTAAAGAAGGTGCAGTAGATCCAGAAATGTTGCAACATACAGGACCTGCGAAAGTATTTAATAGTGAAGAAGAAGCCGTTAAAGCGATTGTTGGTGGAGAAATTGTAGCAGGAGATGTTGTAATTATTAGATATGAAGGACCAAAAGGTGGACCAGGAATGAGAGAAATGTTATCGCCAACAGCTATGATTGCAGGAATGGGTCTTGATAAAGATGTTGCGTTAATTACAGATGGAAGATTCTCTGGAGCTACGAGAGGTGCTTCGATTGGACACGTTTCGCCAGAAGCTGCTTCAGGTGGAAATATTGCGATTATTCAAAATGGAGATATTGTGGAAATTGATATTCCAAACAGATCAATTAATATTAAAATCTCTGATGAAGAAATTGAAGCTAGAAAAGCTAAATTGGAACCATTTAAACTTCAAGTAAAAGGATACTTGAAAAAATATGCTATGCATGTGTCTTCTGCAGATAGAGGAGCAATTGAAATTTTAGAAGATTAGTAGCAAGATTGAATTATAGTGTGTATTAAAAAAATATGGCAAGGGGTTTTAGAATAAAACTCCTTGTTAAAAAAATATTAGTTTTAAAAAAATTTTTTTAAGAAGGTGACGAAATTGCATAAACTATATGATTTTATAGAAGCAAGAGAAAGATTAAATACTGTGATTACTAAAAACAAAATTGATTCACAGTAGCATTTTTTCCAATGAAACTGGAAATGAAGTTTATATTAAACCAGAAAATTTGCAAAGAACAGGTGCATTTAAAATAAGAGGTGCTTATAATAAAATTGCGAAATTGACGGAAGAAGAGAAAAAAAGAGGGAGTAATTGCAGCATCGGCTGGAAATCATGCACAAGGTGTGGCACTAGCTGCTCAAAAATTAGGGAATTAAGGCTGTAATTGTTATGCCTAAACATACGCCGCTTATTAAGGTTGAAGCGACTAGAAGATATGGTGCGGAAGTTATTTTAACTGGGGAAGTTTATGATGAGGCTTATGAGTATGCAAAAAAATTGCAGGAAAAAGAAGGGTACACTTTTGTGCATCCGTTTAATGATGAAGATGTAATTGAAGGGCAAGGGACTATTGCTTTTAGAAGTTTTGGAGGAATTGCCTGATGCGGATATTATTTTTGGTGCCAATTGGTGGAGGAGGACTTATTTCAGGAATTGCTTCAGCTGCGAAATTAAAAAAATCCATTGATAAAAAAATAATTGGTGTTGAGCCAGAAGGTGCAGCGAGTGCATTGGAGGCTAGAAAAAGTCATCATGTGGTTGAACTTGATGAAGCAAACACAATTGCAGATGGAACAGCTGTTAAAAAAATTGGTGACATTACATTTGACTATATTGAAAAATATGTAGATGACATAGTTACTGTATCTGATTATGAGTTAATGGCGGCATTTTTGGTCTTGGTTGAAAAACATAAAATTGTTGCGGAAAATTCGGGAATTTTGGCTGTGGCAGGATTGAAAAAATTGAATGTTACAGGGAAAAAGATAATTTCAATAATAAGTGGTGGTAATATAGATGTATTAACTATTTCATCTATGATTAATAAAGGATTGGTAGCTAGAGGAAGAATTTTTACATTTGCGGTTGATTTGCCTGACAAACCAGGACAATTGGTGGCTGTATCACAAATTCTTTCGGAACAAAATGCGAATGTAATTAGACTTGAACATAATCAGTTTAAGAATTTAGACAGATTCCATGAAGTTGAATTGCAAGTTACAGTTGAAACAAATGGAGAAGAACATATTAATAAAAATAACTCAAGAATTTGAGAAAAAAAGGATATATAATTAGAAGATTGAATGCACAAGCAATGATTGATGATTAGAAAAATAAAAAAATTAAGAAAAAGGTGGTTGAAACAATGAGTGAAACTAAGATGATAAACGGTGGTAGAATTTTACTAGAATCGCTACACAGATTAGGAATAACAGATATTTTTGGATATCCGGGAGGAGCGGTAATTCCAATATTTGATGAAATTTATAGTTATGACAAAAATAAATTACTATTTTTGCAAGACATGAGCAAGGATTGTCACATGCGGCAGATGGTTATGCGAGAGTTTCTGGAAAAGTGGGAGTTTGTCTTGCGACTTCAGGGCCTGGTGCGACAAACATGGTTACAGGAATAATGACAGCACATATGGATTCTGTACCAATGATTGCGATAACTGGACAAGTTAGATCAAATTTATTGGGAAGAGATGCTTTCCAAGAAACTGATACAGTTGGAATTACAATGCCAATTACAAAATGTAATTATTTGATTCAAAATATAAAAGAAATACCTAGAGTTGTAAAAGAGGCTTACTACATTGCGACAACAGGTAGACCAGGACCAGTTCTTATTGATATTCCAAACGATATTCAAGTTCATCAAATTCCATATGAAGAATTTGAGAGATTATTTGATGAAAAAATTGAATTGGAAGGATATTCACCAACTTATGAAGGACATCAAGGTCAAATTAAAAAGAGCAATTAAATTGATAAAAAGAAGCGAAAAAAACCGTTGATAATTGCAGGAGCGGGAGTTTTGAAATCGAAAGCGTCGAAAGAATTGTTTGACTATGCTGAAAAGACACAAACACCTGTGGCTACGACATTACTTGGATTGGGAGCATTTCCTGAATCGCACGAATTATCTCTTGGAATGTTAGGAATGCACGGAACTGTACCAGCGAATTATGCGACAGATGAGGCAGATTTAGTAATTGCGGCTGGAATTAGATTTGATGACAGAATTGCTGGAAATCCTAATAAATTTATTGAAAATGCAAAAGTTATTCACATTGACATTGATCCAGCTGAAATTGATAAGAATAAAAGGGCTGATGTGCCAATTGTTGGGGATTTAAAACATGTATTGACTGATATTAATGCTGAAATTGAGCCACAAACTCACGAGGAATGGGTTAAAAAAGTTGTTGAATGGAAAAAAGAATATCCATTAGGACATAGAGAAGTTGGAGAAGATAAATTGCTTCCACAAGAAGTTCTAAAAGCGATTGACGATATTTTGCAAGGGGACACAATTGTTGTAACTGATGTTGGTCAACATCAAATGTGGGCTGCTCAATATTTTCACTTACAAAAATCCTGATTCAATCGTAACTTCAGGAGGAGCTGGAACAATGGGATTTGGACTTCCTGCGGCAATTGGAGCACAAATAGGAGCACCTGATAAAAAAGTTGTTTTAATCGTTGGAGATGGTGGTTTCCAAATGACATTGCAAGAATTAATGATGATTAAACAATACAATTTACCAGTAAAAGTTGTTATTTTGAACAATTCTTACTTGGGAATGGTTAGACAATGGCAAGAATTGTTTAAAGATAGAAGATATTCATTCGTTGATTTGGAAATAAATCCAGATTTCATCAAAATTGCAGAAGCGTATGGAATTAAAAATGCAAAACTTACAAACAAAGAAGATTTGAGAACAAAATTGAAAGATTTAATATTATCTGATGAAGGTGTGTTAATCGAATGTGTTGTTGAAAAAGAAGAAAATGTATTCCCGATGATTCCAGCAGGAAAAACTGTAAGTCAAATGATCGGAAAGAAAGGTGTGTTAGAAAATGAATAGAGAGCATGAAATTTTAATAATTGCAAAAAATACTGATGGAATTGTGTCGAGAATAATGTCTTTATTCAATAGAAGAGGATATTCTGTTTTAAAAATGACAGCAGGAGTTACAAATAAACCTGGTTATGCGAGATTGACAATGACAGTAGAAGGAGACGACAAAACATTAAATCAAATTCAAAAACAAGTTTATAAAATTGTGGATGTTGTAAAAGTAAAAGTTTTCCCAGTTGAAAATGTTATTAGAAGAGAATTGATGTTAATAAAAGTGAAAATCTGATCCAGAAACTAGAGCACAAATCGTTCAAGTTGCGGATATTTACAGAGGAAAAGTTTTAGATGTGTCACCAACTTCATTAGTTATTGAACTTACAGGAAATGTGAAAAAATTGCGTGGATTTGTGGAAATTATGCACAATTATGGAGTTTTGGAAATTGCAAAAACTGGAGTTGTAGCGATGAGTCGTGGAGAAAAATTGTAGAATTTTAGAAATTTTGAATTGAATTTTGGGATTTTAGGATTGAGTATCAATGAATATTAATAAATATTGATTATAAAAGATTTTTTGTTAAAAATAGAGAAATATTGAAATAGTACAGAAAGAAGGTACAGAAAATGAGTGTAAGTCAGCATTGGGAAAAGGAAAAGTATGAGAAAAATGCACGGTTTGTTTCTGATTATGGGAAGGAACTGATTGAATGGCTGAATCCGAAAAAGGATGAATATATTTTGGATTTAGGCTGTGGAGATGGTGTATTGACTAAGGAAATTTCAAAATATGGGTGCAAAGTTTTGGGACTGGATGGAAGTCAGAAATTTGTTGAAGCGACTAGAAAATTGGGAGTTGATGCGATACAAGGCGATGCACAGAATATGAATTTTGAAAATGAATTTGATGCAATTTTTTCCAATGCGGCACTTCATTGGATGACAAATCCTGATAAAGTTTTGGAAGGTGTGGCAAAAGCACTCAAAAAAGGTGGACGATTTGTAGTCGAAATGGGATGTAAAGGAAATGTGGAAAAAATAGAAAATGCAATGTTTGAAGTTGCAAAAAGACATAATTTTAAAGCTGTAAAATGCTGGTTTTTTCCGACAGAAAAAGAAGAAACAGAATTACTTAATAAATATGGCTTAAAAAGTGAAAAAGAATGATAAGTTTTTTTCTCGTCCAACTTTACTTCCTACAGGGATAAAAGGATGGCTACAAACCTTTTTCTGCACCTGCTTTTTGTGAATATTCCGAAAGAAATGCACGAAAAAAATTGATTGATGAAATAGCTGAAAAAGTGGAAAAAGAGCTTGAAAAAAATGAAAATGGACAAATTATAGCTGATTATGTAAGATTGAGATTTGAAGCTGTGAAGAAATAGTAAATTTTTGTTTTTAAAGTGAACTTTTTTTAGAGTGAATATTTTGAAAGAAATTTTTGAATTTGATAAATTGAGGTATAGAAAATAAAAAAGCGAAACAAGAAAATTAATTTACAAGGAGAATAAGACAATGAAAAAGCATATTAAAATATTCGATACAACACTAAGAGATGGAGAACAAACACCAAGAGTTAATCTTAATGCTGAAGAAAAATTAAGAATTGCAAAACAATTGGAAAGTTTGGGAGTGGATATAATTGAAGCTGGATTTGCTGTGGCATCGCCTGGAGATTTTGAAGCTGTAAAAATGATTGCTGAAAATGTAAAAAATTCAACAGTTTGTAGTTTGTCAAGAGCTGTGAAAAAAGATATTGAAGCGGCAGGAGAGGCTCTAAAAGGTGCGGCAAAACCTAGAATTCATACATTTATTGCAACTTCGCCTATTCATAGAGAATTTAAGTTGAAAATGACAAAAGAGCAAATTCTTGAAAGAGTAAAAGAAATGGTAGAACTTGCAAAATCATTTGTTGATGATGTTGAATTTTCTTCAGAAGATGCGACTAGAACAGAAAAAGAATTTTTGGTAGAGGTGTATGAAACAGCTATAAAAGCTGGAGCAACTACATTGAAATGTACCTGATACTGTAGGTTACAGAACTCCAAATGAAATGTTTGAACTTATAACTTATTTGAGAAAAAATGTAAAAGGAATTGAAAATGTTGATATTTCTGTGCATTGTCACGATGATTTGGGACTTTCTGTAGCAAATTCAGTTGCGGCAATTCAAGCTGGAGCAACTCAAATTGAATGTACAATTAACGGACTTGGGGAAAGAGCTGGAAATACTTCACTTGAAGAAATTGCAATGATTTTGAAAACAAGAAAAGATTTATTTGAAGAATATTACACAAATATTGACTCAAAACAAATTTACCCAACAAGTAAATTAGTAAGCCTTTTGACAGGAGTTGCAACACAGCCTAATAAAGCAATTGTTGGAGCAAATGCATTTGCACACGAATCAGGAATTCATCAACACGGAGTTTTAGCAAATCCTGAAACTTACGAAATTATGAGTCCAGAATCTGTAGGAAGAAATCCAGACAGCTTGGTACTTGGAAAACATTCAGGAAAACACGCTTTTATACAAAAAGTTGGAATCTTTAGGATTTGACCATGTTGGAAGTGACAGAGTGGAAGAATTATTTGTACAATTTAAAAAATTGGCAGACAAGAAAAAATATGTTTTAGATGAAGATATTATCGCATTAGTTGCTGGAGATGCGGCAAAAATCGAAGGAAGAATCAAATTGACTCACTTTGAAATTTCAAGACAAGAAGGTAAAAAACCAAAAGCTACAGTTACAATCGACTTGGATGGAGAAAAATTAGTTAAAGAAGCTCTTGGAGATGGACCAGTTGATGCAGCTTACAATGCAGTAAATTTAGCAGTGAGTGACACTTTTGTCTTAGAAGAATATAAATTGGAAGCGATTACAGGGGATACGGATGCACAAGCACAAGTTGTTGTTGTAATTGAAAAAGATGGGAACAGATTTATCGGTAGAGGACAAAGTACAGATGTGGTTGAGGCTAGTATTAAGGCTTATATTAATGGGATAAATAGACTTTATAATAAATAGTTTTTTTTTGAAGAGGTGAAAAATTATGCCTAAATTGGTTATAAATGATAAATCAGGTAAAAAAATACTTTCAATGAATTTTTTTCTGGATGATGAAAGTTATAAAATTTAAAGAAAATAAAAAAAGAAATTGAAAATGTAGATTATGGAGAACATACAATTAAAGTACGAACTTTGTATTTTAAAAAGTTCTGAACAAAAAAATAAATATTGAAAAAGAAGTTACAGAAATTGAAATAAAAACAAAAATTATAGGGTATATTTACTTTTTGTATGTTTAGTTATAATTTCATTACTTGGAGTTTTCTTGAAAAATAAAAACTAAAAAAATAGAAGCTAGTAAAGGTTTTTTTATATGATTTTATTTGTTATAGTGATGAATCTATATTTTGTTTTTGGAAATCCTTTTAGTTTTTGAAAGTAAAAAGAGTAAATAAAAAAATATTGATTTATATAGGGCAGTTTTAAATACAAACTAGCAATTTTTCAGACGATGAATACTCAATTGACCAATTTTTCAGACAAATGACTCCTGATACAGGAATGAAATCTGACAGGGGACTTGATTTTAATAAGGAAGTTGTTGCTAAGGCTCTTGCTGCCACTATTGATGAAGTATACAAGAGAACAGGTAAAAAATCTATACTTATTAGCCATTCTCAAGGAGGTTCTCCAGGTTGGTTAGCACCTGTTTATACAAAAAATATAAAAGCAATAGTTGCAATTGAACCTGGTGGACCTGCAGCAGAAAATAGTATAGAATACAAAGAATTATTGGCACAAAAAATACCTATAGCATTTTTATTTTTGGTGATTACATTGAAAAATGGAGATCCTAAAATTTTATCAACTCCAATTTGGCAGGAAAGATTGGAAAAATGTAAAAATTTTTGTAAAAAAATTACAATGATGAAGGTGGAAATTCAGTTTTATTTGAAACTTCCAAAAGAAGGTATTTTTTTGGAAATGATCACTTTTATATTTCAAAATTTAAATAATGATATTGTGGCTGATCATGTAGAAAAAAATGGATTAGAGGACTATAAAAAAATCGAATAAATAGACTTTATAATAAGTAATTTTAAAAAGGGAGGGATTTTGATGGAAATATCAAATAATTACATTAATGAAATAAAGAAAATACTTAAAAAAATGCTAGACAAAAAGCATATACCGCTGTAAATTCGGCGATGGTGGAAGCATATTGGGAAATTGGAAGAAGAATTGTAGAAGAAGAACAGAGAGGAAAAGAAAGAGCTGAATACGGGAAAGAAATTATCAAAAATTTATCAAAGGAATTGACAGAAGAATTTGGAAAAAGGATTTAGTAGAAGAACATTATAGGGAAATGCGAAAATTGTATGTATATTTTTCAGATTATGAAAAAAAGTGCGAACACTGTTCGCACAATTGACATGGTCTCATTTTTCAAAAAGTTTTAACAAAAGATAGCAAGAAGTCTCCGACTTCTACAAGTGGGAGATGAATTGCTTTTTTGTAAAAATTGAAAAAAAGGATATGTCTATGATACAATTTTTTTGTATAAAAATATCGAAGAGAAAATAATTAAAAAAATAATATTCAAAAATCAAAAAGGAGGTGTAATTTTATGAAATATAATTTAGCATTCAAATACAGAATTTATCCAAATAAAGAGCAAGAATTATTGATAAAGTAAGACTTTTGGATGTGTTCGCTTTTGTTTACAATACAATTTTGTATATTGCTAATAAAATTTATGAAGAAACTGGGAAAAAAATAAAATAATTACACCTGCCAGTTTGAAAGAGTGAAAAATCAATTTTTAAAAAGAAGTAGACAGTCTAGCACTTTCAAATGCTCAATTGAATGTAAAAGCGATCGTTTACGAATTTCTTTCAAAAGAGAGCTAAAATTTCCAAGATTCAAATCTAAAAAAAGAATAATGTTAAAAAGTTATACGACAAATTGTGTGAATAATTCAATACGAATTGAGGAAAACAAATATTTGGTTTTGCCAAAATTGAAAAAAAGTGAAAATTGAAATATCATAGAGAAATACCGAAAGGATTACAAGATAAAGTCAGTAACATTGACAAATAGCAATGGAAATTATTATGTTTCTATTTTGACGGAATTTGAAAAAGAAATTCAAAAAAAGTAGCTAGTAATAATGATAAAGTAATTGGACTTGATTTTTTTCAATGTCTGAATTATTTGTCAGTTCTGAAAACCAAAGGGCTGATTATCCAAAAATATTTTAGGATGTTGGAGAAAAAAATTAAAGAAATTACAGAAAACGTTATCAAGAAAAGTGAAATTTTCTAAAAAAATTGGTATAAACAAAAAAATGAAAATATCAAGATTGCATGAGTATATCAAAAAAATTGTCGAAGGGATTTTTTTGCATAAATTATCGAAAAAAATTGTCTGAAATATATAATGCTGTGGTTGTCGAGGATTTGAATATGAAAGGGATGAGCCAGGCATTAAATTTTGGGAAAAGTGTAGGAGATAATGGATGGGGAATGTTTTTGAGAATGCTTGAGTACAAGTTGATGTTTTTAGGAAAACAATTTTTTTGAAGATAGATAAATGGTTTCCATCATCGAAAAACTTGCAGTAAATGTGGAAACGTTAAAGAGGAACTGAAATTATCAGAAAGAAGTTATAAATGTGAGTGCTGTGGGATTGAAATTGATAGAGATTACAATGCGGCACTGAATATAAAAAATATTGGAAAAGAAATGTTGAAATATTAGGAAATAAAAAAACAGGGCAGGGACTGTCCGAAGAGCTTGGTAAATATATTTGGCTAACAAAAGCAGATACTTCCCAAGAAGCTTCCACTTCTAAAAGCGGGAGTAGTTCACGAGTTTCTGATGAGAAGACCAGAATATTTTATTTGACAGAAGCAGCAGAAAATATGTGGTCTGTAAGAACTTTGGATAGGAATATATCTACACTCTACTATGATCGTATTGTTGCAAGTATTGATAAAAAGACAGTTGAAGATGAAATGAAAGAGAATACAAAAAAACTACAAGCAGAAGAATTTATAAAAAATCCAGTAGTATTGGAGTTTCTAGATTTACCAACAAATATGTCTTATACAGAAAATGAATTAGAAAAAGCACTAACAGATGATATTCAAAA
>BNJU01003115.1_pt1 | contig 150952 bp, 159 predicted proteins | sample 8539281 | NCBI WGS metagenome assembly BNJU01 (sample SAMD00202456, study PRJDB9452) | human saliva metagenome | isolation source: human saliva | place: Japan | reverse complement strand
CGGCGAGGGGCCCTGAAGGGGTGCTGTTGATGTTGTGGTTGGCTCTGAATGATGACTGTCTGGGGGGCTTCTGCGTGCCTGTTGTGGGTGTGTGGTGGTGTCCTGGGGTGGTGTGTTGTTTGAGAACTCAATAGTGTGCTTTTTTGGTTTCGAGCAAATTGTTTTTGTTTGGAAATGTGATACCAATTATTTTATTTATTTTTTGATTGATGACCGTTTGTGGTTTCAATTGTGTCAGCGTGGATCGTGCACCCCCGTGTACGGTTTGTGTTGGTGTTTGAGATCGGGTTGTCAGGCTTTTTGTTTTGTAACGGAGAGTTTGATCCTGGCTCAGGACGAACGCTGGCGGCGTGCTTAACACATGCAAGTCGAACGATGAAGCGGTGCTTGCACCGTGGATTAGTGGCGAACGGGTGAGTAATACGTGAGTGACCTACCTTTGACTCTGGGATAAGCCTGGGAAACTGGGTCTAATACCGGATACGACCAATCTCTGCATGGGGTGTTGGTGGAAAGCGTTATGGAGTGGTTTTAGATGGGCTCACGGCCTATCAGCTTGTTGGTGAGGTAATGGCTTACCAAGGCGACGACGGGTAGCCGGCCTGAGAGGGTGACCGGCCACACTGGGACTGAGACACGGCCCAGACTCCTACAGGGAGGCAGCAGTGGGGAATATTGCACAATGGGCGCAAGCCTGATGCAGCGACGCCGCGTGAGGGATGACGGCCTTCGGGTTGTAAACCTCTGTTAGCATCGAAGAAGCGAAAGTGACGGTAGGTGCAGAAAGCGCCGGCTAACTACGTGCCAGCAGCCGCGGTAATACGTAGGGCGCGAGCGTTGTCCGGGAATTATTGGGCGTAAAGAGCTTGTAGGCGGTTGGTCGCGTCTGCTGTGAAAGGCCGGGGCTTAACTCCGGTTTTGCAGTGGGTACGGGCTAACTAGAGTGCAGTAGGGGAGACTGGAATTCCTGGTGTAGCGGTGGAATGCACAGATATCAGGAGGAACACCGATGGCGAAGGCAGGGTCTCTGGGCTGTAACTGACGCTGAGAAGCGAAAGCATGGGGAGCGAACAGGATTAGATACCCTGGTAGTCCATGCCGTAAACGTTGGGCACTAGGTGTGGGGGACATTCCACGTTTTTCCGCGCCGTAGCTAACGCATTAAGTGCCCCGCCTGGGGAGTACGGCCGCAAGGCTAAAACTCAAAAGGAATTGACGGGGGCCCGCACAAGCGGCGGAGCATGCGGATTAATTCGATGCAACGCGAAGAACCTTACCAAGGCTTGACATGCATTAGATCGCGTCAGAGATGGCGTTTCCCTTCGGGGCTGGTGTACAGGTGGTGCATGGTTGTCGTCAGCTCGTGTCGTGAGATGTTGGGTTAAGTCCCGCAACGAGGCGCAACCCTCGTTCTATGTTGCCAGCGGTTCGGCCGGGGACTCATAGGAGACTGCCGGGGGTCAACTCGGAGGAAGGTGGGGATGACGTCAAATCATCATGCCCCTTATGTCTTGGGCTTCACGCATGCTACAATGGCCGGTACAGAGGGTTTGCGATACTGTGAGGTGGAGCTAATCCCTTTAAAGCCGGTCTCAGTTCGGATTGGGGTCTGCAACTCGACCCCATGAAGTCGGAGTCGCTAGTAATCGCAGATCAGCAACGCTGCGGTGAATACGTTCCCGGGCCTTGTACACACCGCCCGTCAAGTCACGAAAGTTGGTAACACCCGAAGCCGGTGGCCTAACCCTTGTGGGGGGAGCCGTCGAAGGTGGGATTGGCGATTGGGACTAAGTCGTAACAAGGTAGCCGTACCGGAAGGTGCGGCTGGATCACCTCCTTTCTAAGGAGCTCAACTATATTGGTTGGCCATACCATCTGCGAGTGTCGGATGGGTGGTTTGCTCATGGGTGGAATGTCATGTTTCCTGGTTTGTGGTGGGGCCATTGAGGTGCGCTGTTGGGTTTTCGGGCTGCACGCTGTGTGGTCTGTGTGACTGGCTGGTGCTGGTGCTGGGGGTTTTCTTTGGTGCTGGTGGTGGTGTGGTTTGTTGTTTGAGAACTGTATAGTGGACGCGAGCATCTTCTGGAAGCTGTGCTGTGCACCCGCCTGTTTTGTGTGTGGGTGTGTGGTGAGTTTTTCTGTGATTTTTTTCTTTGATTGTTTGTAAGTTGTTAAGGGCACACGGTGGATGCCTTGGCACTAGAAGCCGATGAAGGACGTGTGAATCTGCGATAAGCCTCGAGGGAGCCGATAACTGGGCGTTGATCCGAGGGATGTCCGAATGGAAACCTTGCTCATTGTTATGGTGAGTGACCGCTGGTTGAATGTATAGGCCAGTTGGGGGAACGCGGGGAAGTGAAACATCTCAGTACCCGCAGGAAGAAAAATAATAATGATTCTGTCAGTAGTGGCGAGCGAAAGCGGAAGAGACTAAACCTGTGGTGTGTGATACCGGTCGGGGGTTGCATCATGGGGGTTGTGGGAGGCGTCGTGGCAGTTCTGACCGGCTGTTGGCGTGATGTTCAGGATGGTAGGTGAATGGTCTGGGAAGGCCGACCGGAGTGGGTGAGAGTCCCGTAGCTGAAATTGTTCTGACCGCGTGGCGTTTTGTCCCGAGTAGCACGGGGCTCGTGGAATCTCGTGTGAATCTGCCAGGACCACCTGGTAAGTCTAAATACTTTCTAGTGACCGATAGTGGATCAGTACCGTGAGGGAATGGTGAAAAAGTACCCCGGGAGGGAGTGAAAGAGTACCTGAAACCGTGTAGCTACAAGCCGTTATAGCCCCCGTTGTGTGGGGTGGTGGCGTGCCTTTTTGAAGAATGAGCCTGCGAGTTAGTGTTTTGTCGCGAGGTTAACCCGTGTGGGGTAGTCGTAGCGAAAGCGAGTCTGAATAGGGCGTTGTGGTGGCAGGATCTAGACCCGAAGCGGAGTGATCTATCCATGGCCAGGTTGAAGCACGTGTAAGAGCGTGTGGAGGACCGAACCCACCTAGGTTGAAAAACTGGGGGATGAGCTGTGGATAGGGGTGAAAAGGCCAATCAAACTCTGTGATAGCTGGTTCTCCCCGAAATGCATTTAGGGTGCAGCGTTGCATGTTTCTTGCCGGAGGTAGAGCGACTGGATGGCTGATGGGCCCGCGAGGGTTACTGACGTTAGCTAAACTCCGAATGCCGGTAAGTGAGAGTGTAGCAGTGAGACAGTGGGGGATAAGCTTCATTGTCGAGAGGAAACAGCCCAGACCATCAACTAAGGCCCCTAAGCGTGTGCTAAGTGGGAAAGGATGTGGAGTTGCTGAGACAACCAGGAGGTTGGCTTAGAAGCAGCCATCCTTGAAAGAGTGCGTAATAGCTCACTGGTCAAGTGATTCTGCGCCGATAATGTAGCGGGGCTCAAGTACACCGCCGAAGTTATGGCAATCAGTCCTGTGGCTGGTTGGGTGAGGGAGCGTCCTGCATGAGGTGAAGCTGCCACGGGAGTGTGTGGTGGATTGTGTGGGAGTGAGAATGCAGGCATGAGTAGCGAATCACGGGTGAGAAACCCGTGCGCCGGATGATCAAGGGTTCCAGGGTCAAGTTAATCTGCCCTGGGTTGGTCAGGGGCCTAAGGCGAGGCCGACAGGCGTAGTCGATGGATAACGGGTTGATATTCCCGTACCAGTGAAGAACCGTCCATACTGATATTGTGATGCTAACCATGCCGAACACAGTGTGCTGCTCTTTTTGGGTGGTGTGTTGTGGGGTGTGTGGGACCCAGGCTTTGGAGGTAAGCGTGTTAACAGGTGTGACGCAGGAAGGTAGCCAAGCCACGCGGTGGTTGTCGTGGTCTAAGCGTGTAGGATGGTTGGTTGTTAAATGCGCCAGCTGTGTGTCTGAGACGTGATGGGACCCCGTTGTTGGGGGATTTGGTGATCCTATGCTGTCGAGAAAAGCATCGGCGTGAGGTTTGAGCTGCCCGTACCCGAAACCGACACAGGTGATCAGGTAGAGAATACTAAGGCGATCGAGAGAATCATGGTTAAAGGAACTCGGCAAAAATGCCCCCGTAACTTCGGGAGAAGGGGGGCCCTGAGCGTGATCTGCCCGTGCGGTGGGGAGCGTGTAGGGGTCGCAGAGACCAGGGGGAAGCGACTGTTTATCAAAAACACAGGTCCGTGCGAAGTCGTAAGACGAGGTATACGGACTGACTCCTGCCCGGTGCTGGAAGGTTAAGAGGAGTGGTTAGCCCTTTTGGGGGCGAAGCTGCGAATTTAAGCCCCAGTAAACGGCGGTGGTAACTATAACCATCCTAAGGTAGCGAAATTCCTTGTCGGGTAAGTTCCGACCTGCACGAATGGAGTAACGACTTCCCTACTGTCTCAACCATGAACTCGGTGAAATTGCAGTACGAGTAAAGATGCTCGTTTCGCGCAGCAGGACGGAAAGACCCCGTGACCTTTACTATAGTTTGGTATTGGTGTTTGGGTTGGCTTGTGTAGGATAGGTGGGAGACTGTGAAGCCGTCACGCTAGTGGTGGTGGAGTCGTTGTTGAAATACCACTCTGGTCAATCTGAGCGTCTAACTTCGGGCCATGATCTGGTTCAGGGACAGTGCCTGATGGGTAGTTTAACTGGGGCGGTTGCCTCCTAAAGTGTAACGGAGGCGCCCAAAGGTTCCCTCAGCCTGGTTGGCAATCAGGTGTTGAGTGTAAGTGCACAAGGGAGCTTGACTGTGAGAGTGGCGGCTCGAGCAGGTGCGAAAGCAGGGACTAGTGATCCGGCAGTGGCGTGTGGAAGCGCTGTCGCTCAACGGATAAAAGGTACCTCGGGGATAACAGGCTGATCTTGCCCAAGAGTCCATATCGACGGCATGGTTTGGCACCTCGATGTCGGCTCGTCGCATCCTGGGGCTGGAGTCGGTCCCAAGGGTTGGGCTGTTCGCCCATTAAAGCGGTACGCGAGCTGGGTTCAGAACGTCGTGAGACAGTTCGGTCCCTATCCGCTGCGTGCGTTGGAGAATTGAGAAAGGCTGTCCTTAGTACGAGAGGACCGGGACGGACGAACCTCTGGTATGTCAGTTGTACCGCCAGGTGCATGGCTGATTGGCTACGTTCGGGAGGGATAACCGCTGAAAGCATCTAAGCGGGAAGCTTGTTTCGTGATGAGTTCTCCTGGCACCCTTTGGGTGTGTGAGGTTCCCTGTAGATGACGGGGTTGATAGGCCGGGTATGGAAGCGCTGTAAGGTGTGGAGTTGACTGGTACTAATAGACCGAAGGCTTACATTATAGTCATATTTGTTTTGTGTGTTTGTGTTCACTGTACAGTTTTGAGGCAACAAGCCATTCTTTACGGGAGTAATCCCCGTAAAGAGGGTAGGTTGCAACAGGTAAAAGACCCTTTGGGGTCTTTTTCTGTTTAATGGGGTATTGGTATTGTCGCGAGAGATCCTATGGTTTATCTATACATGGAAGGGATTCGCCTCATACCCGTCATATTTCTGCTCACCCGAATATCTTCCTCGGTGCATTATTCTGCTGTGGGGTCTGCTGGTACGTTGAGAGTATGACTACTTCTCAAACAGCCCCATCCATGAATGACTTAACGCTTTTAGAAGAAGACCGGAAAGAACTCATTGGCTGGGCCGCACGCTGCGTCCGTCGGCTCCTTCCTATCTTTTGAGAAGCATCACCCTTTAGACCGTCGACTTCATGATGCGCTCGAAGCGGTTGAGTATTTTCAGCGAGGAACACTATCTGTTGGTGCTATGCGTCAGCAGGCTTTCCTCTGCCACGCTGCGGCTCGTGAGTGCACAGATCGTTCCGCTCAGGCTGTAGCCCGCGCCTGTGGGCAAGCGGTGGCAACGGCCCATATGGGCGCCCATGCACGCAATATTGGGCGCTACACGCGCAAAGCGCTTTCGGGGAAACTCTTGACCGAAGAACTCGAATGGCAGAAACAGCACGCCCCTAACCGGTTATATGACTATATCTTCAACCACTAGAGACCGGTGACATGCCCCGAGTGCCGTACGGAGGTGCTAACCCTCGCCCGCTGAGGCGCCAGTGGAGGTAACACCATCCGATTCCGTATCTTCTTGCAGCGTGGATAATGTATTATCGCTGTCTGCGGCGCTTTCAGTGGTATCAGTATTGTCGGTGGCTTCTGCGCTATTATTTTCGCCGTACTCCGGTAGCTGGCGGGCGTCCAGCGGCAACAGCGCCAAATACATATCACGCACCACCAGAATATGCCGCAGACGCAAAATCATAGGCTTCACAAAATCTCGGGCGTACCGTTCATCGCCACTGGTGGTTGCCACAAAGCTCAAACCCGAGAACACCGACACAATGAGAGTTACCTTCAGCACCACAGCATGAATAGTGAACTCAACCCCTGCTAGGCGCAATCGTTGCGGGGTGGTACCCAACCATGCCTCAATCGCCTGGTCAGTGATAGCAATAGATGAGAACCACATGAAAAACCCAAACACCAGCGTCATAAAAACACTGTCTGAATTATCTGCCCCAGGACTGGGATCGCCAGCATATTAATCCATTCGCCGACCGAGAGAGGACGCCGCACCGTCTCCTCCCGACCCGCAGTATGCGTGTGAATACGCGGCCACATCCCGCCAGCTTTATGCGCTGCACGGTCATATTCATCCGCCGTAAACTCCTGGACATGATCGCCTTGGCGAGCCCCCAGCAGGCGGCGTGTGCGCTCATACGAGGTTGTGAGCATCACGAACAGCGCCAGCAGAGACATCGCCCCACACGCCTCAAAAGCGCGGACGAAACTCATATTATTCGCCAACTTCCACACGTCCGCATTCACAAAAATAAACAGTACCGAAACCATCAGCACCGGAAGTACCTTCGCAATCATCGGCGGCAGGAACGTCAGCTGATGCAAAACATGCTTTAAAGACCAGCCCACAACGGTGTCCCCGCCGATGAACATAATGCCCACCACCAGCAGCACCATCAGTGGGAAACGCCACCAGAAGCCCGGCATAGGGGTGGGGTGCCCCAAGACATCGTTAAACCCCAGCGAAAAAATAAAACCTGACGTAATGACCGTCAGTACCCCCGCAATATATTGCACCCACACCGGAGTTCGGGTCATCAGCAGATGGGACACCCATATCAGCAGCAGCGACACCACTGGGATGACTAGGGCGAATAAATAACTGCCGCCGTGCCGATGAACGCATCCTCTTCCGGGATGGCAGCGAATGCACCCTGCTGAATACTGGCCACTGTCAGATCAGAGCCGTCGCCCATAACCACCAGAGTATACTCAAGGGAGCCCAGCGCCGTGTACACAATGCTGACCCATAACACCCACGGGATGCACCGCACAAGAGCATCACCAGCGCGTCTACGGGCCGGAATAATCATGGGGGTGCCCTGTCGTCGGAGCCAATCATCAGCCTCAGCAAGGTACAGCTTTTTAGTATGTGCGGGGGTACTCATGGAATAACTCTACCTTCTAACCGCCCTATAGTTTGCGTACCGTGCACTGTAGATAGGGTGGTTCCCTCACAGGTGTGCATCCGCTCAAAGCCCTTATATACGATGAGGCTGAACCCGTTCAGTGATGGCCTAGTGCAGCTTGTTGTGCACACCGAGCGCAAAACCGGCATACAGGTGAGGTTCCCGCCAGGAAATTGTGAAGGTACCCGGGCGGGGAAAACGTGAAGCTGGGGAGTAAAACACGCCACTGACATAAGGCTATCTAAGTTATGTGGGTTTACGTAAGATATGCTTATGAAACGTTTTACGACCGACCACCTCACAACCTTCGCAGCAGTCATTGAGCACGGTACCTTCGATGCGGCAGCTGAAGCCTTGAGAGTAAGCCCCTCCGCAATATCACAGCGCATCAAAGTCATGGAGCAGCTCGCGGGTAAGGTTCTGCTGCGGCGCACCAACCCGGTAACTCCAACCCAGGCCGGGCAAAGCGTACTACGCATTGCCCGGCAGAGCGAGTTTCTGCAGCTGGAACTAGAACGGGAACTGGTGGGTGAGGGCGGATTCCAGACAGTCTCTATAGCCCTGAACGCCGATTCTCTCGCAACATGGTTCCTGGAGGCGGTACGTATGCTCGCCCACGAAGACGAAATCTTCTGCGACTTACGCCGTGAAGGTGAATTCCACTCATCGGCCCTGCTTCGGTCCGGGGAGGTTATGGCTGCTATTACCTCACGGCCCGGGAAAATCCCCGGATGTTCAGTCGACTACCTGGGTGTGGCACGCTATTGGTGCGTCGCAGCACCGGAATATATGAGCCGTTACCTGCCGGGTTTCCCCTCCGCTACCACTCGTGAAGAACTCAACCGTGCCCCTGTGGTGGAATACGACCGCAAAGACTTTGTGCAGGAAGCGGCGCGTGTCCTCATAGAGGAAGATATGAAACTGCCGCCAAGCCTCGAACCTGAACAGAGCCCCACCATATATATTCCTTCCTCACCTGATTATGCCCGCGCGGTCTATGAAGGGGTTGCCTGGGGACTGTTACCGCAAGCTCAGTGCAGTGAACATTTTGCCACCAATACGCTGGTGAAGCTTTCCACCAAACCTGTTGAATTCCCCCTGTACTGGCAGCACTGGAACATTAACTCACCCGTATTAGAAACCGTGAGCCGCAGGGTCGCTGAGGCCGCCAAAGCAGGACTTTTAAGCTCATAAATGACCGCTGGGTGTCGGGCATCAAAGCGGGCTGTATATGAGCATGTCGTTACTTCGGTGCATGTGCCGCAACACTAAGCAGTGCATCTAGGGTCCCGGTAGGAGCCACGGCGGCTATTGTCCCCGCGTGCACTATGTGGTGGTTTTCCCGGTCCGGTGTGCGGAGCAAATACTGTAGTCTGCTTATCTATACCTCTGTGACTATATAGAGTTCAAATACTCTTAATATTCACATTGACCAGTATTTATGTATATATTGGAATATTAGAAAATAATGGTTTTGGGTGTTGTTGGAAAGGGCTATTGGAAAGCACTATCACCCAAATTGTCTTCACAATCTCCCCCATCATTAATGCGCTTTCAGACACGCTGCGCACCGTCCATACTCCGCACGCCGTACGCCCGCCGCCGCGCTCACCCACACCGTGGCTGAGCTCCTGATGCTCACCATGCTTATGAGTATCTTTCAGTGTGGAACCGTGTGCGACAACCTCAACCAGCCTGCGGTGTAACGGTGAGAGGCCTCATTGCCCCGCCCTAACGCTGAAGCAGCAAAGTCACCACCCAAAACAAGGCGCCAGCAGCCACAAACCCAATAAGCGCCCACCGCCGCAGCTTTGTCTCAAAAATGGCGGCGCGAATATCCTCACGCCTCTCCCGTGGCTGCTGCGGATCCACCGGCGCCAGGTTCGCGGGGTTCGTCACCTCCGGCTTGGGGGTCCCAGCGGAGTCAGACGGCTGCTCACCCATACCGGCTACCGCCAACGCGTCATCATCAGCATGCTCACCATCAGTGCACCAATCCCGATTGTGATATTCCACATGCCAATGCCTGCGATCGGGTAAAGACCCTCAAAAAAATGTAGTACACAACAATCCACAGCAGGCCCACCGCCAAAAACGAGAACATAATCACCCGGTACCACAGCGGAGTCTGGTCCCTCAACGGCTGACCCTGCTCCATCTCCTCCGCAACCTTGCGCAGACGCTCCTCATTCAACGCATCCCGGGCGACTACTTTCTTCTGCTCCGCCTTCTGCTTCTTCTTAGCGTCTTTAGCCTTAGCGCCGCTGCTCTTAGAAGCGCTGCCCTTCTTCTTTTTTGCCTTGGCCGAACCAGACATAATTTCCTCCGCATAACACTCAGTGGGTAGCCTTATGATGTACCTTAGAAACTATCTTTGCAGACTCCCGGGATGATTTCACCTTTCACCCGCGTTGAGCCTAAAGAAACACGGAAGACATAAACCACAAAGGACAGCATGAGTCACACCCCCACCAAGGCGCACGCGCCCGGTAAAACACGCCTACAATGGGCCGTGCAAATCCTCGGCGAGCTACTGATCACCGCAGGGTTTATACTGCTGCTCTTCGTGGCCTGGCAGCTCTGGTGGACCAATATCGCCGCCGACCGGTCCCAAGCCCAAGCCGTCGATTCCCTCGTTAAAGAATTCGGTGAATCACGCACCGTTACCGATTGGGACCCCAAAAACCCGCCCGAACCGCTCGCAGAACCCGCGCACGGGCAGGCGTTTGGCGTGGTCTACATCCCCCGCTTCGGGGAAGACTATCAGCGCCCCGCCGCCCAAGGCAGCAGCAACGACGTGATCGACGCCCTCGGGCTGGGCCACTACGAAGGCTCCGCCATGCCCGGAGGCGTCGGCAACTTCTCACTCGCCGGGCACCGCCAAACCCGCGGTAAAGTGCTCAACGATATTGACCTGCTCCAAAACGGTGACCACATTTATGTGCGCACCAAAGACGGCTACTACACGTACACCGTGTACGAACAGAAAATCGTGCAGCCCCACGAGGTGGACGTCATCGAACCCGTGCCCGGGCATCCCGGGCAAAGCCCCACCGAGCGGATTATGACACTCACCACCTGCCACCCGCGCTACGGCGACACCGAACGGTACATTGTGCACGCCAAATTTGAGTCCTGGCAGCCCGCATCCGCCGGGGCACCCGCCGAAATCGCCAAAGTAGCCAACAACAACCCTGCTTAAGAGAGGAAAACACACAATGTACGGATGGATCTTCCGCCACCTGCCCGGACCTCTCTGGGTTCGTATTATTACCGCCATTCTGCTGATCCTGCTGGTCGTCTATGTGCTCATGGAATTCATCTTCCCCAATTTCGCGCAGTACGGCCCGTTCAACCTCGACGTCACCATTAACCATTAGCAGCCCCACCCGAAAGAAAACCATGACACGCATCCTCGTTATCGACAACTACGATAGTTTCGTCTTCACCCTTGTGGGATACCTGCAGCAGCTCGGCGCCGAAACCACCGTAATCCGCAACGATGAACACGACCTTGACACCGTGCTCGCACTCGCAGCAGAGCATGACGGGGTGCTCATCTCACCCGGCCCCGGTGCCCCCGCAGACGCTGGAGTCATTATCGACACCATCAAGTGGGCCGCCAACACCCACAAACCCCTACTGGGTGTGTGCCTGGACACCAAGCAATCGCTGAAGCCTTCGGCGGCACCGTTACCCACGCCCCCGAGCTTATGCACGGTAAAACCTCCACCCTGGTGCACGAAAACGATTCGGTGTTCAAAGACGTCCCAAGCCCCTTCACGGCGACCCGCTACCACTCGCTTGCCGTAGTCCCCGACACCATGCCCGAGGTGCTGCAGGTTACCTCCACCACCGAAAACGGCATCATTATGGGGCTGCGCCACCGCGAAGCACCCATGCACGGTGTGCAGTTCCACCCAGAATCGGTGCTCACAGAAGGCGGCTACCTCATGCTCGGCAACTGGCTTGAAGAAATCGGGGTACAAGGCGCCGCGCAGCACGCAAAAACGCTTTCTCCACTCATTAGTTAACCCGGCACCTACAAACACCACAATGCCCCCAGCAGGCTGCTGGGGGCATTTCGTATGCGTGTATGTGTGTGCAAAGGAATGGAATGGGGTGGGCTTCCTGGATAACCGGAGAACCCACCCCACTAGCCGTTTGGCGTTTACACGCCCGGGCGGCTACCGGCGGTTATTGTTGTTATTTCCGTTATTATTCCCGCCATTATTATTGTTATTCCCGTTGTTATTGTTGTTCCCGTTGTTCCCGGTATCACCGCGGTTACCGTTATTATTCCCGCCATTTGCCGGGTTGCTTGCAGGTGCTGACGGGGGCCGCCGGAGCCGCAGATGCTGAGGCGCCACTCGTCGGCGCAGCAGTCGGCTGCTGGTTCTGGTTACCGCCGGTGCCGGTGCCAGCATTCGCGCCGCCGCCAGACGTATTCCCGCCGGTGCCGGTGCCGCTATTGGCACCGCCGCCAGACGTATTGCCGCTACCGGACGTGCCCGAACGTGCCGACGCCGAGGGAACCGGTGCCGCCGTAGCAGTCTGCGCCGGGGCCTTCGCCACACGGATAGTGATGGTGCTGTTCTGCTCCACCAGGGTGCCCGCCGCAGCGCTCTGAGCGATCACAGTACCCGCCGGGGAAGCACTCGTCTGCACCTCTTCAACATTCGTGCTCAGGTGCGTGTTCGGGTCAGTCAAGGCAGCCACCGCCTGATCCTTCGTCAGACCCACCAGCGACGGGACCTTCACCTTACCGGAAGAAAGCACCAAATCGACGGTCTGGCCCGCCTCAACAGCCGCGCCCGGCTCAAGAACCTCACCGGACTGGTTCGTCAGCGACACCACCATACCCGCAGGGACAGTCGCGCTCTCAACGGTCGTCACACGCCCGTCCACAACGCCCATCTCCTTCAGAGCGTTACGCACATACGCCTCGCTCTGACCCTGCAGATTATCCGGAATCACCAGCTTCTTCGGGCCGTTGGAAACCGTCAGAGTCACCTTCGCGCCCTTATCAATCATGGTGCCCGCAGTCGGGTCGACACTAATCACGTCGCCCTTCTTCACGGTATCCGAGAAGGCGTTCTTATACTCCAGTGTGAACCCCAGGTTACGCAGCTGGGTGTCCGCCTCATCCTTCGACACGTTAGCCACCGACGGCACCGCAACCTGCGGCACCTCATTCAGCTTATTCTGGTAGTACAGCACCGAGCCCACACTAAAGGCCAGCAGGGCCACAATCAGCGAACCGATCAGCACCTGCAGCCAAGCGCGTTTGCGGGGAGTCTCTGGCTCAACCTCCTCACAGGCGTCATAATAATCCTGCTCAAAGAAATCATTCAGCCCCGCCTCCTCATCAGGCGGCGGCTCCATCGTCCCGGTATTCTCACCCTGGTAAGGTGCAAAAGCTGCTGCGCCCAAGGCAGGCTGGGCGACCGTAGCATCATCATCAGCAGAACCGAACGCCGCACGCAGCGCCTGGGCAAACTCATCCGCCGACTGGTACCGCTCATTCGGGTTCTTCGCCAGACCGCGCATAATCGCAGCATCCAGCTGCGGCGGAACCGGCAGCGGAGAAAAAGCGCTCGGCGGCTGAGGAGCCTCCGACAGGTGCTTTAGCCGCCAAATCCACATTCGACTCGGCATCAAAAGGGGTACGTCCGGCCACCATCTCATAGATCACGCACGCAGCGGAGTAAATATCGCTGCGGGTATCCACCTCGTGGCCGCTCACCTGCTCCGGCGACATATACCGGGCACTACCAAGCACCACATTCGCCTTCGTCAGGGCCTCGCCCGCCTCCTCAAGGGCGCGCGAAATCCCGAAATCCATCACCTTAATCTTCCCTGACTGGCCCAAGGAAATATCCTCATCAGTCAGCGGCAGAACCATAATGTTCGCGGGCTTAATATCGCGGTGAATAATGCCCATATCGTGGCTGTACTGCAGTGCACCCAGCAGCTGATCGGCGTACGCCATCGCCTCACGCACCGGAAGATGCGCCCCCGACGACAGCACCTCACGCAAGGTGCGGCCGTTCACCAGCTCCATCACAATATATGGGATGCTCCCATCCTCAGCGCCGGGCTGGGCCCCCTCAAAACCATACTCTTGGGGTGTGGTCGGGGTGGGTGAGTAGGCGCCGGTATCATACACCGCCACAATAGCGGGGTAGTTCAGTGACGCGACAGCCTCGGCCTCGCGCTTAAAACGTATACGGAACGTCTGATCTTGGGCCTGCTCCGGTCGAAGAATTTTCATCGCGACCTTACGGCCCAAACGGGTGTCCTCCGCCGAGTAGACAGTAGCCATCGCCCCGGTGCCAATAACATCAAGCACCTTATAGCGATCATCTACCATATCGGGAACCAACAGGTCCATACAATCTCCTGGTCTAGGGTCAGAAGTTAAACTCTTAGCTCATACATGCGCGACACGACATACTGGGCACCATTCACTACTCTGACGGCGTGGCAGCAGCAGCCGCGCTGGCGGAGGAGGTAGCGCTTGTGCTCGCGGGAGCGGAAGTAGGCTGCCTCGGTGGTGTACTTGCACTCGCGCTTGCGCTCGCACTCGTAGAGGTATTTGCTGATGGGGCTGCTCCTCCGGACCCCTGACCGGAAGAGGCATCAGCGATGTACACATCTACACTACTATGAAGGGGAACCTGAGTGCCAGGCAGCGGGGTAATGCGCAGCACCGTACCCGGGGCCGCCGTATCAGAATGCTCCGATATCTGATTCACATTAATGCCCAATTTCACGATCGCCGCAGAGGCGGTGTCCTTATCCTGGCCAATCAGCCCGGTGGGGATAGTTGCCGTCTTCGGGCCATTCGAGTACTTCACAATAATGCTTGTACCCTTCTCCACCGAACCTGACGGGGAGACCGACAGCACCGTGTCCTTCGCCTCGTTCGAGTCAACACCCTCAGGTTTAACCTGCAGACCCATCTGGGACAGCTCGTTCGTCACCTCCAGCAGGCTACGGCCCACGAACTCGGCAGGGTTCACCGTCACATTATTCTGCTTCTGCGTATCCGGGTTATTCGTAGCCGGGCTGCTCGAAGGCTCCTGCTCCGAGGGGGACGCCGAGGCGCTCACCGACGGGCTGCCGCTTGGGTCGTTCTTAGGGGAACCCTGCAGCGCAGTGGCAGCCCACAGGGCCAGGGCAACCACCAGCAGAATTACCACACCGATAACAATCCACTTAACGATGCCTGAACGCTTCTGCTCCGGCTCGTCCTCATCATCAACATGCTGCACCGGCTGTGCACCGGTGCCAGCGACTGGCGGGATGGGTGCGGTCGTCGGATTCGGCGAGAACCGCCCGCCCGAACCGAACCGGGGCGCAGCCGCGGCAGTGATAGCCCCCGTAGCACCTGTAGCAGCGCTCTGCTGCACCTGAGTCTGGGTTTGCGTCGCCGTCGCAGCTGTCGCCGACTTCGGCATGAACTGTTTAAGTGCGGGCACGGCCTTCAACGCCGCACGCACATCGTTACGGCGGATAGCGTCAATCGCCGCCGCCAGTGCTGTAGCGCTCGCGGGACGCTCTGAGGGGTCCTTCGCCAGCAGGCACATAATCAGTGCCCGCGCCGTCGGTGAGACGCTGTCAGGAAGCGGCGGCGGGGTATCATTCACCTGCGCCAAAGCGATAGCGATCTGCGACTCGCCTGTGAACGGGCGGTGCCCCGCCAGCGCCTCGTACCCGATAATACCCAGCGAATACATATCGGATGAGGGGGTCGCGGTCTGCCCGGTTGCCTGCTCAGGGGCCAAGTACTGGGCGGTACCCATCACCTGACCCGTGGCTGTGAGCGGAACCTGGTTCGCCAGCCGGGCGATACCGAAGTCGGTTACCTTCACGCGGTCATCCGGGGTGATAATCAGGTTACCCGGCTTCACATCGCGGTGCACCAAGCCCTGCGCGTGCGCTGCCGCCAGCGCGCGCGCCGTCTGCGCAATAATGTTCAGGATACGATCCGCCGGGATAGTGCTATCACGCTCAATAATGTTCGATAGCGGCTCCCCGGGAACCAGCTCCATCACCAGATACGCCGAGTTATCCTCCTCGCCGTAATCAAACACGTTCGCCACACCTGGGTGGTTCAGCAGCGCGGTGTGGCGCGCCTCCGCGCGGAACCGCTCCAAGAACCCGGGGTCACCCGTGTACTCCTCTTTCAGGATTTTCACTGCGACGATGCGCCCAAGAACCTTATCGCGCGCCTTCCAGACCTCACCCATACCGCCTACAGCGATACGTTCAGTCAGGGTATAGCGACCGCCCAAGGTGACATCAGCCGAAGGCCTCACTTGTTCAACACCGCCTCAAAGAGTTGTTTACCTGCATTAGTCGAAAGCTTCGCGCCCGTGGACACATCAATATCCTCATAGACGACCGCAATAGCAATCTTGGGGTCATCCGCCGGGGCGAAACCGGTAAACCAGGAATTGTTCAACCCGGTCGTGCCAATCTCGGCGGTGCCGGTCTTACCCGCCACCTTCACGCCCGACACACCCGCACCGGACGCAATACCATTATCGACCGAGTTCACCATCCATTGTTTCACCTGATCGGCGACTTTTTGGGAAGTTGAGGTGCGCAATTTCTCGGGAGAGAACTCAGACAACGTGCTCAGGTTGCTGGTCTTCACCGAACGAACCAGATTAGGTTTCATCTGCACACCACCGTTCGCAATCGCCGCGGAAGTCATCGCCACCTGCAGCGGCGTGGTTTTCACGTCATACTGGCCCACCGACGCCTGAGCCAGCTGGCTCTTCGTCATATCGGAGGGGAAATCCGACTTGGTGACCTTCAACGGGATCGACAAATCCTGGCCGTACCCGAACTTTGAGGCGGTCTGAGAAATCTTCTCCTGCCCCAAATCGAGGGCGATATTCGCAAACGGAGTATTACACGACTGTGCTAACGCCCACTCAATCGTCGCCTGCGTGCGGGTGGCACACTGACCATTCACAAAGTTCGGCAGGGTCACATTGGTGCCCGGCAGCGGAAGCTGCGCCGGGTTATCAATCACGGACTTCTCGTCATACTTCCCCGACTCCAGCGCGGCCACGGCATCAATAATTTGAACGTCGAACCCGGCGAGTAGGTGTTACCCGCGATCGCACGGTTAAACAGCGGGGACTGCTGATCCTGGGTCAGCTTCGTGTAGTCGGCGATCACCGACTGCTCACTATGCGCAGCCAACTTATTCGGGTCATATGAAGGCGAGGATGCCATCGCCAGAATTTCCCCTGTTTTCGGGTTCATCGCCACAATAGAACCCTTCCTGCCCTGCAGCAGCTGGTAGGCGAGGGTCTGCAGCTTATCGTCCACAGTCAGCTCAACGCTGGCCCCGCGCGTGGAATTACCCGAGAACAGCTGCGCCACACGATCATAGAACTGGCTGTCCGAGGTACCCGAAAGCTCCTTATCCAGAGCCGACTCAATACCCGTCGAACCGTACACCGACGAGAAGTAGCCGGTAATACCAGCATACTTCTCAGGTTCGGAATATACGCGCTGATAGTTGTACTCGTCGTTAGATTTCACTGAGGAAGCAATCTCAGTTCCGTTCACCACGATCGAACCACGCTGCGAACCGTAGTTATCGTACAGGGCACGGGTGTTCCACTTGTGCTCCATGAGCATCTGCGCATCAAAGAACTGAATATAGCTCAGGGTGCCCATTAGCAAGATAAAGACGCACGCGGCAGACATCCACATGCGGCGAATCGCCCTATCCACGTTGGCTCCCTTCTGTCGATGCCGTAGAAATACGCGCCAGAACACTGGTCGCACCTTCAGGTTCATAATCGTTACTGCCGTAGTCAATACCCCGTGGGGCGTCAAAATCGACCACGCCGTGCGGTGCACGTGCCGAATGCGAAATCGCCAGCCACAGCGCCACAATAATCCAGTTCGCCACCAGCGACGAGCCGCCAGCAGACATGAACGGGGTGGTCAAACCGGTCAGCGGGATCAGTCGAGTCACGCCGCCAACCACCACAAACAGCTGAAGCACCATAACGGTGGACAGCCCAGCCGCCAGCAGCTTCCCAAAACCGTCGCGGGTACCCAGCGCGGCACGGTACCCGCGTGAGACCAGCACCAGGTACATCATGAGGATCGCGCCCAAACCCAGCAGGCCCAGCTCCTCACCGAGGGAGGTGATGATCATATCCGAGTTAGCGTACGGCACCAGGTAGGTGCGTCCCTGCCCCCAGCCGCGGCCAAACAGCCCGCCGTAGGAGAGTCCAAAGACACCCTGCAGGATCTGCCGAGAACCACCGTAGGAGCTGTTGTAAATATCGTTGTCGAAGGCATGCACCCACGCGTAGATACGGTCGTGGACGTGCGAAATGGAGTGGTACGCCAAGAACCCACCAGCTACCACACCAATACCACCGGTGACCAGCCACGAGGTTTTACCCGTTGAAAGGTACAGCATCGCCATGAACAGGCCGAAGAACAGGATTGACGACCCAAGGTCATGCTGGAACACCAGCACCCCAATGCTCGCCAGCCACGCCAAAAACACCGGCACCAAATCCCTGAACCGGGGTAGCTGAATAGGCCCAATGCGCCGCCCCGCCACAAGAATCAGGTCACGGTGGGTCGAAAGGTACCCGGCGAAGAAAATCGCCAGGGTAATCTTGGCAACCTCACCCGGCTGGAAGGTGCGGCCCGCAATGGAGATCCAGATGCGCGCACCGTTAATTTCCTGACCAATAATCGGCAGCAGCGGCAGCACCAGCAGAATAAGGGACAGCGCCAACGAAATGTAGGTGACCTTACGCAGCACCCGGTGATCCCGCAGGAAGTAGATAACCACGGCGCAGGCGAGCATCGACAGGCCCGTCCAAAACAGCTGCGAGTCACCCACCGGGTACTTCAAATCCGAGTCGATACGGTAAATCATGGCCAAACCGACACCGTTGAGCACAATCACGATCGGTAAGATAAACGGGTCGGCGTACCGTGCCCGAAGCCCCAGCACCACATGCAGAATCAGCGCGCCCACGCCTAATACAACGGTGCCCATGAGCCAGGCGCTTGACGAGCTGCCAAATGCCTCTTCAGGGTTCCGCAGGTACAGCGCACCCGAGCTGATGCCCACCGCTAAAAACCAGCAGCACAATCTCAATGAACCGGCGTGACTTCGGGGCGTTCGGGTCGCGTCGGGAGAAGAGAGAACTAGCCATGATGCGCACCCCCTTCACCAGTTACGGTACCCACGTCCCCTTCCGTGGTAGCGGCACCCTCGGTGCCGGGCATTAACGGAACCGTGGCGTTACCGGATTCCTCCGCGCTCGGGGTGGGAGTGGGGGTCGCCGACGGGTTGTGGCTCTCGGAAGGCTTCGCACTCCCAGACGGGCTGGCTGAAGAAGAAGGTGAAGGCGAAGGACTCGGGTGCGCGTTCAGGTTCGCCTGCGTCTGCAGACGGTTCACCACCACGCGCGCCTCATCAATATTGTCGGCCGAAATTGTGTCTTTCAGCAGCGCACGGTTATGGTCCGAGAGGTCATTAACCGACACGTTACTTTCCTCAACCACATGCGAGAACCGGATAGGCCCAAGGGTCTGCGGAATACCGTTATAGATTGACACCTTGCCGTTGCTGTCGCTCACATAGTAGCGGCCGCTAATCCAGCGCATACCCGTCCACGCGGCAGCCGAGAGCACCCCAACCACCAGCAGCAGCACGAAAATGCGCAGCGGCCAGCGGCGTGGGCGGTGCTTTAGCCGCATCCACGGTGAGCATGGCCTCAAGCTCCTCGGGAAGCTGCGCCGTCTCACCCTCAGTAGTCAGCGGCACCCGCTGTGCCAAGGTGGCGCGGTGCTCCAGGGTGCGGTCCACCACGGCCGGGATCATCCCGGTTTCTGTCGCCGAAGCGGCTGAACCCACCAGCTGGTGCGGGCGCTGCCCAAGCTGCCCACGCAGAATCTCAGCGGAGGTATGAATCACCTCAACCGCGCCGCGTTTGTGCAGTTCCTCCTCGTGCAGCAAAGACCCGGTTAAATCGCGTGCACGCCGGAACCGGCGGCGAATATGCGCCGAACCGGGGCTGTCGCCACCTGCAGGGTTCACCTCGGTGGGGTCTTCAGGAGGGATACGCATCGTATCCTCATCCCCGGTGGCATTGGGCACGGCTGGGGCAATAGAAGCCGGCAGGCTGGGCGCATCCGGCACGGCAGACTCGCCCACCGGCTCATCCTCAGGCAGCACGCTGCGGTCAATCACCTGGGCGACCACTACCGTCACGTTATCGGGCGCACCGCGCTCCAGGGTCATCTGGATGAGGACATCAGCAATCTGCTCCAGATCGTCGGTGGAGCGCAAAACCGCCTCAATATCGGAATCGGGAACAACCGAGTCCAGCCCATCAGAAGCCAACACCCAGCGCTCTCCCGGCACCGCATCAAGGGTCTGCAGCTCAAGCTCAGGTGAGGCGTCCACATCACCAAGCACACGCATAATGACGTTGCGGTGCGGGTGGTGCACAGCCTCCTGCGGGGTGATGCGCCCCTCATTCAGCAGGCGCTGCACAAACGTGTGGTCTGTCGAGATCTGCTCGAACTGCCCGTCCGGGCCCGGGCGCAAACGGTAGGCTCGGGAATCGCCAATATGCGCCAGCTCAATCTTGTCACCGTCAATAAGCAGGGCGGTGCAGGTGGTGCCCATCCCCGCCAGCCGCGAATCCTCATGCGCCAGATCGTTAATGATGCTGTTCGCGCTTTGAATCTCATCCGCCAGGTACACGCCTGCGGTGCCGTCAAAATCGGGGTGATCCAGCGGGGTCAGGTTAAGTACAGCTGTGGCGGACGCGACGTCACCGCCCACGTGCCCGCCCATGCCGTCGGCAACCACGGCAAGATACCGGCCCCCGTAGCCGGAATCATCATTTTTGCTGCGGCGCACACCCACATCGGAGCGTGCCGCGAAACGGAAGGCAATCTTCACCGACTACCCCCTCAACTGCATGGTGGTGCCACCCACCCTAAATTCGGTGCCCGGCTCAATGACGGTGGCACGGCTAAGGCGCTGGCCGTCCACATAGGTGCCGTTCGTTGAGCCAAGGTCTTCAAGGAACCAGCGGGAGCCCTGCGGGAACAGGCGCGCGTGGCGTCCCGAGGCGTAGTCATCCTGAAGCGAAACCTCAATATCGTTTGCGCGTCCAATCGTGATGGGCTCATCCCCCAGCTGCATCATGGCGCCAGCCTGCGCGCCCTCAGTGATCACCAACTGGGACGGGCGCGCCGGGGGGAGCAGCCACAGGGGCCTGCTCAGCCGCCGGCAGGGCAGGGGAGGCGAACGCATCCACCGAGACTGTGCGGAAATTCTTCCCCAGCCCCAAGTCGCGGCGTGCTGCGGCCAACACCAGAAACACGAAGAACCACAGCAGCGCCAAAAACGCGAAGCGCAGGATAATGACGGTAAGCTCAGAGGCCACTAGAGAGCACCCCCGGCGGGCATCATACGGAAGAAGATGCTCGTATCGCCTAGTCGCAGGAGAGAACCGTCGTGCAAAGTTGCGGGGGTGCGCAGGGCGGTGCCGTTGAGCATCGTGCCATTAGTGGAGCCCAAATCGGTCACAATGTATGCCCCGCTCTGGTGCGAAATCTGCAGGTGGCGGCGGGAAATACTCTTACCATCCACACGGATATCAGCCACACTGCCGCGTCCAATAACTACCGGGAACGAGGTCAGCTCAATGGGCTGCCCGTCAATCTCAAGATGCGGTACCAGCGGCTGCGGGGCAGGGGCGGGCGGAGCCTGCGGAGGCTGCTGCGCCGGTGCGGCCTGCGGCTTAGTGATGCGCGTCGGCAGCGACCGTGCACGCGGCGGGCGCACCGGGCTGTAGGAGGGTGCCCCATGCGGGCTCGGTGGGGCGTCATTGACCGGTGTCTGCACCGGCAGGGCACCCTGAGCGGGCGGGGTGGAAAGTACTCAAACGTGGGCACCACCTGGAAATCACCGGGGTGAACCTCCGGTAAGGAATGGAAGGTGATGCGCACCGCCCCAATGAGCGAGTATCCCTGCGCTCGCGCGTGTGAAATGGCGAGGTCGCAGAGCTCAATAGCAAACGGGTTGCCCCACTCCCGTATCCTGTCAAAATCTGCGGGGGAGAAATTAACCGCATAAATATTGGGGGCCATCAGCATCTCGTTGGGATCGATGTAGGATTCATCGTCCATGACCGTGCGAATACGGTTTGCAATATCTGCTTTTTCGAAGGTGCCGAAGCCTTTGGAGAAGCCAACGGCCTGCCCAATGCCTTGTTCTAGCCGCTCAAGCCTGTCCATAAACTTCATTGCCGCCTCCTCCTAACGATCCGTGCCGATTGTACTGCCGTGAGCCCGCGCGGGCCCGCGAAAGGTACAGTCTAGCGATTTTAACTGTGCATATGCTGTGCGTGCGTTAGATACACACACCCAACGCTATTCTATGCGATAGGCGGTGATTAATGCAGAATCGGGGTTATTTTCGCAGTAAAACCGGGTGCTGAAGAGGCACTACGGTGAATTCTGGTGCACCATGCGTGGATGTTCCATACCGTTACACCCCGATAATAGGGCGTAAAAATCCGTCATGTGATGTGAATAAGGTTACTAAAATTGGATTGGACAGGGGGCCAAGGGGTGCGTATAGTTCTATATGTTGCCTGCAACCACAGGTTGTAAGACACTTGCGCGAGTGGCGGAATAGGCAGACGCGCACGGTTCAGGTCCGTGTGCCCGTGAGGGCGTGGGGGTTCAACTCCCCCCTCGCGCACCAACTAATCCCCGGTTCAGTTGAACCGGGGATTTTTTATACCCGTCTTGCCTGAGTGTCTGCAGCACCCGGCGGGCCAAACATCAGCATAAATATCCAGCAAGACCGAACAGTGGTGTGCGCCCTGCGGGCGCTTAGCATCCTATGGGGCGTCATTGCTGGGCGGCTGAGTATTCTGCGTATCGGGTGAGGGCCGCTGCGCAGCCTCCCGCTTCTCGGCGCGTGAACGTAAAATCCAGGCGATAGGGCCAAGAAACGGTAGCGCCAAGGTGAACAGGAGCCACTTGAGCTTCTGCACCTCACTAAAGTACGGGCTGCGGTGAATCGTGAGCAGACAGTACAGCGCCAACGCGATACCCACGAGAAACACCGCGGTCCACAGTACATCAAGCACGCCGCTAGGCATGAGGGGCCCTCCCAAATAATTGTTATGTAAGGATGATATAGGGGTGATGGTATTCGGCGTCTTCACCCTGAGACGTGACTATATGCCTTGTAGGTCTTAGGAATATGAGTTAAGGTCAAGTGCACGCCGGTAGCATATCTCATCAAGACGAGTATTCCATACTTGATTGTTTACCTGCCCCAGTGTGTAGTACGGTTCATTGGCTTGTACCAACTAACGGCTTCTATATGGGTGTCACTATTGGCCTGTGCATCTTCTAGAGTAGGGTTTATGTCGTTATCTCGTGAGGCAGAATATAGCATCCATATCCTCCCATACCGCAAGGTGTATACAGGCCAAAGCAGTCATGACGTCAACGCCTTGTTAGGGGGCTTCGCTGCTGGTTGCCGTCAAAAGGTTTACGGTGTTTGGCTGAGACCTATGTGTGGACTGGAATTCAGCATGAAGACGCTGAGCTTGAAAATTGTAACTACTAGTATGTACAGTTGTGGTTATGGACAGCAGGACTCGGCTTGTAGAGGCAACCCAGGATCTCCTGTGGGAACAAGGGTATTCAGCGACCAGCCCAAAAGATATCATGCGCCGATCAGGTGCTGGTCAGGGCAGCATGTACCATCACTTCACCAATAAGCAGGAACTGGCAGTAGAGGCGCTAGAACGCAGCGCCTTATCCATGCGTCACGATGCCGAAAGCTGCTTGCGGCAGATGGTAGTGCTTGCGAAATAGCAACAGCTTATCTGCGTCGACAGCGCGATGTTCTGAAGGGGTGCCGCATGGGAAGAATGACATTCGATGCCGATGTCTTGAACACCCCGGAACTTATTGAGCCTGTCACACGCACGTTTGTGTGGCTGATTGAAGCTCTCACAGTACTCTTTGAGCGGGGCAGAGACCACGGTGAGTTTGCCGCAGATATTGATGCCCGCAATCTGGCTTCACTGGTGGTAGCAACAGTGCAAGGAGGCTATGTGCTAGCACGTGCCACACGAGATGTGGATGCCTTTGATGCGGCGGTTGAAGGGGCTGCTGCGCTCCTGCGTAAGGCCACAGAACCTCTGATTACCGAGGTGTCGGATCATTCTGATTGAGTGACCGTATGGCTCAAGGAGAAATGGGGAAAGACGTATGTATTCAATGCAGTACCGTGTCCAGCTTCCAGCGGACTACGACATGGAGATCATCCGGGACCGCGTCCGTCGCACTGGGCACTTGATGGATGGATATCCGGGACTGGAGTTCAAGGCGTACCTTATCCAGGAGAAAGCCAAAGGAGCCATGGAGAACTGCTACGCACCGTTTTACGTCTGGAACGATGCGGAGGGAATGCGATCTTTCTGCTGGGGAGAGCCCGGGTATTCATCAATTGTGCGCGATTTCGGCCGTCACCCCATCCAAGATTGGACAGTCCACAAACTCATCAAAGGAACTACACCTCTGACCCAAGCACACAGCCTTAACATCCAAACCGTCACCCTGCCCGAGTTTGCCGTACCGTCTGAAATCATAGAGCCCCTGACTGCGGACTTCCTTAACGGACAGAACGCTAATACGCTCTGCCGCCTGGCCGCAGTCGACGTCACAACTTGGAAACTCATCCAGGTTGAGCTCAGTAGTGCCAACTCCGACCACACACAACCGAAAACCACCTCCTATGAGGTCCTCCACGTCTCGACCGCCGATATTGACTCCCGCTGATCAGGAAACCGTGTTTGATGAGTATCTTAGACGGGATGGTTCGTTGTCACGGCAAGGTGAAATGGTCCAGGATAGACACACAATATGACCTATAGCTCTAAAGTCTTCACTGTAGATATAAAAATCTCGCCAATCCCCAATAAGGGAGGGCGAGGAGCTGTAACCCAAGTTTGTCGATACACATCCATAAGAGCCAAATAAACGATTAACATCATATAAAAGGTGGCTGCCGCACGTTTCTGGAGCGAGATGATTATTTAAAACACCTCTTTAGAAACGTGCGGCAGATTGTAGCAATACCTAGATGCCTCAGTTCTGCACCATACCTAGCGGAACATTAAACACCCGTCTTTTGTGCCCGCTTAGCGGCAGCATCCGAGTCTCGTTTAGCCCAGAACTCGCGGGTGGTCACCTCATCCGCGCCATCCCAGGCAGCCAAGTTTTTAATCTCGGGCATATCGGATGCCATGAAAATAGGCTCCAGCCCGGCCTTACGCTGCGTCTCATAATTCTTCAGCACCGCAACCACCTTCGGTGAAAGCCACAGCACCGCCACCAGGTTCACAATCACCATGCCCGCGTTCAGCATATCCGCCGTCGTCCACAGCAGGCTCAGCGATGCGATCGCGCCAAAGAACACAAACCCCAGCACCACCAGGCGGAACACCGTCAGTGCCCAACGCTTTTCGGTCACAAAGCGGATATTTGACTCGCCGTAATAGTAGTTGCCAATAACCGAGGAGAACGCGAAAAGGAAAATAGCGAAGGTTAAGAAGTGCGTGGCCCAACCACCCAACTGGGCGGCCAACGCATCCTGAGTCAGGCCCGCACCGCGGGTCTTATCGCCATAGACAGGATTCGAAAGAAGCACAATAAACGCGGTCACAGAGCAGACCAGCATCGTATCGAAATACACGCCCAGTGCCTGCACATAGCCCTGTTTGGCGGGGTGCGAGATAGTCGCGGTTGCGCCCGCGTTCGGGGCGGTACCCATACCGGCCTCGTTCGAGAGCAGGCCGCGTTTCATACCCCAAATAACGGCACCCATCGTACCGCCCACCACAAACTCACGCAGACCAAAGCGCCCTCGAAAATCATGAGCAGAACGTTCGGAATTTCTCCAATATTCAAGCCCACCACCAGAAGGCCCAGAACCATGTACAGCACCGCCATGAACGGCACCAGAAACTCGGTTACCGAGGAGATCGCACGAATACCACCGAAAATAATGGCCGCCGTCAGGCCCGTAATAATCACACCCACCAGGATGCGGAACCCCATACCGTCCGTGCCTTCAATGCTGATGTTGAACGAGTTCGCGCCCGCCTCAACAATCGCGTTGGTCTGCACCGCGCAGAACACAAAACTATAGGTCAGCACAATAAAGCCCACGAAAATCAGGCCCAGCCAGCGTGCGTTCAGCCCGCGCTGCATATAGTAGGCGGGGCCACCAATATAGGAGTCCTTGCCGCGCTCCTTATACAGCTGACCCAGCAGCGACTCGGCGAAAGCGGATGCGCCGCCCACCGCCGCAATAAGCCACATCCAGAACACCGCACCGGGACCGCCCATCGCAATAGCGATCGCCACGCCCGCAATATTGCCGGTACCCACACGGGATGCCGCCGAAACCGTGAACGCACGGAATGAGGAAATGCTCTTACGGCCGTCAGCTTCGTGACCGGACGGGTCGGTGAGCACGCGCAGCATCTCGGGCAGAGAACGCCACTGCACCGCACGGGTGCGGATGGTCAGGAACAAACCAGCGGCAATCAGCGCCACGAAGAGGAAGTTCTCCCATACCCATTGCTGAATAGAGTCAACCACGCTGGTGGCGCCAGAGGTATAGGTGTTGACGTCTTGAATAAAATGTACGAATCCCTCCACGGGCGCTCCCATCGGGTTATTGAACACAGTAATCCCCCGGTACGAGGCGTCACTGCGGGGGAGGGGCGGGGCTTAAGCACCCGCATACGGAAAAAGATATTTTTCCGGAAGTTACAGGTAACTATTGTTGCGGTACAGTACCCGTGTGAGCAAGCTCAATAAGTGGTTTCAGGGAATTTGTAACGAATAATTAACGCACACTGCAGTGCGTGCCATCCCCCGCCGAAAGCGCCCTCGGCTTAGCAGTAATTAGAAGCGGGGGGAGAAGGCTCACTGGTAGCGCGTATCGTGCTTTAACGGTTTCACGAAGGGGAACGAAAGCACCCCGCGAATCTGGGTCTGCGCCATGAGCATTACCAGCCGGTCAATACCGATCCCCAGCCCGCCGGTAGGCGGCAGCCCCGTCTCCAGGGCGTACAGGAAATCCTCATCCACTTGCATGGCCTCGGGGTCTCCGGCGGCCGCTTTCAGTGACTGCGCTACCAGGCGCTCACGCTGCACCAGCGCATCGGCTAATTCGGAGTAGGCGGTACCCATCTCCATACCGTTAATCACCAAATCCCAGCGCTCCACCAGTCCCAAAACACTGCGGTGCGCACCAGCTAAGGGGGAGGTCTCCACCGGGAAATCCGTGTAAAACGTGGGGAACACGGTTTTTGCTTCCACCAGTTCACCATACAGTTCCTCAATGACCGCCCCTGCACCCATATCGTCCCGTACGTGAATCTCATGCTCACGAGCCAGGGCCAGGAGCGTCTCAAAATCGGTGTCTAAGGTGATGGTGGTGCCCACCGCCGTCGAGAGCGCCTCACACACCGAAACCACCGGCCAGGCACCTGAAACATCATCCAGCGTACGGTCTGTGCTGCCCTTTGCCCCCAACGGCAGCACGCACTGACCGTACACCGCCTGCGCCGTGTTTTTAATGATCCGCTCCGTTAGGTGGCGCATATCGGTGTAGTCGGCGTAGGGCCGGTATGCCTCAAGCACTGTGAACTCGGGGTTGTGCGTGTTATCTGCACCCTCGTTGCGGAAGTCACGGCCCAGCTCATATACGGCACCCATGCCGCCCACCACCAAGCGTTTGAGGTACAGCTCCGGGGCGATACGCAGTGTCAGATCCGCCCCGTAGGCGTTAATGAACGTTTTGAAGGGGCGGGCGCTGGCGCCACCGTGCACCGTGTTCAGGATTGGGGTCTCAACCTCGGTGAAACCTTCCGTATCCAGGGTGCGCCGGATGGACGTAATAATAGCCGAGCGCATCCGCAGGTTTTGCACCTGTTCAGGGTTAACCAGCAGATCGGTGGAGCGGCGGCGCAGGCGCGCCTCCGGGTCGGTGAATGAGTCAAACGGGATGGGATGCAGGCACTTTGGAGGCCATCCGCCAATCAGTGGCTAGCACCGAGACGGTGCCGTTACGTGAGGTTCCCATGCTGCCGGTGATGAGCAGGATATCGCCGGTATCGACGGTCTGGCCGAGAAGCCGCAGCGCCTGTGCACCCACAGCGGCGCGTTCAATAACCACCTGGAGGGTGCGGCCGTTCTCTATGAGGGTGAGGAAGACGACCCCGCCATGATTGCGAATAAACCGCACCCGACCCGAGAGAGTAAATTCCTCAACCGAAATATTTCCTGAATGTAATATATTGGTGAGCTCTTCCACCGAATAATCACACCGAACACCCAACGGATACGGCTCCATACCCACGCTGCGTAATAGCTCAGCGTGCCGGATGCGGTGCCGAGTCTGCTCACTGCGGCGTGTCTGCACTCGCGGGGTGTCTGCCAGAGACCGGCGTTCAATCTCCCGCACCCGCTCACAATCAGCCTTGCCCAATAACAGCACCTGGGATCGCTGCCTCCGCGCCGAAATCGAAATATCCGGCAGGAACCCCCTCGGCCACACCCGCCGCAACCACCGTATTAATGAACGCCAGTGTCGGCTCAAACGCCATATACCGTCCCACCCACTCCGGGGCGAACTTCAGGTTAAACCGGTACAGGCGTTCCAGCTGCCAGAACCTGTCCAGGTACCCCAGTGAACGGGAGGCGAGCCTCTCCCACGGGCTGGCCCCGAACCGCTCGGCGTTATCGTACACGTGACGGAACATCGCAAAATTCAGGGAGACACGGGTGATGCCGTACTCGCCAGCCCGCTCCATCAGCCCGGCCACCATGAACTCGATAGTCCCGTTGGGGGCCTCAGGGGAGCGGCGCATTACATCCAGGGAAATCCCTGTGTGGCCCCACGGCACGAACGAGAGTAGCCCACCATCTGCCCGTCGGCGGCATGCGCCGACACCAGCAGGCACCGGCCGTCGGCGGGGTCACCCAGGCGGTTTAGAGCCATTGAGAAACCGCGTTCCACCCTGCCGTGCCGCCACTGGTCGGCGTACTGCTGCATCTGCTTCAGTTCTTGGTCACTGAGGTCACGGTGGCGGCGGATGCGCAGGCTGTACCCCGCTTTCCGCACTCGCTGGCAGGCCTGCCGCACCTGCGTCAGCGACGTATTATTCAGACTGAACCTGTCGGTGGTGAGTACCGCTTCGTCGCCCATGCGGGTAATGCTCAGTCCTTCTTTGGCGAAGGCACGCGCACCCGCCTCGCTCACGCTAATAGCGGCCGGAACCCACCCGTAGGTGCGGGCGGCGCGCATCCACGCCCGGATTGCTGCTCCCCAGGAGGCCGGATCCCCCCACCGGGTCGCTGGATGCCAGGCACACCGAGCCCACCATGCGGTATGTGATGGCGGCCCGATGATCTGGGGAGAACACGGTCTGCTTATCGCGGCGGGTGGCGAAGTATGAGAGGGAATCGTTTCCTCCGTACTCTTGAAGCAGCTCACGCAGCCGCACCTCGTGTTCAGCTGTCCAGGTGTTTGGCATACGATACCCGCGCAGGATGAGGTACACAGCGATCGCCGAGAAAATCCCGTAGAACACCGAGGCGATAGTGCCCACGACTGCCGCAGCATGAGGCCCTTTAAGTTCGGGGACGATGTCAATCCCCAGACCGTGCAGTACCAGGTTTTGTGGGGTGACTCCGGGAAGGTGCCGCCCAAAGTACCAGGTGATGAGTGTGGTTGCGGTGAAACCGCCCACGAACACAAGGGCCGCCACGGCCCACGAGATACGCCCAATACGGGCAGGGAACGCTTTACGAATAGACCACAGGAAGGGGATGGCGATTAGCCCAATAACCACCGAAATCGTGTCTACCCACGAGATGAGGTACTGTTTGGGGCCCATGATCGGGTCGGGGAAGAACACCACGAGGGTGCTGTCAATACCCAGCACAATACCCGCTGCCTGAAAGAAAATCGCCAGGTACAGCCCAGACGTTTGCGGGCAATCAGACCCCAGGTGATGACGAGCATCGTGACGGCACTGGCCAGTGAGTGGGTGGCGGGGATATTGAGGAGGCTCACCCCCAGCTCCCACCAGCGGAAGCCGCGCCCGCTGCGCAGGGGCGAGATAATCCAAGAGAACACTGTGATGACGGTCAGGAAAGAGTAGGCGCCAATGAGCCACCGGGCCGACACCTCGGCGTATCGTGAGGCTGTATCCGCCGCGTCGCGGCTTCGTTTCTGGCCTGTCATGAATCCCCCTTCGGGCTGTACTCCCTACCTATAACTCTATAAATCTTTTGGGTGTGTGCACCTTAAAAGTTACGGGTAATTTGCTTGTGATCGTGCTGAGAAAACGAAAATGACTTATAGATATAATAGAGCCAAATATATATACAGAAATACATCGTATACCTTATGTGAATATTTATACTTTATATAAAATTAAGCTTAAATATTAAAAACGCTCAAACACACTTAAAGCTTTTAGACAGAGAAGTCTTCCTAAGGAAAACACCATGATTATCGTGAAATGGCGAGTAGTGATCCTGCTGCTCGTGCCCACCATCCTGTGCTACGGGTGGATGATATTTATTCTGCCCAGGCTCATGCGCTCCAACGGGGTGCGCAAATATGTTCTGCAAGCGGTGAGTCTTACCCTCACCTGCCTGCTGACCCTCACCAGTGTTGCCTCGTACCTGAACCTTCAAAACAAGTGGTACCCCACCCTGGAAAGTATCTTTGCCGACCCCAATGCTCCCATTACAGACAGCCACTACGGCGCGCCCCTGACCCCCATCTCACAGCAGGTCTCTGAGCACACCCCGGAGCAAGAAAATGCGCGAGGCGCTGATTCCGTGAAGGAGGCACTGGCTCACGCCGAACCGGGCAAACCCCTGGAAATCACGGTACCCGGGCGGGGCGGCACACCGGATATGAAAACTTTCATTTGGCTCCCCGAGGGGTACGCCTCCCACCCGGAACGCACCTACCCGGTTATTCTTGGGCTCTCGGGGTACCCCGGCTGGCCTTTAGGGTTTGAGCAGCTTGCCGCCAAACTTAAACCTGGTGCCTCCCGCCCCATTGGTGATGTCATTCTTGTTGCCCCAGATATTTTCTATAACGGTATCGACACCGAGTGTGTGGACAGCACCAACCCCAAGGGGCCGCAGGTAGAAAGCACCATTGTTGAGTCCCTCATCCCGCTGCTTAAAACCACTCTGAGAGTCAGCACCGAAGCTGACGGGTGGCTCGCCTGGGGGTATAGCTCCGGTGGTTTCTGCGGGCCGATGCTCGCCATCAGGCACCCGGATCTTATTGGTGCTGCCGTCTCATTCGCCGGCTATTTTGCCCCGCAGTACCTTGAGGGTCAGCAGTGGCGCCCCGCAGAAGACACCGAATATGATTTGCTGCGCCTGCTGCGGGAGAAAAAGCCTCCGGTAAAAATCTGGTTTTTTACCGCTGAAGACGACCTGAGTATTCGGGACGAGGTGCCCGCATTCACGCAAGCTGTTCAGGCCCCCACCAGTGTGCAGCTTGCCACCGTCCCGGCGGGTGGGCACAGGTACGATGTGTGGTTCAGCCGCGAACCTGCCGCCCTCCAGTGGGCAGGCACCTACCTGGCGCCGTTTAAACCCTAAATACGCGCTTTCACCTCAACACGCCCACGTGAGTAAAACATGTGCCCGCCCCCGCGCAGCTTTGCCTTAATGCCTCAACTGTACGGTGTGTATGGGGCAAAGGTGAAGTGAACGTTAAAAAATCTGCGTATGATTAGGCACAGGAAAGTACGTGCAACGGTACTGACCGCCAGGGTAGTACGCGTAGGGGAGGCAGCCGGTGAATATCTCAAACTGGGGTACGGTGCTTCTGTTTGGCGTGTTCACGGTGTTCTGTTACGGCGTTGTGATTGGGGTGCTGCCGCGCATGCGCGGCCCCGGTGCGCGTAAATACGCGGTGCAGGCTGTGGGGATGTTTTTAGCCGCCCTCTTGACCCTGCTGACGGTGGGCGCTTACCTGAACCTGCAAAACCGCTGGTACCCCACGCTTGAGAGTATTTCGCGGATCCGCACGCCTCTGCCTCAACGAGCACGTACGGGTTTTTCCCCGGTAACCCTTCGAATGCGCCCACGATCGAGCTCAGCAGTGAACAGAAGGATGCGTACACTAACCCGGCGCTGCGTGCAGCATTTGAGGAGCGCCGCGCCAGCGGGGGCAACGGTCCGCTGCAGCTGTATATTCCCGATAGTGCCGGGCGGAGTATCCGCACGCTGGTGTGGCTTCCTGCTAGTTACCTGGATTCGCCGGAGCGCGTGTACCCGGTGGTGTTGGCGTTCCCGGGGTACCCGGGCATGCCGGATGTGTACGAGAATTTTGTTCCGGCCCTTGATCGGGCGGTCGCTAATGGCACTGTGGGAGAGACGATCCTCGTTGTCCCAGATGTGTTCTATGCGGGGGTAGACACCGAATGTGTGGATGGGGACCCCAATACCAGCCCCACCCCGCACACGGAGAGTTTTCTGACTGATTCACTTATCCCGTTTATGAAGAGGAACCTGCGGGTGCCTACTACCGCCGACGGGTGGGCCACCTGGGGGTATAGTGCGGGCGGCTATTGCGCATTAATGCTGCCGGTGCGTCACCCCGATCTGGTGGGGGCGGGAGTCTCGTTCGCCGGGTATTTTAAGCCTCGGTATGAGCCGGGGCAGCAGTGGCGCAGCGAGGACGATAGCGAATACGATCTGGCGCGTATCCTGCGTGAGAAACGACCTGCCGTGAGGTTGTGGTACTTTACCGCCGCCGACGATACGACGGTTACCGCTGAGCTTGCGGATGCGACGCGCGGTATTAGTCAGCCCAGTATGCTCAGCGTGGTGACCATACCGGCTGGTGGGCACAGGTTTGATGTGTGGCACCCGAATGATTGGCGTGCCCTGGCCTGGTTGGGGAAATATCAGTGGTTTAAACCCGGTGGGATGCGTTAGCAACTTCAGACCCTGCCGGGTGCCCCTTATGAAACGCCAGGTGCCGCCTACCGTGTGTACGGTAGGCGGCACCTGGTGCAGGGGCTGCACTGCGCGGGCGGCTAGTCGCCTTTTCCTTCGAAGACGTCGGGAATACCGTCGTGGTTTTCGTCCAGTTCTTCTTTTTCTGCGACTGCCTTGTAGTGCTTATTGCGGCGTGAGAGGATGATCGCACCCAGGATGGCGGCGGTAATGGAGCCGAAAAGAATAGCGATTTTGGCGTCTTCGGTGTGCGGGGAGCCGTGCGGGAACGACAGCTCAGCCACCAGCAGCGAGACGGTGAAACCGATACCGCCGGTGACCGCCAGACCAATAATATCGATCCATTTCACGTCCGGGTCGAGGTTGGCGTGTTTGAACCGGGTGACCAGCCAGGTGGTGCCTGTGATACCCAGGGTCTTACCGACCACGAGTGCGAAGATAATGCCGATTGCCACCGGGTCGGAGAGGGCCCGGCCTAACCCGTCGAAACCGCCCAGGGCTACACCCGCGCTGAAAAAGGCGAAAACGGGCACGCAGATACTGGTGGAAATGGGCCGGAACCGGTACTCGAAGACCTCCGCGAGGCCGGAGTCGGCGCCAGCGGCCTCGGTACGTTTATTGAATTTCACGGGTACGCAGAAGCCCAGCACCACGCCCGAGATGGTGGCGTGAATACCTGATTCGAGGAAGAGCGCCCAGGTGATGAACCCCAGCGGCAGCAGAATAATCCAGGCTGCGGCGGGTTTGAGGTGGAACATTTTCTCGCCCTTATAGGCGATGAGCGCGAATAGCCCGATGGGAATAATCGCCGCCAGCAGGTATTCGCCGTGGAAGTTATTGGTGTAGAAGATGGCGATAATGCAGATGGCGATCAGGTCGTCGACCACTGCGAGGGTGAGCAGGAAGATGCGCATCGCCGAGGGCAGGTGGGTGCCCACACCCGCGAGTACGGCCACCGCGAACGCAATGTCGGTGGCGGTGGGGATGGCCCAGCCATGCACCGCTGTTTCGCTGGCGTGGTTGACAATGAAGTAGAGGATGGCGGGGGTGATGACGCCGCCGCACGCCGCAGCAATGGGGATGATCGCGGTGCCAGGGGATTTGAGATCGCCAATGACGAATTCTTTTTTGAGCTCAAGGCCGGTGAGGAAGAAGAAGACAACCAGTAACCCGTCGGCCGCCCAGGTGCCAACACTCATGTGAAGGTGGTGGAATCCGGGGATTTCCGGGCCGATTTGTGCATCCCGCACCCCGAAGTATGCGGCTGCTAAGGGGGTGTTGGCAAAAATAATGGCGAGGACGGTCGCTATGAGAAGGATGGAGCCGCCCACCGATTCTGTGCGTAGAATATCGGCAATACGCACCGATTCGCGGTAAGAACCTCGCCCGAAAGCCGTATTGTTGGGTTGTACGTCACTCTTCTGACTCATGTTCTCCTCAGGGGTTTTGTGCGGCGTTCCTTATACCAGTGTAACGTCTTTCCACAGCAAAAACTTATTTTATTCCAGTATGTGAATTTTTATAAACAAATAGACAGCTTTGAATATTTCCCTGTATATGGTGATATAAACCCACAAAAATAAAGCATAAAATGCAGAAACTCACTCTTAAGAAATATTCCCCACCGCCGGTATAAAGGCGATGGGGAATGCGAAAATATGCGCTATATGTTTTTAGGAGCCAGCAACTGCAGGGGCTGAATCGTCCTCACCGTGGTTTTCATCCAGTTCACGGGCAACGTAGTTCTCAATGTCAAACAGGTTGCCGTTTGCGCGCTTAACAATGGTCACCAGGGTCTCCATGGAGGCGACCTCTTCAACCTGTTCCTTCAAGAACCACAGCATGAACTGTTCGCCCAGCGGGTAGGTTTCGGCGCGGGCGGCAGCGAAAATTGCCTCAATCTGGGTGGTGACTTCCTTCTCCTGCGCCAGCGACATATCAACGATTTCCTGAACATCGGCAAAATCGTTCTGTACTGCCGGAATCGCCGGGATCTGAACCTTGTGTCCGCGGTCAAGCTGGTATTGAACCATCATCAGGGCGTGGTCGCGTTCCTCCAGCGACTGGCGGTAGAAGTAACGGGCCAGCTGCGGCAGATCCTCGCCGTCAAGCCAAATAGCCATTGCAAGGTACTGGTGGGATGCGGCAAACTCGTGGCCGATCTGCTCGGTCAGCAGTTCATAGAAAGACTTGGTCATCATACTCTCCTGGGGTGTGGTTTATGGGCCCAAAAGTGGGCGTAACTCAACCTGACCAGTCCATAGTATGTGCCGATTCGGTGTGTGTATACGCAGAACAGGCTAATCTCGACCAAGAATTAGGCCCTCCTGCGGTGTGTACTAACCGAGCACAACCTATGTTGAGGGTGCGCGAGCTGCGGGGCTGCCGGTACGCCGCAATACTGGCCTACTCTGGGTACGAGCCGCGGCGAAGACTATCGATTGATATAAGCTTCGAAGGAGTGTCTCCCAGGACGCTGGTGCCAATATTGGCGAGGTCGTATACCTGCTGTTCATTGAGATGGTCAAAGATTTGTCGGCGAACTTCAGCCACATGGCCGGGAGCCACCTGCTGAATCCTTTCAAGCCCTGCCGGGAGCAGATGGCAGATGCTTACACGACGGTCTTCGCGGCTAATGGAGCGTTCAACGAGGGAATCTTTCTCAAGGCGCGCCACCACACGAGACAGACGCGCAGGAAGAGTGTTTGTGGTCAGTGCCAACTCTGTCATGGTTAGGCTGAGCTCGGGTGACTCGGAGAGCATGGCAAGCACCATGTATTCAACATAGCTTAGGTCGGCTTCACGCTGTAATTGATTTTCTAGCCTGCGAGTGAGGTTAAAAATAATAGAGCTTATAAATAGCCACGCCTCCCGTTCTTCGGGAGTAAGCCACCGGGGTTCTTCGGCGTGCGGTGAGTCAGACACAGGATGCTCCTTCCGGGTCCGTCGTCTTAGTGAGCTGTATGTTGTCGTAGTAGTAATCGAGATATAAGGTTGTATTAATTCCCCATTGTATATGTATCATCTCTCATATTCCGGTAACGGCACCAGTAAATGCGGCGCATTCACAAGTTTTGGTTTACCTAATGTGTGCGCGCAGATATGTAATAGGTTCCAGCTTATAGTAAACGTTTCCTTATTATTCACCGCTGAAAAGTAGGGAGCGAGTATTTTTGGGTGTTTACTTCCCGAATCGATAAAAAATTGGTACTTAAGAAGCCGAGCTGTACTTGAAGGTTTTAGAGTGATGAAGGTCAAAAATACGGATTTTTTGGGGTTTAGGTCACTTAAAGCAACGCTTGAGGGGTGATTTTTCGCCCCTAGTCGAGAGCGTGTTGTCTAGGAGTGCTACCCTCAAGCTGAGGAAGAACCGCGTAATATCAAGGTAAATTGGGGTATAAAAAAATTGGTACGCTTTTATCAACTCTGCCTCAGGGGAAGATAACAAAACGATTACAAATTTTTCTGAAAAAGTACCATTTTGGGTTTGCAACCGGCCCAAGACCGTGTACACTGGTATACGTAACGGGGTCGAAAGAAGCCCGCGGGGCGAGACCGGAAGCTCAAACCGAATGGGTTCGACTCTCTATTTATCGGTGATTGTCGTCAGTGTGCGGGTAACCCGCATTTCTACTGACGGATGTGCGGTGCGGATGCAGTTCGTGGTTGGGCTGCATTCCGCGCCGTATCTTTTTAACCAGCCCCTTCTGAGGCACTCTCAACCACTCGCTCTGAACAACCTCTAGAGATTTCCTATTGGTACCCCTGCGTGCCCTGTCAGGCGTTATCACTTCTAATCACGGAACAAACTTGTGGGTACACCCACTAGGCAATGCAGGAATTACCCTGCCAATCCCTGCAAATACAGGCCATAGAGGCTATTGGGTGGCCTGACCAGGCTGTAGCGTCCGTCATTCTATGAACTATCAGTAATACAGCATCTAAATCTCTTCTCCGCTCGGTGTATCCCTGCAAACACAAGGAACAGGCCCATATTTTCTTGTCGCACTCGGGCAGCGACCACCCGCATGAGGTGCTGAGAGTGATCGGCTGCGTAGCGATGAGATAAAGGCCGCCATATCTAAAAAGTCTTTAACTGTTCAGAAAATGACAAAAGTACATGCATCTATGGGGTGAATGTGAAGGATTTGGGGATGCTTGGCTTGGGGATGCAAAAATATGTGCACGCGTGGGGTGAATCCAGAAGCAGAAAGTGTCAAAAGCAGCGCAGCGGGGGAGAGGCGCCTTCTGGCGTGTGGGGTATACCGGGACATTTGCGGGGGTGTGTGTTTAATATTGCCGCCGGAGACGCGCCAACAACATGCGGTTATGTCACTCCGCCACTGGCGTATCCACAGGTGTTATCCACAACGTGGAAAACTTACAGGTGTGTTATTCATAGGATCTTAATAACGTGCGGTGTGATAACGAGATGGCATAAAGACCCTTGAAATACCGGGGGATTTCCATCAGATGGACGCGGCTCATCTCACCATCCAAAATATGTAGGCGGGTTCAGGTGGTGCATCCCTTCCACAACACGCCCGTTATACACACCTGTGGAAAAGTCTGTGCACAATATCCACCGTCCACCCTCTGCGCCGTGCATAATATTCACCGCATGTATTACCTCCCACCGTTTGCCCCGCCCCCTGAAGAAAACTCGCAGCAGAAAGGTAAAACCGGCCAAAAGTTCTTCCTGCTGGCCGTAATATACTGCCCGCATATTAAGCGTTGAGATGCTATAAAACGGCCCCTTCGCACCCTCCGCAGCGAGTATCCACAGACTTTATCCACAGCGTGGATAACTTACATACCTGTTATTTGCGGGTCTGAACCCCGCAAAAATCCGGCAAATACTCCGAAATCGTGATGAATTTGAAATAAAATCCACGGGTTTATCCACCCCTGTGGAAACTTTCTCCACCCTATGCACAGCATCCCCGCACAATGCCCAGAACCCACTGAACTCGCAGGCAAACGCTGGTACCCTTGTAACGACGCCATCTTCTGAATGAAAGGGCATACACTATGGCTGAAAAGTACACTCTTCCCGAGCTCCCCTACGACTACGCGGCGCTCGAACCCCACATCTCCGCAAAGATCATGGAGCTGCACCACGATAAGCACCATGCAGCCTATGTTGCAGGCGCAAACGCAGCCCTAGAGCAGCTTGAGGAAGCACGCGCAAACGGCTCCTACGGCAACGTTTCCAAGCTGTCCAAGGATCTTGCCTTCAACCTGGGTGGTCACACCAACCACTCCATCTTCTGGAAGAACCTTTCCCCCGAGGGCGGCGACAAGCCCACCGGCGAGCTCGCAGCGGCTATCGACGAGTTCTTCGGTTCCTTCGATAAGTTCCGTGAGCACTTCACCAACGTTGCCCTCACCATTCAGGGCTCCGGCTGGGCAATTCTCGCCTGGGACACCGTGGGCAAGCGCCTCATCATTGAGCAGCTGTACGACCAGCAGGGCAACATCTCGGTTGCACTGATTCCCGTTCTGCAGCTCGATATGTGGGAGCACGCCTTCTACCTGGACTACCAGAATGTGAAGGGCGACTACGTGAAGGCATTCTGGAACATCGTGAACTGGGCAGACGTCGCTGAGCGCTTCGCACGCGCAGTTTCGCAAACCAAGGGTCTGGTGCTTCCCGAGTAGTTCTTAAGGGATTAACGTGCGCTCGCACTCAGGGCGTATCTTTTACGGGCGGGTGCCCGGTGCCTCTTCTAACGAAGGTGCCGGGCACCCGCTTTGCGCTATAGAACTCATAGGTTAGTGGCTACACGGTGATGAGACGGTATACAGAACCGCGACGCCCTGAGTGTGCTCGCTGCTCTGCCATACCTCGTTTGACCAATTTGGGCAGTGCATACCGAACCTGCCGCGCGGTTAACTGGGTATCTTCTACGAGATCGGTGACCGTAGCGGGCTTCTGCGCTAAGGCAGAATACACCTGTGATTCTGTGGCGGATAGTTCCTGCGGTACGTCAACATGCTGGGAAGACTGTGCCGCCCGTCGCTCCCGTGTGGGGTGTGCATCGTTGGTGGATCGGTAAATGATAACGCGTACCTGAATACCTTCATCAAAGACGCGAGCCTCGCGCAAACCAGCATTGCGTAAGGCCTGCTGCGCCGCCAAAATACCCCCGCCTTCTCCCTCAATGAGCCGACGACCGTCGCTGAGACGAATATTCTGACAGATAGCGTACAGTGCCTCATTCACAGCCGCAGGGCGGTGCACAAGACCAACCTGACTAGGTAGAATACCCCAAACCACCGGGGCTGATGATCTCAACACGGCCACGCTTAATAAAAATCTGCACGAACTTTCCCGAAGCATCCCGCTCATAACTGCGGTGCACAAGGGCATTCGCCACGAATTCGCGCAGAGCCACCAGAGGAATTTCGGGCTCATCCACCAGACCCGCCCCGTCAGGGGTTGTTACGGTGCGGTTTTTAAGATTACGCACAAGCCAGGCAAGCGCATCTTCAAGCATGGCAGGAATAGGGCCTTCGCCCCGAAAACGGTCATCATTACGGGCTGTGCCGCTCATAGACACTACGCCGATAATACTTGCCCCAGAATAAAACTGCTGCGGATAATCCCCCAGAGCACATAATCCGGCCAAAGTTAAATCGTTCTGCGCGGCGGCGAGAACATTACGTTTGTGCAGAATTTCCTGATCAGAGTCATGCCGCAAACGTGCTGAGGAGAGGCGAACCTGACGCAGAAAGTCCTCGGTGTACGGCTCATCTAAATCTTTGATGGACGTGCCAGGAATATTTCGTAGGTCATTCTGTGGTTTATGGCGTTGGGCATACATAAGGCTTAGCGCGTAACTATCCATCGGGTAGTCACCGTCTCCGAGGCGTTGATACGCCACATTACCTTTAAAGCAGGGGCGTTCCTGTACCGGTAACCCTGGAACAGATACGATGAGCACCTGATGATCGCCCAGAACCATATCGGTGGTTTCTACCGCGATTTTGGGTTTGAGATTCTGCGCGGCGTCAATAATTTTCGCTCGTAAATCTTCAAGATCGTAAACGCCCACGGGAGTAAATCTTGGGACTCGTCCACGCCGCATATGATGGTGCCGCCGTCAGGAAGGTTGGCAAAACTGCAGATAGTCTCAGCAATGGACGACGGGTAACCGTTATGCGCCGACTTCACCTCAACGGTCAGGCTATCCCGACCGAGGAGGCATAGCTCATTCAGAGTCTGTGTCACTTCTTCAGGCGTATACATGTAAATATTGTAACTCTGAGAGTGACAATATGAGTGTCTGACCGGGGTTAAAGTTACAAATCTGGTGATTTTGGATGATAAAATGTAACTTTCAGACGGGTTTTTGTCACTTTAGTATGAAAAACGCGCGTGAACGTGACAAAAATGTAACTCTCGATGGCAATTGTGTAACTTTCACCGGGGAATCAAACGGAACCCCTTTAAACTTTGCGAACTTCCAAAGGGGCACACATACTCGCGAGATGCTCTCGAAAGCGTAAAAGCGGGTAAAACTGGGGTGGACCGATGCTCGCTAGGCCGCGCCGAGTTCTTGGGCGAGAAGCGCCATTTTGCGGCCGCGACCCCACCGGTAATCCCCGATCACGCCGCTCTCACGAATCACTCGGTGGCAGGGAATAATCAGCGCCACCGGATTGTGCCCCACAGCGGTTCCCACGGCACGGGCGGCACGGGGGCGACCAATACTCTCAGCCACAGACCCATAACTTTGCACGGACCCCTGCGGAATATTCAAAAGCGCACGCCACACCTGCACCTGAAACGGCGTACCCTTCAAATGCAGGGCGATGCGCTCCCCGCCGCCACCGAAAATACTCAACGCCTGCTCGTGAAAAGGATGCTCGCCCTCATGCAGCTGCGCATTCGGGTATTCGGCGCGCAGGTTCGTAAGAGCCGCATCCGGGCTATCGGCGAAGGCCATATGACATATGCCTTTATCCGTTGCGGCGATCAGCACCATGCCGAAAGGGGACGCGGCGTAACGCCAGACGATGCGCAGGTTCGCCCCGCCGTTCTTATACTCGCCGGGGGTCATGCCCTCAATGGTAACGAACGCATCATGCAGGCGCCCCGTGCCACTGAACCCGCTCGACCAGGCCGCATCGAGCGTGCTCTGCTGCCCAGCGAGCGCCGCCTTCGCCCGCTCAAGGCTGATATGCTGCAGCATTTTCTTGGGGCTCACTCCCGCCCACTGCTGGAACTGCCGCTGCAGGTATTCGGGGCTCACATGAACCGCCTGGGATACCTGCGCGAGCGTGGGCTGATCTGCGGCGTGGTCATATAGGTACTCGATAGCGGCGGCTATGCGCCCGAACTGGACGGTTTGCTCGATCAGGTCTGTGCTCGCTGCAGAACGGTCTGTGATGCTCAAGATTCTCCTAGTTCAAGGTCTTAACACTAGAGAATACGGATGTTCCGGGCGGAAAACGACCCGATTCTTGACCTTGTGCGCGGGAGGCGTAGAAGCGGAAGTACTCTCATCGCTCCCGAATAAGAAACTGCTCCCGGATTGGTGGGGTCGGCTGAAGCAACCGAGCATCACCCCGCCTGTGAGGCGAAAAGCCGGGCGAAATAGGAGTCGCGCGCCATTAGTTCGGTGTAAGTGCCGGATTCGACGATTGCGCCCGCATCCATCACATAAATACGGTCGGCGTGGCGGAGGGTCCATGCGCGATGCGAGACCAGAACCGTCATATGATCCGCCGTAATCTCGCGCAGAGAGGCAAAAATATCTTCCTCCGTTTCGGCATCAATCGCGCTGGTGGGTTCGTCCAGAATCCACAGGGCGGTATTGCGCAGAATCAGACGTGCCAGCGCGAGCCGCTGCCACTGCCCGCCCGATAACCCAACGCCGCCCCACTGCTCGCCCAACCGGGTGTCCAAACCTTCCGGCAGGGCACGCACAAACTCGGCGGCGTGGGCTTTGTCGAGCGCATCCCACAGTTGCTCGTCGGTTGCGGAGCGCCCGGAAATCCCCATGAGAAGGTTCTGCCGAACCGTCAGTTCGTAGCGTCCAAAATCCTGGGTGAGAATAGTTGCCAGCCGGCGCCGTTCGGCGGAATCGAGAGCATCCACCGGGGTATTGTCGAAAAGAACACGCCCCTCGTGAACGGCGAGCATGCCCAGAATCCCATGTACTAGCGTGGTCTTGCCCGCACCGTTTGCCCCCACGAGCGCGATTGTTTGACCGCGCTCAATCTCGAAGGATACCCCGCGCACCACGGGTTTTTCAGCGTTGGGGTAGGTGATGGAAAGATTTTCGATGCGCACGCGGCTAAGCGGTGCATCAAGAGAGGCGGCCACCTTGCGAGATGGGTTTTCGGAGCCTTCCAGGAACTCTCGATACCGTGTAATTCCGTTAGCCCCGGCGCCGAGCGAGCTCATATCGTGACTCGCTGCAGTCAGTGACATCATGGCGGAAAGCGCGCCCACTATCGCACCAGAGATGATACCCGCGCTCGCCCCGGAGGACACCAGAAAACTAGCGCACCCACCAGGAATACCGCGCACATTACCCCCGATATTACCTGCAAACGCAGGGCATATGCGGTAAGTTTCACCTCTTCGTCAGCGGCCAGCGCGCGTTGTCGGTTAGCCCGTGCCGCAAAGAACCAGCCTGCTTTCAGGGTAGAAAGTTCTTCGGCGGTATTCGGGTAGGCTATCTGGTTGGTAGCGTACCAGGCTCGGTGATTATGCGCATAAATGCTGTCCCAGGCCTGCTCGTTGCGCCGTGTGTACAGCCCCGCTACGAACGCCACCGGAATCAGGCACAACAGAAGGCACGCCGCCGCCTCAGGGCTGACGCGAGCCACCATGACGCAGAGCGAACCCACCATAAGAAACGTGAAGAGAAGTACGCCGGTGCTGGTTACTTGGGTGTGCAGGTGACCGTTGGCGACCGCATCCTGGGCGGCACGCGAGCGCTGCGAAAATGAGCCGCGCGAAATCTGCTCGGGGGTGAGGGAAGCGAGCCTGCGGGCGATCGCCCGGATACCTGTTTGCGCCATACCCGCCCGCAGTGACATATCCAGCGAATTAGACACCTGCTGCAGGGCAAGGTTACCCGCCAGCACGCCCCCGGTTACGCCCGTCCACGTGAGTGCAGTGTGCGTATCCCCGGTGCTGAGCGAGTCGGTGATTGCGGCTATGAGGAGCATCTGTACGCTGGGCAGAAACGAGAGCACTGTGAGAAGGGTGAACGAGCTGAGTACAAGAATAGGATGCGCCCGCAGCGCATACCGCAGGGCCCAGAGAGTTTGTCTAATCGTTTTTAACACGATGGTGCCCCTTCTTTCGTGAACCCGGTGTCGTCTGCGGATTCGGCGCCGTCAGCAACCGGCAAGTCCGACGGCGTGTGTTCCGGCGCATCCTCTATCTGTGAGGCGAAAATTTCGGCGAACCGCCCGCCAGCGCCTAATAGTTCGGTGTAGGTTCCAGATTCGACGATGGTTCCGTGATCCACCACATGAATGACATCCGCGTGTTTGAGAGTCCAGGCTCGATGTGAGACCAGAATCGTCATGTGATCCGCCGCAACTTTGCGCAGGGTAGCGAAAATCTGCTCTTCGGCGTGGGCATCAATAGCGCTGGTGGGTTCGTCCAGAATCCATAGGGCGGTATTACGCAGGATCAGACGCGCCAATGCTAAACGCTGCCATTGCCCGCCCGATAGACCAGCGCCGCCCCACTGTTCACCCAGTTGAGTGTCTAAACTGGCGGGCAGGGCGCGCACGAACTCGGCGGCGCGGGCCTTTTCGAGCGCCTCCCAGAGACGTTGATCGTTTGGCGGTTCCTGGCCCTGCGTGTGAGTGCCCAACAGCAGGTTTTCTCGCACGGTCAGCTCGTACCGCCCGTAGTTCTGGCTGAGCAGGGTGGTGTGCTTAAAAACCTGTTGCATGCTTAGCGACTCGACCGGAGTATCGCCGAAGAGCACGCTGCCCGCAGTGGTGGGAGTCAGCCCAAGGATTCCGCGCACCAGCGTAGTTTTCCCCGCGCCGCTGGCACCGACCAAGGCCACCATCTGCCCGCGTTGTATATGCAGGTTCACGTGGTGCAGCGTGGGTGCATCCGCCCCGGGATAGGTGACGCTTAGATTGCGTACAGTGAGTTCGCGCGGAGAATCACCGGTTGCGGGCGGATTATGATGCGTTGTCTCTGAAGCAAGCACGTAGCGCGGATTATCCACAAACGCGCGATACTGGGCAATCGACATCGCCCCGTTCGAGACCTGCCCGAAGGCGTAGCCAACATCCTGCGTGGCCGCGATACAGGTGAGCGTGCCCACCAGCGCACCGGCAATCTCGCCCGCGCTCGCCTCTGAGCTAATCAGGCAGTAGAGCGCACCTATCAGCAGCACCGAGCAGATGAGCCCGGCGAATCCCACCACGGTGCCGCGCACCGCCTCCCAGATTGTATTCCCGCCCGGTAGCACGATTTCGTGCCCGCGCCACACCGTCGGCGAAGAAACCACCGGCCCCTAGGGTCGCGATCTCCCGGGCTGTGCTGGGGTGGGTGAGCGCATCCAGAAAATATGCTTCTTCACGGCGGTCCTCATAAACCTGCCCGTAGATGCGGTAGTCACGCTTTGCCAGCAGAACCATCGCGGCAGAGAGCGGAACCATGCATCCCGCCACAAAGAACGCAGCCGGAAGGCTCGTGCCTGCAATTGTCGCGCACAGCAGCAGAACCATCGCCACGGCGGTCACGAGGGTCACCACGGAATTTGCTTGAGTGGGAATCTCCTGCTTCGTAAGAGATTCACGGGCTGCACGAAGATGCTTCTGCATCTCGGGTTCACTCATCACCTCGGGATTCACCCGCGCCAGGGTGGTATTGAGCTTCTGATGCGCGGCGGCATTCACGCGCGCCTTCGTCATGGTGAAGAGTGACATGCTTGCCCGCTGCACCAGAAGGTACGCCGCCACGAGAACACCGATTACCACAGCCCACGTGAGTGATGCTGCAGTATCGCCGGAGGCCACCGAACCCACCGCAGCATTCACCAGCACCACCTGCGCGCTCGGCATGAACGTAAGAAGCAGGGTCGTACAAACCGCGGCAAGGAAGGGAATAGGCGCCGTGTGAAGAGTTATACGGAATGCCCACGGGATGGAACGAAGAATGTTCAGCACGGTGCCTCCCCAAGGGTCTTTGCCGAAAGGCTGAGCGTGCGGTCGATGCGGATGCGCTCGCAAAAGTCCTCGTCGTGGCTGACGACAATGAGCGTGCCGGTATAAGCATCAAGCGCCTGCACCAGCCAATCCACCGACGAAATATCCAGGTTATTCGTAGGCTCATCCAACAGAAGAAGCTGCGGCACCGGATCGGTGAGCAGAACCGTCGCCAGTGCGGCGCGAAAACGTTCACCTCCCAGAAAGGTTCCCAATACGCTGATGCACGCTCTCGCGCCTGAACAGCAGCCGCGCCAGTTGATCGCGAAGATGCTGTTCGCTCGCCCCCTGGTTCGCCCGCTGCACGGTTTCAAGGAGGGTGCGTTCAGGATCAAGCGTAATGCGCTGCGGCAGATACGCGGCGTTGCCCAGGCGGTAGAGCACCCGGTAAGCGGGCGGCACGGGGGAGCGGTAGTCGGGGTCATCCGCGTGCGCTATCGCATTGAGAAGCATGGTCTTGCCGCTGCCGTTCGCTCCCGTGATGCGCATATGCTCGGGTCCGGTCAGGATAAGAGCCTCGGGAAAGTCTTGGTCGCGGGACGGATAATCAACTTTATAAGGTTGTGTTTCACGTGAAACGGTATTTTGGGTGTATACACTCTTAAATTCTGGGTTCTGATGAACAGGCGCGTAAGACCCCTTCTTGGCCCGCTGTAATTCCAGTACCTTCCGCCCTGCCGGGAGCGCATCCTGAGCAAGTTCCAGATAGATACTCTCCTGCACGCGCAGGTTCTCTTGGGCTTCACTAACTGCCGCACGCGCATCCGCCACCATGCTTTCGTGTGCCGCGCGAAGTTTCCCCTGCGGAACGCTCTGAACTGTTCTTATCCAGCCCCATCGCCAGGCCAGGTTTCCGCTTCGACCGCTCAAAATCGCGGCCTCGCCGAACGTTGCGATCGAGCTTAATCTGGTTCTCGACGCGCTCGCGCTCAGCCTTGCGCGCCTCATTTTTTGCCTCACTCACACGGCGATGCGCGGCGCTCTCCTCGGCCTTCCGCACCGCCCGGTAGGCGTCGTAGTTGCCCTCATATATGCGCAGATGCGCCCGCCCCTCACGGTCGGCGTGCAGCTCGGCGATTGCATTCATACGCGCGAGCAGATCGCGGTCATGGCTGATGATTAGCGCCGGGCAGGCGAGGGTTCCAAGAGCCGCAAAAAGCCGATTCTTCGCGGCAGAATCCAGGTTATTCGTGGGCTCATCCAGCAGAATAAACTCGGGGTTCGAGTGCAGAAGCGCGGTGAGCGCGGCAGTGACCGTCTGACCGCCCGAAAAGGTGCTAAGGGGGCGCATCAGAAGGTCGCGAATGGCGTGCGGGTCGGCGGCATCCGTGGTGCGCGCAGGACTAAACCGTACTCGGCAAGGACTGCGAGGGTGCGCTCTTCAATATCCCAGGCGTCGCCAATGGTGTCATAAAGGCTAGGGGAGTAGTCGCCCGATTCCAGCGCATCAAGCGCTCGCAGAATTTTTGTAATTCCAAAAATATCGGCAAGATGCTGATGCTCGCTCAACCCCAAATCTTGCGGCAGATACGCTATGCGCGGCGGGGTGCTGATTGTGCCGTGACTAGGCTTTATCTCGCTAAGAATAAGCCTGAAGAGGGTAGTTTTTCCGGTGCCGTTATCGCCGATAAGCCCGGTGAGTGGGGCGGAAAATACGGCGGAGATGTCGGTGAAAAGCGGGGGTTCACCCGGATGCGCATACGAAATATGGTCGAGTGTAATGTGGCGTGGCATGGGCCGAGTTCCTTCGAGTCGGTGCTCGGGTCCCCGCCAGCGCAGCGCGCGTTAGGCGTGAGGGCATGAAAAAACCCGAGCATGATGTGTAGATACACGTAAGCCCGGGTAGTGGGGTGGGCGCATAAAAGCGCTCTGACCTGGTGTTTTGATCCGGGCTATGCTCGGGAGCCGTTCATGTGCTGGTGCTTCCTCGTGTGCCGATGCGCTTCCGTGCGCCTCGGTGGAATAGATAGGGACAATCCGGAATGTGGCCCGGATAACCTCTAGTGTAGGGAGTTGCGATAGCGCCTGTCAATCATGGGGCGCAGTAATCTTTCGGCTTGCACGCCACTATCGCCAGGTGGTCGCGGTACCTCCCGGTGCGGCGGGTGTGAACTTCTTCCACCGTAAACCCGGCCTTCTCGCACAGTGCGGAAAACTCTGGAACGCTCACATAATAGGCGGTTGTCACGGTGTGTGCGAAGGGCAATCCGTGCTCGCCCAGATACATCCCCAGAAGAAGGCTTCCTCCCGGAATCAACAGCCGATAGAACTCGGTGAGTGTGCTGGTAAGGTGAGCTGGTGGCGTGTGAATGAGCGAATACCAGGCGAGAATTCCCGCAAAAGACCCGTCAGCATAGGGCGTGTGTGCCATATCCATGACCTCGAAGTTAAGATTTGGGGCGCTAGAGGCGGCGCGGGCATGGGCAATAAATTCGGGGGTTACATCTATGCCGGTGACGGATCGGTCTGCGGAGGCGAGCAGGCGCGCCCAATGCCCGGGGCCGCATCCGGCATCAAGAATACTGCCTGGCACGGATGCGCCCCACGAGGTGATCAGGGCAATATCAGTCGGTTCCATCTGATCGAGCGACCCCAGCGCCTCACAATATTCCGCCGCCCGCGCGCCATACCTGCTGCTGACTGTCATTGTTTCCTCACGTGGTGTTTATTGCGTAACGCGATAGGTCGTGTTCCCGGTTTCCTTGGCCGCCTTCGCGCGCAACAAGGGAGGGTACAAAAACGGGGGCGTTTTCTTCATGCAGGAGCAGTATAGTGCTCCCGCATGAAGAAAACACCCCCAGATTTAGAATGCCTGAGTATTAGTACTCCACACGATCGAAATAACGACCCCTGAGCGGCACAAAGTTGCCGCTTCCGGAGCTTGCCTAAGATTCGTGGCGCTCGCGGTACATGCCCAGCGGTCCCGCATCCGCATAAGCCTGCGCCGTGTTGTAACGGTACAGGCGCGGCGGGCGGTGGCGGGTACCTTCAATGCGCCTACCGGTATCAATAATCGACTTTGAGGCCGCTATCTGGCGGCGGAAATTCGCGGGATCCAGAGTACGGCCAAGAATCGCCTCGTACACCTCACGCAGCTGCGCCAGAGTGAATTCTTCCCCCAGGAACGAGTGCGCAATACGCGAATATTCGACCTTATTCTGCAGGCGGTACAGGGCGTACTCCACAATCTCGTTGTGGTCGAAAGCCAGCTCGGGAAGCTCATCTACCGGGAACCAGCGAATATTTCGTGCACGCGAGTCTGCGAAACCTCAGTCGCCGGGATCGAAGCCCAATACACCACCGAAACCACGCGCTCATGATCCGCCCCAGGCACCGGAACCGGCGCGCCGTTAATGCGCGCCGCCCGCGCCTCCGGGGCACGCAAAACATCACCGAACGCATACAGCTGCTCAAGGTACCCGGGCTCAAGGCCGGTCGCGCGCTTGAGCGTGTACCCCGCCGCCTGCTCCAGGGACTGCTGGGACTGCAAGGGGCCGCCGGGAAGCGCCCACTGGCCCTTATAGGGCTCGCGCAAACGGCGCACCAGCGGCAGCCACAGGCTCGGGTGCTGCTGCCCCTCCTTAGGGCGCAAGGCAAGGATGACAGTTGAAACCGCCAACGAAACCGAACTGTGATCACCCTCAGTGTGGTCGTCGTACGGTTCAACGGCGGGGGTGCTGTCGGGTGAGATGCTCATCCTTTTGCCTCCTGATCTGGTATGCACATACTTTTCTATTTTACGGTGTGAGAGCGCCGGTGTTGCCGCAATGGCGCGCCCGGCACATCGATACTTACATGAACCAGGGGCGGCCCCGGTGGGCTAGTCGATGGTCAGCTCACCCATGGCGTCCCAGCCATCGCCGTCAATTTGGCGGGAAACGATCTTCGGGGTTGCACGCAGAGCCGGGCGCATATCGGTCATGGCTTGGGCGAAATGCGCGGAGTTCACGTGCGCTGCCGCGCCGTCGTCCTCGAATGCCTCCACCAGAACGAACTCATTCGGGTCCTCAACGCTGCGCGACCACTCAAACCACTTATTGCCTGCCTCGGCGCGGGTTGCCTCGGTGAAGTCGCGGGTTAAATCCAGCCACTTGTCGGCGTATTCGGGCTTGACGGGAAATTTCACAACAATAAAAATCACGGTGGACTCCTTACATAGAATATTCAGGGACACCTCTATTTTTTCACAAGATGCGCCTGCGCGGGCAGCGCCTAAAGCATCACCTTGTACTGAGGATGCGCGAGCAGCGGGTATTTTTCCTGAAAAGCGGAGAAAATACCTTTTCTCGGGCGAAACCCCGTTGCTCGCGGTTAACCGTGGGGTGGGTTCGGTGCAGCCTTCTTATTTATGTGCGATTAGAGGCTTGGCCCGCCACGGTTTTTCCGCTGATTTTGGGTGTTGTGGTGCCTGTGCTGGTGGGTGTTTTGGTTGTATTGTTGGGGGCTTTTTTGTTGTTGTGCTCGTTTGTTTTCTTGGTCGATAACGTTTTTAATTTTCTAGTGATGCCTTGGAAAGAGGCGATCGTTCCTTCTGGGATATTTCCTTCTTTGGCACGTTTGGAGAATTCGTTAATCGAGCCTTTTTGGGTGTTGCTGAGGGTTCCGCGTCCGATGGTCAGATCGGCTGCGTGGTGTGCGTCCATGAGCCGGGAGCGGCCAATCCCCTGGGTTTTTCTGTAGAGTGTGTCGTCGTGGGCTTTCTCTGGGCCGAGGAGTCGCTGCCCGGGGCGTAGGTTGTCGCGGAGGTTTTTAAGGGTTTCTTCTCTGGCGGCTATTCCTGTGGTTACGTGTGGTAGGTGTTCGGTGCGTAGTTGTCTGGGGTCGGTGGGGATTCCGAGTTTGGAGGTGAGGTTGTTGGTGGGGGCTTTGAGGTCTATGAGTCCGAGGGTTTGTGCGTCGTATACGCTGAGTTGGATGCCGGATTTTTCTTGTAGGGTGAGGTCGCTGCGTAGAAGGGCTTGGGCCATGGAATAGGCGACGGCATCTGCGGCCCATAGGTTGCGTTCTGCGGTGGAGGATACCTGAACATAGTTAATGGGTGGGATGATGTTATTGCGGGTTAGCGTTGTATGGTTTGTCGGTCTTTCTGATTTTCTTCTGATTGCCGAGTACGTTCAATAACAAAGGCTTTAACCGGATCCTCACGATCTGTTGCGAGTTTTAGGAGCGCGGTAAGAGATTCATTACGGGCGCTGCGCATAATGCGTTGGGTTTCTTCTTCGCTGGCACCATAGGGTATGGAGGTATGGACAGCAATAATATTGGTATCCATATTGGTATAGCGACCGGTTGTATTCAGCATATCGATATTACGTTGCTGGGCAGACTCGTTAGCGTGGTAATAGTTACCGCTAATGTCGGTGAGTTTGTGGCATGTTTTGTGTGAGGTAGTGCATGGTATGCTGTGTGGGCGAGATAAAACAATATTGTCCTCTGCACTCGTGAGCAACTCTGCCTAATAAGTCTTTTGTTAGGATCTTCATCCTTTGAGGTGAGGGGGTAGCGGAGGTGCGGCCATGGGGGGTATGTCCGGTTTGGCGGGCAGAACCCATGGATCTTGCCCAGAAGGCACCCTGTATAGGGTGCCTTTTGTTGTAGGGTTTGGCAGCGTGTTTTGTGTGAAGTAGTGCATGGTATGCTGTGCGAGTGAGATAAAACAATATTGTCCTCTGCACTCGTGAGCAACTCTGCCTAGCAAGTATTTTTGTTAGGATCTTCATCCGTTGAGGTGAGGGGGTAGCGGAGGTGCGGCCATGGGGGGTATGTCCGGTTTGGCGGGCAGAACCCATGGATCTCACATCAAGAGGCACTCTGTAAGGGGTGCCTCTTACTATAACAAAGTGGTGGTGGACGCAGATATATTTTGTGTATGCGTCACGTGTTACTCTAGGCATGTGAGATAAAACAATAATGTCCTCTGCACTCGTGAGCAACTCTGCCTAGCAAGTATTTTTGTTAGGATCTTCATCCGTTGAGGTGAGGGGGTAGCGGAGGTGCGGCTGTGGGGGGTATGCCAGGTTGTCCGGCCAAACCCATGGATCTCGCATTAAGAGGCACCCTAATATTGGGGTGTCTCTTGTTGTAGGGGAGTTGTTGGCATGTTTTGTGTGAGGTAGTGCATGATATGCTGAATGGGCGAGATAAAACAATATTGTCCTCCGCTCCCGTGAGCAACTCTGCCTAGCAACTTTTTGCTGTTAGGATCTTCATCCGTTGAGGTGAGGGGGTACCGGAAGTGCGGCCATGGGGGGTATGTCCGGTTTGGCGGGCAGAACCCGTGGATCTTGCCCAGAAGGCACCCTAATATGGGGCGCCTTCTGTTTTTTTGGAAGCCGTCGGTATATTTTGTATGAAGGGTCATTCATTAGAGATAGCTTTCCGCACCTGACATACACAAACGACGAATAACGGCCTCTCACCCGCAAGGTGTATGATGACGAAAGATATTATTGCCTTCTCATCATAGACCTAAGCAACCACCACATGAATCTGCTCCTTGGGGCGGGATACTGCTGGCGTTCAATGATCCTGCCATGGGTGCACACTACGATAGATTTTTACGTATCAGTACACGACCGGACAGATTCTTAGATCCGAAGGATACGCGCAAAGACCAAGGTTCCTAAGGATTACATATTGTCAGCCTGGCCAAAAACAGCACCATAAACCTAACCACATAAGGGCAGTGAGTCTGGCTGGCAGAGTAACCATTATCGGACGGTGGTAGAGTGAATTATCGTGCGCCTCAAGTGCCAGCGGATACTACCCACAATATCCGCCGACCTCTCCTCTTCTACTTCAGCGTGTTCTTGGTAGTACAGGACGGGACAACCTCAAATAAATAACCCTCGTGGTATTCTGTGTGAGTGAGATAAAACAATAATGTCCTCTGCGCTCGTGAGCAACTCTGCCTAACAAATCTTTTGTTAGGATCTTCATCCGTTGAGGTGAGGGGGTAGCGGAGGTGCGGCTGTGGGGGGGGGTATGCCGGGTTGTCTGGCCAAACCCATAGATCTTGCCCAAAAGGCACCCTAATATGGGTGCCTTTTATTGTAGGGTTTGGCGGTGTGTTTTGTGTGAGGTAGTGCATGGTATCCTGTGTGAGTGAGATAAAACAATATTGTCCTCTGGCCTTCTGTATGAAGCTTCTGGAGGTGCGGCCATGGGGGGGTATGTCCGGTTTGGCGGGCAGAACCCATGGATCTCGCGTTAAGAGGCACCCTAATATTGGGGTGTCTCTTGTTGTAGGGGAGTTGTTGGCATGTTTTGTGTGAGGTAGTGCATGGTATGCTGTGCGAGTGAGATAAAACAATAATGTCCTCCGCTCCCGTGAGCAACTCTGCCTAGCAAGTATTTTCTTGTTAGGATCTTCATCCTTTGAGGTGAGGGGGTACCGGAGGTGCGGCCATGGGGGGTATGCCGGGTTGTCCGGCCAAACCCACGGATCTCGCATTAAGAGGCACTTTTAAGGTGCCTCTTATTTTTATTCCGAAAACATATTGGATGCGAAATATGATCTAGAAAGCGTGGGTAGAGGGTATTTTCTCCGTTTTTCGGGCGAAACCCCGCTGCTCGCGGTTAACTGTGGGGTGGGCTCGGCGTAGGGTTAAAGGTATGACTACTGCACAGATAAAGTTCCTTGAGACTGACCCCGCCATGATCTCCGCTGAAACGGTTCTGCGGGCGGCTGCGAGCGATGTGTACGCCCTAATTGCCGACCCCGCCCGCCACGCCGAGCTTGACGGCGGCGGTTCGGTGCGTGGGCTGGTATCCGGCGACACCCCCGAACTGCGCGAAGGCGATACCTTCACCGAAAAATGTTCCTGGGCCTGCCATACCGCATGTCTCCCAAGGTCGTGCGCGCCGAAAAGAATCGGGCCCTCTCGTGGCGCATGCCCGCCGACCACTACTGGACCTGGGAAATCGCAGATAACCACGACGGCACCGTGACCGTGCGTGAAACCTGGGACGCTTCCGAAGCGAAATTTTTTGGGTTTATCCCCGCTGCGCCCGTATTCCGTAGGGTTGGTGTGTTCGCGCGTAACCGCCGTAATATTGGGCTGTCGCTGGCGAAACTGCATCGCACTTTCGAGGAGTAAGAGGCTGTTTCTTGCCTGCTTCTTCCCTGCGAGCAGATAATATTTCGACGAAAAGATAGCAACCTGCTCGTCGAAATACTATCTGCTCGCGGTGTTATGCCGATACGAAACACTACCGCGCTGCGCGCCTGAGAATGTCGAGCACATCCAGCAGAATATCCCGATCAGCCTTGATGCGTTTGCGCGCCGCCGGGTTCGCCATGCCTCCCGCAAACGCCGCGCTGTAATACATGCCGTCCCCCAGCAAAAGCACGGTGCGCGCCATCTTATCGTCCCCAATCTCCGCGCGAATCAGCTCATACCACTGCCCCTGAATCTCGTCCATGAGTTCGCGTGCCGCCGGGTTCCTATCCTGCGCCAACCGCGAGAGGGCAACCAGGCATATATCGAATGGGGTGCCCTGAAAGGTTGAGGTGTTGATGTAATAGGCGCTGGCCCCCTCGGGTGCGGCGCGCATCTTCTCAAGGTCTTCGTCTGCGTAGGTGCGGGTGCGGTCTAAAAGCGCCTGAAAGAGCGCCTTTTTCGAGCCGAAATGATAGAGCAGCCCACCTTTAGAAACTTTCGCTTGGGCGGCGACCGCATCAAGGGTGGCGGCACGTTCACCGGCCTGTACCAGCAGATGTTCATAAGCGTCTAGAATCTGCTCGCGCGAGTTGTTGGCGCGGGTCGCACGGGGTTCGGATGCGCTGGCTGGGGTAGTCATAATCACCATTCTACGGATTAGAAACTTTACCGTCTAGTTGGTATAGTTAGTGTGTCCGTGGTTGCCTGCGCGGTGCATCCTCACTACCCGAAGCAAGCCTCTGGCAGCAACCCGTCTGCGGGCTATGAGCACTTGCCGCCCGGCGCATCTGCCGCAAGTGCCGAAAACTCCCAGATGCGTGTGAACACAACGATGAACAACTCATACCCCGTCACCGAGGCGCTGCCTATTCACGCGCCCGATCAGAAAATCAAACGGTGGATTGCCCTGACCGTGCTCATGCTGCCGGTGCTGCTTGTCTCGGTCGATAACACCGTGCTCGCATTCGCCGTGCCCTCAATCGCGCAGGCGCTCGAACCATCCTCCAGCGAGCAACTCTGGATCGTAGACGCCTACTCGCTCGTGCTCGCAGGGCTGCTCGTGCCTATGGGAAGCCTGGGGGACCGCATCGGGCGGCGTAAAATCTGCTGATCGGTTCCGTCGGGTTTGCAGTTATCTCGGCACTCGCCGCATTCGCACCCACCGCCCTGTTGCTTGTCATCGCCCGCGCCGTACTCGGGTTCTTCGGCGCCATGCTCATGCCCGCCACGCTCTCACTCATTCGCAACATCTTCCGTGACCCGAAAGAACGCCGCACCGCAATCGCCGTGTGGGCGGCAGGCTTCTCCGCCGGTGCAGCGCTCGGCCCTATCGTGGGCGGATTCCTGCTGAGTCATTTCTGGTGGGGATCGGTGTTCCTCATGGCGGTACCCGTACTCGTACCGTTCCTCGTGCTCGCACCCATGACCGTGCCCGAATCGAAAGATCCAAACCCCGGCCCGCTCGATATGGTGAGCATCCTACTGATTATGATCGCCATGATCGGCATAACCTTCGGACTCACCCATATTTCTGAGGCAGGCGTGGATGCGCTCGCGCTCAGTACCGCCCTTATTGGTGCCGTGTTCGGGTTCTTCTTTGTGCGCCGTCAGCTGCGCCGCGGGCGTGCGGGAACCACCCCCATGCTCGATGTTCGCCTCTTCAAACACCGTGTTCACCGGTGGGATTCTGGCGAACCTGTTCGCCATGTTCGTAGATGTTGGGTTCCTGCTCTTCGTCTCGCAGCATTTGCAGCTGGTTTCGGGGTACTCTCCCATGCAGGCTGGACTGTTCCTGATTCCCGGGCTGGCGTGCACCATTGTTGCGGGCCTGTACGCCGCTAAGCTCGTTTCACGATTCCACCCGGCGGTGATTGTGTCTTCAGGGCTTGCCTTGGGTGCCCTCGGGTACCTGTTTGTGGTGTTCTTCGGTTCGCGCAACGACCTTCTGCTCATGCTTTCCTTCATGTTCCTAGGGTTGAGCGTGGGCGCGGCGCAGACCATCTCGAATGACCTAATTCTTTCCAGCGTTCCAGCGAATAAAGCGGGTGCTGCATCGGCGATTTCTGAGACAGCCTACGAGTTCGGCACCGTGCTGGGTACCGTGGTGATTGGCGGCATGCTGACCGCAATTTACCGTGCACAGGTGACGGTTCCCGCCGGTCTTAATGCGGATGCGGCCCATGCGGCAGGTGAAACCCTCGGCGGCGCGACCGCAGTTGCCGGGCAGCTTCCCTCGGATCTAAGTGCCGAGCTGCTGCATTCGGCGCATGCCGCGTTCGATTCGGGCGTGCTGGTAACCGCAACCTTTAGCGCCGTGCTTCTGGCGGTTCTGGCGGTCTTCACTTACCGGATGCTCCGCTCGGCACCCGCCGAACTGGAGAAAGCAGAGCACTAGACCAAAAATTCTGGTGCTAAAAAGAGCCTTTATGCGAATAAAGCGGTAAAAAATACTCTTTATTCACATCAAGGCTCTTTTTTATCGTGGAGGCAGGTGCCGGAAACATACCGAAGGGGAAACAAAGCACCAGGAAAACACCTTTCGCAGGTTGAGAACCGTTCCGGCCGCTCACACCCGCGAGTGCTACGGTAGAAGCATCAGCTTCAGCAAGCACGCGCCCCACAAGCGCCGCCGGGCATCTGAATGTGTGCCGCTCCTCATACTGGCGAGGGGCGGGCAGGGAGAGCAGGTGGGGCGTGGGGGACGGGAGGGACACTGTGGACACCAAAGACTGGATTGCGCCTATAGTTACGCTGGCAATTGGTGCCAGCACCATTTTTATCTCCTATAAGAACTACCAGTCGCAAACCCAGGCGAAGCCCTCCGAGCTGGCCCGTCTGGAGTTGTGGAGCAAGCTGCTTTCAGAGTCGGGAATCGATGTTGGTAATCTGCCGCCTGACGATAAAATCACCGCTGAACAGCGCGAGATTCTGGAGAACTACCGGGTGTTCCTCAAACGCGCATCCCTGGAGTCGAAGCTGCGGAAGGTGGGTATTGAGAATAACCGCCTGTTCAACCTTCTGATGAAACGCGCCCATTCTCCCGTAAAACCTACCCCCATCGGGTTTGGCGACTCCATTATTTACTATCGTCTTATTCTGTGGCTTTTTGCATTTATTTGGATTCCCATAGCCACTATTTTCCTGGGTATTCCGGTGCTGTATTCGTTCGGGGCGTATCTGTACCGTATGTTTGTAAAGCGCGGCACCGACAATTATGTGGACTACTCAATGCCTGTTGGGTCGCTTGTCATTATCATTATTGGGCTTCTCGCTATTGGTGGGCTCTGGTATTTGCAGAACAAGATTCGTTCGGCGATTATCGCCAGTAACGTGTACTTCTATTTCTGGGATACGTACGGCGCGCGTAAGGGAAGCCGCGACTCGGCGCAGGCGTACGCTGAGAGGCTGACCGCGAAAACCTACTCCGACCTGCTCTTTATTGGGCACTATGAGTTCGCCCAGCAGTTCCGTGAGAACATGTACATGGCGGGCATTCAGGAGATTGACGAGTACCCGCGTGTGCTCAGCGATGCGGGCATGATTCCGCGCAACCACCAGGTGGTTGAGACGACCGCCGACTATAACTGGCTGGACCGCATCATTAACTGGGGGCGCGCCAAGATTGGTATGGAGCCAAGGCCAGCGCGCATTATCTACTCCCTGGAACGTAAGCCCCCGAAAGATAAAGGGCAGCCGGGGTTCAACGAAGACCCCCAGCCTCAGGAGCAGCAGCCGGTGAAGAAGAAACGGTTCGGCCGCAAACGGAAGCGGAAGAAAGGCCGGGTGCTCATGCAGGCTGAACCGGCGACGGAGACGATACCCGTACCCGCCGAACAGCCGCATGATGCGGCGGGGCAGGGCTCTGCCGTTGCAGCCGCAGAACCCCAGCCGAAGGCCACCCCACCCACGGACGGTTCGGCGGAACCGCCCGATAAGGCGGTGGACACTGCCGAGGATGCCCCCGCAGGGACGAAGCGCAGCCCCCTCAAATCCTCAGTCAAAAAACACTGCGGAGTAAAAACCAGTACCCCAAATACTAAAAGTCTCTTCAGATAGAGCGTGTATGCAGCGTTTTATCTGAAGAGATTTTTATGTCAGAAATATGCCGCGAAGCATTATTTATCGTGAACGTTCAGGGGCTGTTCATGGGATGTTCAGGGCAGAAGCCTAGAGTGAAACTATGAGTACTACTAATCAGGATTTTACGAAATCTCAGCATGGAACGGCCCAGGCTCAGCCCTCAGCTCCTGCGTATGTTGTTAATACGAGACGGGTGATAGTTCAAACCCTAAAGAAGCATCATGAAGAGCTGATCGTAGGCATCCAGGGCCAGCGGATTATTCTCAGGCAGCAGGAAGAATAAGGAGAGCATTATGAGCACCGATAAGAACTATTCAGCGACGAATGATCATGCTCAGGAGCCGGGGCAGGAAGAGCCGGAGTATATGCAGCTGGCCCGGCAGGATACCCAACCGCCGCCGCAGGTGGAATCAGTGCAGCAGGCTCAAACACAGGCACAGGCGCAACAGTATCCGGGACTTCCTGGAGCGCCGGAAACTGCTTCAAACAAACTAATGTCATATCAGGGTACTCTAGTGGCTATTCAGCTGATCAGGGTTATTCTGGAGTCGCTCCCGCTTGCACTTTTGGTGGTGGTGATAGTTTCATCATTTTTCAAAACGTACGGTCCTCCTCAGGCGAGTATCATCTTACTAATATTTATAATCTTAATCCCTTATGAAGCTCATCTTGCTCTGCAATTTATAGCAGTCCCGCAGCTTATCCGTGGAGTACGGTTGTCGTGGGTGCGGAATATTAATATCTGTAGTCTGGTATTAGCGCCTATTATGGCTTTTTATGTATATATGTTTATGGGGTTTATGTTCCTTCTGGGGCCATCTCGGCGATATGGGGAAGAAATCGCAGTACTGCCTGCTGTTGCTGTTTTAGCCGTTGAAGTTGCCCTGTGCGTCATTATGATTGTGGCGGCGCAGAAAACTTTGAATAATCGTGCTGTAGCTAAAGCAGCAATTTACTACAATAATATATAGGAGTTTATGTAGAGCGGTTCCAGAAGAATCATCTGGGCAGATATATAAAATAGCTAAATATTATTTATTGAGAACACTCAGAGGCTTTTCATAGGATGCTCAGGGCAGAAACCTAGAATAAAAATATGAGTATTAATAGGAACCCTTCGGTACCCGACCACGGCGGCCCTCAGCCTTCCCAGGGGGAACAGAGCGCGTCAAGTAATAACCCGAAAAGCTCAAGCCAAGAGCCTGAGTATACACAGCTGTATGACTATGAAGGGACTAGCGGTAAGACTCCCTCAGAGCCTCAGGCTGCCCTGGATTTCAGCTGTCCGAGCCAACAAAGGAACAGCCTGACACTGACGTACCGCCCCCGCAGTTCTATATAGACCCCAAGACCCACCGGGGTCTTCTTGTGGCGCAGATTGTGAGGAATATTCTGATTACTATTCCCGCGGTCATTACCCTCATCGCATATGTTTATTCAGTAGTTGTGGCTATCGCCTCTACAAACGGTGAATACGGGTCTCTCGCATGGGGATTTGTGCTTGTTTTTACTATTATTGCATTACCCTATTGCATCTACGTTGTCTTGCAGATTATCGCATTGAAGCGGTTTAGGAAATCAGTCATGTTCCGGTGGATACGGGGCGTCAATATTTACAGTCTCATTATTGGCCCTATTGCTGCGGCTTTTTATGTGCCAGCTCTTATAGGGGGTCTTTTCGGGTCATTTGTGATTTATGAAAGTTCATATTATTATATAGGGGCACTTTTCACAGCAATAAGAACTATTATTGCTGCCTATAAGCTCACTATGTGCATTTTAATGATTGTTTTCACTTCAAACAGTATTAAGAAGACCGCCTAGCCTTTAAAACAAGAACAATATGAAACACCTGAAAGAAACTCTCATGAATGATCGTAGAGCCTCTTCATAAATGGCCGCACCCGGTGATTCCGTACCTAAAATCCCGTTCCGTACATTCCTCCTCAGGGCACACCTGCTAAGGATCCTTTGGGGGTTCCCTCATGTCGGTTATGCTTTTTGCTGTAGTACTTCCGATAAACCGTGAACCGTCTCCTGTTTTATACGACACATTAATGTCCCTCATATTTTTGGGGGAAATAGTATTCAGCGCGATTATGATTATCGCAGTAAGTAAAGCACTCAAATACCGGTCTTAGCAAAACATATGTGGTTAATCCTCATTGGTCGCACGCGGTGGTGCTACTGTTGGAAGGACGCCGATATGAGTCAGGAGAGACCGCATGCGCACCCTTCACATACAACAGCAGGCTCTTAAAATCACCGACCACTACATTATTTATGATGATTTAGGCCGTGGGGTGTACCAGGTTGATGAAGAGTTCCGGATGATGGGGAAGAAGATCACCGTACTCAACCTAGAAACTGGGGTGAGCTTCATGTTTACCCGCCAGGGAGGTTTTACGAACGAGTTCTATGTGGCTTTCTCCACCGGTGCCCTAGTGAATATTAAAAAATACTTTGCGTTCTTCCAGCTAAAGCTTGATGTGGACTCCAACTGTGCCCCGCCAATGCAGGTGAGGGACAGGTACCTGGGGCGTGAGTTTAATGTACGTACTGAAGAGGCTGTTGTTGCAACCATCAATAAAAAGTACTTCACAATCGGCGACCAGTATGTGGTGATGGTATATGACGATAGGTGTCAGGATATTGTTGTAGCAATTTTCCTGGCAATCGACTATATCTTGGACCGCAGGAAAGGTTCAGGAGAGAGCGGCAGCTCGTCATAACACAGCAAGGCTCCGGGGTATGGGGGTAAAACCCTGCCAGGAGGGGGTAATTGGCGGCGGAATCTTGGTGGAATAGTTGTGATAAGAGGGGGCGCTATGCTCCCTCATTTGCGTGGCTGCACGCCAATATATTTGGGGTGGGAAGCATGTTTATGGCAGGTTCGGGGACGCACCTAGTTAATCTGTAAACCTTTGAGTGAGAAATAGAAAAATCTTTACTAAGGGTTGAAAGTTCTGGGTAGTGTCTCTAGGGTAGGTGATGGAGGGATTTTGACAGGAAACATTCTGAACTCGCTCAAGAGTGCGGAGGTTTGACTGTTTATTCCTCAGACATGCATCCGCAATCATGTGAAAGGACTAAAGACCATGCCAACCGACAACACTGGTCTTTCCCGCCGTAAACTGCTGCGTACTACCGCCATTGGTGTACCTGCCGCTGGTCTGCTCGCTTTCGGCTCTACCCTCGTGACCGCAACAAGCGCGAACGCTGTTGAGATTGACGGCTGGTGGGGCCCTGAAACCTCAGCGGGTATCCAGCGTCTGATGATCGCTATGTTTCCTAAAGATCAGGAGATTTTTCCCGTAACTGTTGATGGGGTAATAAGCTCTCAACCTTCTTTTATGGCACCGTACTGTCCAGGTATTGTCGGTGGCTGGGAGTGGGTAGATCAAGGCCATGCAGAGGGATCAACAACTATTACTCGTATGCATAATTGGCTACATAAGTATCATGAAGGGTTGACCTGGGCAAATACGCATTGGATCGGTGATTCGCTTATTACTGCTCTGCATAGGCACTACGGTTACACCCACGTCACTCAGGTTTCGGCAAAGAAAGACGGTATTAAACTCGGTACTCTGCCCGGTGGCGGCGGAGTTATTAAAGGGCTGCAAAACGAAATTAACCAGTGGGTCGGTTAACCAACGATTCCCTCTCTATTACATAGCCGGGGCGTATTATCTGTGGCTTAGAGCGCGCTCTGACGTAGTTTTTCCTATTGTTCTGAGCCTGAAAAATACACGAAGGAAGAGTGTCGCTATGGCGAATGAGCATTCTGGTATTTCTCGCCGTAAATTACTGTACACCGCCGCCATTGGTGTGCCCGCTGCGGGCGCGCTGGGTCTAGGGGCGAACTTTGCGGCCGCATCCGTAGCACAGCCAACGCTTGAAGCCGACGGCTGGTGGGGGCAGCAAACCACGGTGCAACTCCAAAAGTTCATCTTTACCCTCTACGCGCAGGAGCTTGGCAAGCCCACCTACGGGTATGAGGAAGGCATCATAAAATTCCAGCCAGCCATACGCAAAAAAGAGAACCCCGGTCTAGGCAGCGGCTGGGATTGGGCAGCTGATGACGGTACGCAGGGTTACGACTTCACCATCTACTACCTGCAACGCTGGCTAGGCGTAGAAACTGACGGGCTCATCGGGCCCAACACCATTAAAGCTCTGCAAACCCACTACGGTATCACCGCAGACGGTCGCCTGGATGGCCCCTCAGACACCATTAAAGCCCTGCAGAACGAGCTTAATCAGCATGTCAGCTAAAACGATTAGTGCACTGCAAACCTGGCTTGGGCAGCCCGCTGATGGCGTACTTGATGGGCCCTCACCGACTATTGAGGCCCTGCAAAACTACCTGAACTCTCATGAAGTTAAGGCCTAAAAGGATAAGTTGTTATCGCACAAATAGTGTGACATTTTCTCACCTCGTGCATGTGGTGAGGTGAAGGAGGAATATTATGAATCTCGAAAACACCGGACTTTCCCGCCGTAAGCTGCTGCGCACCGCCGCCATTGGTGTACCCGCCGTAGGTGCGGTTGCGATGGGGGCTACCCTAGTCACCGCCCCCGCATCCAATGCGGCTATGATTGCCGCCGATGGTTATTGGGGAACCGAGACCACACGGATGCTTCAAACACTCTTCAAGCTTGATGTGGTAGACGGTATCGTCTCAAGTCAGCCCGCATCCCGTGCGAGTGCTAACCCCGGGCTGGCAGGCGGCTGGGACTGGGTTTCTGATGCTTCTGCTAACGGCTCACAAACCATTCGTGCCCTTCAGGGCATGCTCAAAGTGACCCAGGATGGGCTCATTGGGCCGGGCACTATTTCTGCGCTTCAGGCACGCTACAAGCTCACCCAGGATGGGGTGCTGAGCGCTGAGTCTCCCACCATTAAGAGGCTCCAGGCTGAGCTCAACCGGGTCGCTTACGACTAGTTCAGCATCCAAAGCTTCAGAATCCATACCAAGCTCTGGATATACCTCTTCTCGTAAAGTGAGGATGATAAAAATGACGAACGAACATTCCGGTGTTTCCCGCCGTAAGCTGCTGCGTACCGCCGCCATCGGCGTACCTGCTGCGGGTATGCTCGCCTTCGGCTCAACTCTTGTGACCGCACCGAGCGCTAATGCGGCTACGGTTAAGGTTGTTGATGGATTGTGGGGTAAGGAAACCTCGGCTGGTGTCCAGCGTCTTATGAATCTTTTGTACCCCCAGGCTGGGCTTGTTGTGGATGGTGTCATCAGCTCTCAGCCATCACGCTTGAAACAGCCGGGCCTTGCTACATTCGGTTGGGAATGGGTGCCGGACAACCAGGCGGCTGGTTCGCCTACTATGTATTGGATGCATAAGTGGCTGGGCGATATACGCCATGGCCTTGACAGCTCCACTGCGAAGTATCATATTACCCATTCATTTATTTTTGCGTTACAAAAGCATTACGGTATTCCGGCTGACGGGGTACTGGATGATTCCTCCAAAACTATTAAAGGTCTGCAAAACGAAATTAACCAGTGGGTTGGTTAGTTTATAAGACCCTGCCAGGCCTTTCATTGAGGTCTTTTCCAACTTCTGTACCTAAAAATACGTGAGGAAGGACGTTATATGACGAACGAACATTCTGGTATTTCTCGCCGTAAGCTGCTGCGTACCGCCGCTATTGGCGTTCCCGCCGTCGGTGCTGCAGCCTTTGGCGCTAGCCTGGCGACTGCCCCGGCGGCAACCGCTCTGGCAGAGGACGGGTACTGGGGCTCCGAAACGACGGTTGAGCTGCAGAAGCATCTCAACAGTGTAGCTGCCGCGAATTCCGCTGTTGTGGGTGGTCTTCCCCTTGACGGGCGGATCGACAGCCAGCCTGCCTCGCAGTCCAGCGCGAACCCGGGCTTGACCGGTGGCTGGCAGTGGGTTTCTGATGATGCCGCATCCGGCTCAGACACCATTAAAGACTGCAGCGGTGGCTGGGCGTGAACGCTGACGGTCTGATCGGCCCCAACACGATCAGCGCCTTGCAGTCTTACCTTGGCCAGACGGCAGACGGGGTATTTGATGCGCCTTCACCGGCTATTGTTGCGCTGCAGCGTAAGCTCCTCAGCAGCAACTACCCCTAAACTGAGTACTATGTGAACGCGCGACGCCCCCGGCGGGATACTTGAGGCTATTCGTAGCCCACAGGTTCCCTTCCGGGAGGCGTTGAGCATATACTAGGGGCCTCTGCACGTGGGCTAGTGCAGAGGCCCCTAGTATTTATGTGGGTTTTACCCGGCTCCCTAGTGCTTAATCGGCTCGCGCGAGATAACAACCTTCACCGCATTATGCTCGGCGGCGTTTGCGAACAGGTCGTATGCTTCCTCGAACTGGTCGAAGGTGAAGTAGTGGGTTGCCATCGCCTTTGCGTTCAGGCGGCCTGAACGCACCATATTCAGCAGGTTGCCCACGGTGTTGCAGTTCACCAGACCCATGTTGATGTTCACGTTCGAGATCCACATGGTGTTAATCGGCAGCTCCACCGGCTTGCCGTGCACACCCGCGTTCGCAACGTTGCCGTAGGGGCGAACGATCTTGGTGCAGGTCTCGAAGGTCTGCGGCACGCCCACGGCTTCAATCGCCACGTCCACGCCCAAACCGTCGGGGGAGAGGGCCTTAATTTTCTCGATAAAGTCCGGATCAGCTGCGTTGACCTTATCGGTTGCTCCCAGTTCCAGAGCCTTGTTCATGCGGTTATCGTCCATATCGACGGTAATCACGCGCCCGGCACCGCACAGGTTCGCCGTCATGATTGCGCCCAGACCCACCGGACCGGCACCAATAACCGCCACCGTATCGCCCGGTTTGGTGTTGCCGTTAAGAATACCCATCTCGAAACCGGTCGGAAGCGCATCCGTGAGGAAGAGAACGTCCTCGTCCGTGAGCCCCTCGGGAACCATGTGCACCGACGTCTCGGCGTAAGGAATGCGCACATACTCAGCCTGGGTGCCATCAATCATGTACCCGAAAATCCAGCCAACACCGCCCACGGTCTGGCAGTGTGAGGGCTTATTGTCCTTACAGTATGAGCACTTGCCGCAGTTCGTGACCGCCGGAATAATGATGCGGTCACCAACTTTCAAATCGGTGACCGCAGAACCGACTTCGGTAATCGTGCCGATAGCCTCGTGGCCCAGAATACGTCCTTCTTCAACCTCGGGAACGTCGCCCTTGAGGATGTGCAGGTCGGTGCCGCAGATGGTGGTGGTATCAACGCGAGCAATCACATCAGTGGGTTCAAGGATGGTCGGATCCGGAACTTCCTCCCACGCCCGCTTGCCTGCGCCGTGGTAAACAACTGCCTTCATAATGACTCCTTCGTTGAGTTCTATGGAGGGGGAGCGGCGGTGATAATGTCATCACCACTCCTATAAACTTATAAATATATGTTTATAAGTTATATGTCTATTAAACACTAAAACACCTCAGCTGCCTAGATGTTACGCAGATTACATTTAAGGTTGTGGTGACTGTAAGAGGCGGTGGCGGTACATTATTAAGCCAGGTTTAAAAGCGAGAAGCGGATTTTTGACCAAGAGGGTGATATTTTCTCACCTTTCCGGCCAAAACCCGCTTCTCGCGTACACGCACGAGGGGGGCGATACCGCACGGGTACCGCCCGCCTCATCGCTTAGATACTTGCGGCGTGCCCCACTTTCACGTGGCTGTGGCGGTCACGCTCTGCATCGTGATAATCCGACTTGAAGCCCTTGAGCACCACCTCAATATCGTTTTCCTTCGCATAAACGTTGGAGAAGTCCTCAATCAGCTCCAGCACATCACTGGCAATATACGAAGAGTTCTCGGCATTGATCGTGACCTTCGAGCCGGGGCGAATATTCTTCAGCGTCTTCTTAATAGCCGCCTTATTCAGGAACGACACCTCTTCCGCCAAATCCAGCGTGATTTCGTCGGCCTCCGCCAGCTCCTCACGGCTGAGGTAGTAGGCGCGCTTCATATTGCCCTGCAGCACGAAGAAAATACTGATTGCCAGGCCAATGCCCACACCCTCCAGCAGGTCAAATACGACCACGGCGACCAGCGTGGCCGCGAATGGGATGAACTGGTACAGGCCCTTATGCCAGAAGTGGAAGATAGTTTTCGGGCTCGCCAGCTTATACCCCACCACCAGCAGCACGGCGGCGATGGTCGGGTGTGGATTCCCCGGTATTGTTTGCTGGTCAGTATGAGGATCAAGAGTCTGGGTGGGTGTATAACCGGTTTAGGTTTTATGATCCTGCCGGTGGTGTGTATGGTGCCCAGGATCCGTTGGGTGTGGGGCCGAATGTGGGGACTGCGCAGGGGTATGTCGCTAATCCTTTGACATGGGTTGATGCGTTAGGATTGAAAGCGCACCCAATCACTGATGCTATCAGAAACTCCACAGACGATTTGTAACAAAAAGTTGTTGGGGTAATGGACAACGCAGGTGATGGTGCTCGACGTTATGGTGCACTTGCTATGGCTGAAGTCACTGACAGCGCAGGAAACAAAACAATCCTTGCAGTCTCCAATGGTCGTGATGGAGCGATCTTGCGTAATGATATACGTCGGCATCTGCCAGATGATGTTGTTGCAGTGAGAAGCCAAATAACAGAAGGGGTGGTTGGAAGAAACACTCATGCTGAAGAGCCACTAGTTAATTATTGCAAAGCCAATAATTTGTCGATTAATAAGTTGGCTGCACCACGTGGTGTGTGTAAAGACGTCTGTTAATCATTGGTGGAAAATATAAATGTTGTTACCCCGCTTGTGGGGGCAATGTAAGGAGAAGAATAAGATGAGTGTATATCGTGATCAGCTGGGCGAACGCTCCAACGATCTCATCAATGAGCTTTTGGCAAAAGGGCTTGGTCTGGCATTTTATAAAGGCAAATGCTTGGAGATCCTTGATATGACTGGATGGGATGCAAAAGATGTCTATGAGTTTGTCGAACATTTGACTCTGGCTGATGCCGAAACTGCTGATAAATTTCAGGAGAGTGAGCAGTTGATGGCTAAGTATTCTGACCAGCTTGATGAGATGGAGGCAAACCAAGATCCTAATTCAGGTAAGGTATTGGAGGTGCAGACAATTGCCTTGGCAACCTATCTGATGTTAGAAGAGCCAGATAAAGAACAACGTGTACCAGTGGGTCTGGAGGCGCTGATTAATAGTGATTATCCAGAGCCTAAGCTCTGTGACGACATTGAAGCATTTCTTCAAAAACATTTCCGGAAACCCGCCCACCGTGCTTAGTGATGTTATGACAACAACTAAGCCTTGCCTATCCTAGCAGGTGCTCTGCCGAAGCGCCACCCTCACCCGCACGCGCGCCGCCGGTAAAAGCCCTCATGGGCGGCAGAAAAACACGACGATAAACGCATGGCCACGCGCCCCGTAAATGGTAGGGTGGTTGCTAAAAAAATAGGCTGTATATGGGGGGATAGTATGGCGGACAACTACACATACCGGGATATTTCCAGCGGTGAAGCATTCCGCGAGCACCTGGGCTCACTGGGCTGGTCGAAACCACGCAAAAATCAGCCCGTATTCACCCAAGAATACGGTGAAGACCTCATATTTCGGGCTGCTTTTCTCTACGCAACATTCAACCATACGCCGGGGAACTACAGCGGCATCCCGGCGTTTTATGTGATGTCTAAAAAATGGCGTAAAACCCTGCGAAAAATATCGGCACACCTCGATCAGCCTCTTAAATCTGTGCCCTCCCCGCATGACGGCGATCTGTACTTTATAAGCGTTGGCCACCCCCGCTACCACGAATTTGTAGATCACGAAGCGAGAATGACTTACCTGAGGCCCGACGGGACACTCAATATAGAAGCATTCACTCGTTTCAGCACCGCCGCTCATCGGTTCATGGAAACCTTTGATCTGGCGGAGTATGTGGCACTTACCGAGCAGGAGCTGCAGCAGCAGCGCCTCGATACTGTGCTGCCGGATGTGCTCGGGTATTTGTCCGTAAACACGATGAACGACCTGCGCAATGAACTCTACCGGAACGTGCACGCACATCTTACCGACCGCAGCGCCACGCTCTTCGCGGATCAGCACGTGCTGCGACGCCGGTGGGATGTTATCGCAGACTATTTCTCGCTGACCTGACAGGCGACGGTGAGAACCTTGAGACGGGCGCGGCAAAGCCTAAACCGGCAGGGAACGGGCGGTCTCAGGAATGCGTCTGACCCGCTGGCGCATCCAGGTAAACGCCCACACCAGCACGAAAGCGGCGACCATCGTCAGCACAATCGTGCCGCCAGTCGGCAGGTTAAACGCCCACGAGAAGTACAGCCCCACCGTCGAACACAGCACGCCGAAAACCGGTGAGAACAGCATCATAGTGCCTAAACGGCGGCATGCGAGCCGCGATGCGCTGGCCGGAACCACAATGAGCGCAAGCACCAGCACATTCCCGAGCGTCTGCAAAGAAATCACCACGGAAACCGTCACGAGCACATACAGCAAAATATCCAGCCACAGCACCGGCAAACCCAACGCGCGTGCACTCTCACGGTCCAGGCTCACCGTCACCAGCTGCCGATGAAACAGCCACAGAAGCAACAGAATCCCGGCGGACATAGCCGCCGCCTGGGCAATATCGCCACGTGAAACCCCCACAATCGAACCGAACAGGAAATCCTGAATCGACCCCGAATACCCCGGTGCCAGAGAAATAATCACAATACCCAACGCGAACGAACCGGCAAAGAAAATACCGATCACCGAATCCTCGCGCAGCTTCTGGTTCTGACTAAAAATAGCCACCAAAACCGCCGTAATAACGCCCGCGATTAAGCCCCCGAACACCAAGTTGCCGCCGATAACGAACGCCACCGCCAAGCCGGGAAACACCGAGTGGGCAACCGCATCGCCAATAAAAACCATGCCGCGCATCATCACATGACACCCCACCACGCCCGTCACCAAAGAAGCCAGCGTCACTGCGGCCAGGGCGCGCGGCAGAAACGCCAGGGAAGGGTTAAAAAGGTCAAACAGAAAATCGAGGGGAGTAATCATGCCGCTGCCTCCTGCGGGGTTACACGATGATCGGTAGGATGCCCCTGCCGGGTGCCGCCGGTCGAGTTGCCGCCTGCGCCCGGTACAAGTATCTCGGGCGATGGGTTTGTGCCCGCGCTTCCGCCTTTACCTGTGCTTTCACCCTCGCCCGCGAGTTCGCGCCCGTGCACCCAGGCGTAAAGCTGCTGCGGCGAAAAATCCTCGGCTTTGCCGTCCAAACTCAAGGAACCGCGCACCCCGCACAGCCGCGAACAAGACTCCTGCGCCGCCACAATATCGTGGGTAGACATCAGAATCGTCACGCCCTCGCCCGCCAGCTGCCGGTACAGCTTAGTGAGCGCAGACTGGGTAGGCGCATCCACCCCCGTGAAGGGCTCGTCAAGAAGCAAAGCGCCGGTTCAACCGCGAGAGCACGCGCCAGAAGCACCCGCTGCCGCTGCCCGCCGGAAAGCTCGCCGATAGGACGGTTCTTCAGCTGCATTAAATCCGTGCGTTCCAGAGCGTGAAAAACCTTGACCCAATCCGCAGTTTTAGGGCGACGAAACCAGCCGATCTCGCGGGTTCGCCCGGTCATGACCGCATCCTTGACGGTGATCGGGAAATCCCACTGAAACTGGTGCTTCTGCGGCACATAGCCGATGCGCGCCCGCGCGGTGCGCGCAGTACTGCCCAGCACCCGAATACTCCCCGAAGAAGGATGCAGCAGCCCCATAATGGCACGTAACAGCGTGGTTTTTCCGGCACCGTTCGCCCCGAGAAGACCCACAAATTCGCCGGGGTTCAGGGTGAGCGAAAAGTCCCGCAGCACCGCCCGCCGCCCGTACCCCGCATAGAGGTTCTGGATGCTCAGCGTCGGATTTTCACTCTCTGGCGCAGGGTCGTTTTTGGAGCCTAGCACGGTGGTACCTTTACTCATCCCGCGTGCCCTTTCCGCTTGTCATGATGCGCTCGGCCTGCGCCTGCGCGGCCTTATTGCGGCGCATCATGAAGAGCCCCGCTGCGGCAAGTACCGCCACAGTCCCCGCGCCGAGCGCCACCGGAAGGGCAGGGAACCCGCCGGATGAGGCCCCCGGACTATCGGAAGCCGCCGCAGAGTGCGTGCCCTCCGATTCGCCCGCCGGTGCCTGATCTGCGGCCTGCTGAGCCAGAGCGTACACCTCGTCCGCAGTCACCGAATCCCCGATGGCGAACTTCATATAGCGGGTATCGGAAACAACCGAACCATCCGCAAGCTCCGCACGGGCCGTCACCTTCAGCAGATAGGCACCGGGCTTGGTAAACACCCAATTGGCGTGGGTATGCGTGTTCTTCTCAACCCATATATCCTGCGGCTCGTGTTTGGACGAATCCCACAAAACCTGCGGCTTCGAGAAATTCCCATTCTCCAGGTACAGCGTGAACTGCCCCGGTCCCTGAACCTGCTCTAGGGTGAGGGTGACCCCGCGCGGGGTTTTCTGCACAAGCCCCGGGTCCTGAGTGGTCCAGCCAGGCCAGACGACCCCCTTCGTCTCGGTTTGCGGAATCACATACACCTGTTCGCCGGGCCGTGCACCCACAAACGAATAACGGTCATCATCAGGAACCTGGCGCAGGGCCGCATCGGAGCCGCGGTACAGTACATCATCCACGCTGCGCCAGATGGGTGTAGCGGCATGATCGTCATGGATCATGAGCTGAAACTTACCGTCGGTAAAACGCGGACCCATATCAACATGCCCGCTCGAAATTTCGGTGCGTCCCGTGCCCACCGGCTGCTCGGGTGAGAGCGTCTGCTGCAGAGCCTTCTGCTCTTTGCTGAGGTTATCCCCGCTCGGTCTTGACGAGGCGGCCGCCGGTGACGGGTCGGCATGGGCAACACCACCAGCCGAAACCAGCAGGGCAGCACTAAGAGCAGCTGAAATAACCTTCTGGCCAGTATTTATGCTAAAAATAGAATTTTTCATGAGTGTTTCCTTCACAGTACTAAAAGTGCATTTTGTGGGCGTCTACAAGCCGCCCATAGCCCGCTGTATAGCCCGGGCATTAGCGCGCATCATATCCGCATAGTGGGGCGCCTCATCATCGAGCGAATCAGAATACAGGGTGCCCACCTGAACCCCGTTTTCATGGGCGACCTCACGCAAAACCGGGCTTCGCGCGCGGGTATTCTTATCAAGAAATATGGCCGGTACACGCAAATCCCTGATAGTGCGCTGCAGCCGCTGCCGCTGCTGGATGCTCGGCTCACTGCCCGCCACCGGCGTCACAAATCCCGCCACCGTCAGCCCATAAGTACTTGCCAGATAGCGGTACCCGTCATGGGTGGTAATCAGGTTTTTCGAGGCCTCGGGCAAAGACGCGTAGATGCCGCGAATCTCCCAGTCCAGCTCATCGAGCTCGCGCATAATGCGCTCGGTATTCGCCGTGTACAGGCTGGTTCCGGGCGGGTCAGCCTCGGTAAGAGCATCACGCATGACCTGCGCGGCCGCCTTCATATTCGGCACCGAATGCCATATATGCGGGTCTATCTCGCCGTGCACATGTTTGCCGAGCACCGCCTGCGCCAGCAAATACACCTGCCCCCGATGCTCGCGTGAAGACCCCCTCAAGAACCCGTACTGGCCACCCGCAGGAACCTCCTGCAGAGTGCGCGAAGGAACCGCAATGATCGTGCGAGCCAGGTCGTGTTCGGTGACTTTCCCACCGCTATCGGCGCGAATCACAAGCCGCCCCGTATATGCCTGAAAGGCTATATCCGCATGTCCAGAGGCTAAAAAGGTCGTATTTGCACCCAGACGAGAGGCAGCCTCGGCAGGGTCCTCACCCACCACAACGTGCAGTGTTCCCTGCGCCTGCCGCACCCCCTCGGGTGCGTTGCGGGGCGTTGCCAGAACATCAAGTTCGTACACACCGGCATCCGCAAAAGCCCACGAAAGATGCGTATGCGCCTGCAGCGGAAGCTCCAGCGACCCCATATCGCCGGTACGCACCCTCACACCATCCTGAGCGGATTCCTGCGTGCCGCGCGCCTGAGAATCGCACATCATCTCGACCGCGCCGAAGGTCTGCGTAATAAACGCCGCAACCTGCCCGGGACCCTTCACACGGGTAACCGAAAACGCGACCGAAGCATCCGAATCTGAGGGCGACTCAGCGGAATGGCTGGCGGATGCACCCGAAGGCTCGGTGCCCTCAACGCGCAGCCCCAACCAGATAGAATCCAGCGAGGCATCCTCCACCACGGGTTCAAGCTTGCCGCCGTACTGCTCAATCCTCTCGGCAACCGCCACCTGCGCCGAACCCTGCGGCAGGTTAGAGCTCACCATCGCCACCATTTTGCGCTGTTCCAGCAGCAGACCGTTGGTGAACGCCAGCCGCGCGTAGGCGACATCGCGCACATCCCGCAGGCTCGGCTCATAAGAATGCGGGTCTGCGCCATTAGGAATGAGGGTGTGTACCCGCGCACGCTCACCGCCAACAGCACGTGCCACATCCGCCAAAATCGGGGTTGTCGCCACCACCTGAACACGTCCGTCGGCATCAAAACCCAAGGACGTATTCTGTGCGGTGCAGGCGCTTAACGCCGCGCAGACAGGCAGAAAACCCAGGAAAGCGCGGCGGCTGAGCCCATTACGCGGCATGACGCTTGCGGCGGCGCACGGCGTACACGATCATGCCGCCTAAAGCGACAGCAAGCACGGAGGTGCTGACCATAAACGGGTTAAAACCGGCCCCGGTGCTGGCCAGCTGACCGGCAGCAGCGGCCTGCTGCGCATCCTTTAGCTCCTGGTTGGTGAGGGCGCAGTCCTTACCCGAGGCGGTCTTACCAACGATGCGCACCTTCGTGCCGTCCGGTTTCGTCACAATACCGCTGGCCGCATCCACGGTGCCGCGCCCCGCCTGCTTATCGGGGTTTTGCCTCGCCAGCGGGCGTATCATTGTGCGCACCTCCGCGGTGGCCGCCGTTATCTGCGGGTTTCTGCGCCCCTGCTGCTTATCGCCACCAGAGGTGTTTTCCCCGCTGCCGTTACCCACCGTGAAGTTCAGGGTGGAGGTGCTCTCAACGGTCTGCCCGTTCTTCAGGCGCACCTGCCAGCCGATCGTCACCCGGTAGCGGCCCTCCGCAGTAAACACCCAGTTGCTGTGCTGGTGCGTATTCAGCGGAACCTGAAATGAGCCGCCGCGGGAGGTGAACACTTTCTGCCCGGCGGAACCGAAATTACCCGAGAGGAACACCGACATTGAGCCGGGGCCGTCGAACCCCTTCAGGCTCATGGTGACCGGCCCGTCGGCCTGCTTGAGAAGCTCAGGATCCTGGGTACTCCACCCCAGCCACGGCACGCCCGCCTGCTGCGTAGCCCCAATCATGTGCACGGTACTTCCCGCGGGGCAATATCTTCCATGCCCGCCGGGAATTTTCAGCTTCGCAGCATCACCCAACACGAAATTGAGTGAGCTGGGGGAGACATGCTTGGGTGGGCTGAACCGGTCATCTTTCACGGCAGAGCTCAACGTGGAGCCGTTCAGCACCGGGCCCACATCGAAGTGCCCTTCAGTGGCGCGGTCTGACCCGCCGTATTCAGCCACGTTCTGCACCGTTGCCGTGTGCAGCGCGGGCTCAACACTCGGGACGGATGCGGGGCTGCGCAGGGACTGTTTGGCGTCTTTGACCTGAACCTCGGTGGCGTAGCATTTCTCGCTGCCTGACCCCGCCGAATCCGACCCGCCTGAACCAGCCCCACTGGAACCCGCTCCGCCCCCGGCGGAACCCGACCCGGCTGCCGCACCCTGATGAGACGCACCGGGGGCCACATTGGCGCTATTGGAGCCGCGCACGCTTTTACCGCCGGATGCGCTCGCTGGCGGGGTGATGCTCTGTACAGTACCGCCCGTTCCGGTGCCGCCTGAGTCGGCGGCACTGGCGGCACCATTACCCCCGGAATCTTCCGCCGCGTTTACCGCCTCCGGGGTGCTGCGATCGGCAGCCCCCGACCCCTGACTGGCACTGTTACCAGCCTGCTGCGCTTGGGGCTCTGGCGCGGACCCCTGCGCGGCAGGGTGCTCGGCTCGTGGCTGCTGCGGTGCACCGTTCGAACCCCCGCTGGCGGGGGCACCCGCCTGCCGCGCATTGTGGGTGTTGGCCCCCGAAATATTGGCTGGGGTTTTCGGCGCGCCTGCACCGGCGGGGGAGGCCGCGCTCGCGGCTGCCGAACGGTCAGCGGCTTCGGGTGCGCCGCCGTGCCGCTCGCTCTCCTGGGTGCGCATCTGCTCAAAAATATTGGCCGGAACATCGCCCACCGCCACCGTGTAGGTCTGCTCGGCGCTGATCGGCGTGCCGTCGGTGCGCTGAGCTGTCGCCCGGAAAGTAAGCCGGTAAACACCCGGTGCGGTAAATGCCCACCCGGGGTGCGCATGCTCACCCGCGGTTATGGTGTGGGCGGGCAGAGTCTCGCGTGAACTGAACAGGCGCGTGGGGCCGCTGGGGTCCTCATGGAAAACCTCAACGGAGCCACCATCAGGGGCCTGGGTGCGCACAAGTTCGAGTGATATTTTGTTCTCTTTCAGTGCGTCGCGGGGGATATTATCAGCCCCGAAGCCGGGGTGAAGAACCCCGCCGGTGCCGGTGTGCGGAATATACCAGATAGGGGTGCCTTTGGGGGCAATAAATTCATAGCCCGCAGCCACAGTGCTGCGGGTGGAGTCAGTATTTGGCAGGTGGAAAACAGTTCGTGCGGGATCGTAAATACCTTCACCGTCGTGTGTGCTGGCCCTCGAACCCAGTGTGAGCGCACCGTCGCGCAGGGAGAGAGCTACCAGGTTGGCGTGCACCCCGGCAACAGTATTTTCCCCATCAATACGGTGGGTTCTCTGGTTGCTAGTGGTGTCCGATGCGCTCGCGGTGCCGTGTTCTTCGTGCGCGAGGGCTGGTGCTGCGGGGGTGAGGACAAGCCCGCAGGTGAGCGATGCGGCACTGAGTAGGGTCAGGGCGGATGTGCTTCGTTGCATGTGTTCCTCCAGGTGCGTGATGCGGTGACTGGGCGCGGTTTGGCGCGGGGGAGTCCGTTCGCCCCCGCGCCGTTGGCGTATTCGGGAATCACTATACAGAGCATTTTTGTTAATGACAATTATTCGCAAAAATGCTACGCTATTGCCCGTAAAAATTAGAAAGGCAAGCATGAACACGCACCTCCGAACCCAACGTCGGGCACCCGGAAAACCCCTAGCGCGCCTCTCCGTCGCGGCGCTGATCATCCTCACCGGGTTAGCCCCTCAGCATCACAGCCCACGCCGGGCCTGACGACGGGCGCATCATCACCACCAAAGGCCACGTGGACGCCCCCCAAAGCCTACTGGGAAAAACGGCACGTTCGTTCTCAAAAAATGAATCCAACCCCTACAAGACCGGCGCAGACCTCTACGACCTCGACAAAACCGTCAACTGGGTCGGCAAAGGCTGGGACGGGCGTAACGGCGCCTCACAATACACCCTCACCCTCCCCAACTCACCCAGCCTAGGTTTTCTAGGTGAACCTGGGCAGACCCTCTACATGGCACCCACCCTCACCTGGGGCAACCACGACCCCATCTGGGCGGGTCTGGGTGCATCCGTCAAAATCCCCACCGAACAGTTCCGTGACGGTGTGTTCGCCACCGACATCCTCTCGGTGGACGGCCCCGGGCGTATGGAGCTGTTCCGGTACAACCCCGACGACGGCCCCGCTCAGATCAACCGCATTCTCTCAAGTACCAGCACCGGCTGGCACTCCTGGCTGCTGAGCAAAGGCAGCCACACCCACAACACCACCACCTTCACCCGGCCCGGGCGGTACGAAGTCACCCTACCGCACTGTGGCCCGCGGTACCGACGGCAGAATCATCCAGTCCGCGCCGCAGAAACTCGTGTGGCAGGTGGGCGGTAATAAGCCTATTCTTGGTGACGGAACCCCCACCGCCGTACCCACAGAAGAGCGCTATAACGCCGCGAATGTGGGGAACCTGGACACCGCCAAATATGTGCTGTCCGTGGCACCGCACACCCCAGACCCGGACCCCGCCAAGAGGAGAGACGCCGACGATAAGCTCAGCGACATCACCTTCACAGCGGGCGATAAAAACCTCAAAGGCAAACTCACCCTGTACAACAACGGGTACTTTCTGACGGATCTTGATGTCACCAACGGCACCGCCACCTGGAGCGAAATGATGGGCGGCGAATCATCCCACCTGCAGGCGGTGTTCACCCCTGAAGGTGACAGCGGTGCACGCTGGATCTCGCATCAACTCGCGTATGAGCCCGGGCGGGCTGAGAGCGTGTACAGCGACGACGGCAACGGCCAATGGCCCGTAAAAACCCCCGAAAAGCGCAACACTACCCTCAATACCGCCACCTACACCCCCACCAGCGGCGACTACACGGTGCGCACCGTACCCTCCACGCAGGAAGGATACCGCACGATTGAGGTGACCTTCGCCGACCCGAACTTCCGCGGGTTTATTCGCGGCGGGTTCTACGCCCCCAACGACTACGAATACCCCAAATTCGATATTGAAACCACAGTCGAAAACGGGGTGGCGCGTTTTACCTACCGGGAAGACAGCTACTTTGAGAACAGTGAACTGATCGCCAAAGTACTGCCGCACCCAGATATGAACGCGCGCGCCTCGAGCGTGAAAACTCACCGGTGACTACCGGCGCGGTGGCGACTATAGCGCATCCGGCACATTCACCGTGGAGGGAACCGCCGGGCAGGCCCCCGCCGACCCCTGCACCCAGTGCCCCCTGCCGGTGAAACACCCGCCCCATCGTCCAGCCCGAGCGCCACACCCGCTGCGCCTAGTACCCCGCCCCGTCCCGCACAGAACCAGCCAGCCCAGCACCAGCCGCCTCCAGGCCAGCCCAGGGTGAGCCTACCGCATCGGCTGCAGCGCCCCCACCCGCCCCGTCGCACCCCACCCTGTGATGCCCGCACCCTTGATGGCCGTCGCAAAATCCACGACGGGCACCTCGACATTCAGGGGCAGCTGCGAGACAAACAGCTGCACGTGGGCCTGAAAGACGATAGTGGTCTGATCGACCCGGACTCGACCGTGCGCCCGCTTGATTCGGTGGTGCTCACCGTGAGCGATCGGGCACGCCGCACCCGTAATGAGCACATGAGCAGCCCCGCCCTGAACTTCATTGGCCCGGTGGGTACTGCCTTCTACGGGCTGCCCCAGACCCAGATCAAGGGGCTGCCCTGGCCGGGGTACAGCACCGAGAACATTGACTACTCCCAGCTGTCGGGCGGGGTGAAACTGCACATAGTGCCGCGCACCATGCCGCGTGGCGCCCGGTTTGGGGTGTTCACAGAGTCGCTGACCGGTGCGGATGTGCTTCTTGACTCCACCACCGGCAAAGACACGATTGATATTGCGTACGCCACCCACGCGCACGCGAACTGGGTGTTTACAGAACCCGGCCGGTACGGGTTTGACGTGTACTACACCGCCACCCTCAAGGACGGTACGGAGGTAAAGAGCGAGGTGCAGCGCATGCAGGTTGCGGTGGGGGATGAGGCCGCGAACGGCTGCTCAACCAGCGACTCCACCAGATCTGCAGCCCCCGGCGCGTCTGGGGGCGGCACCGCTGTACCCTCCGGTTCTGACCGCGCCACCCCCGGCGCCGGAACCACCGACGACACCACTTCTGCGCCCTCCTCCGCTGATGAACCTGAGGCCACAGCACCCTCGTCCGGGGCAGGTGACTCATCACCCGGTGCCGCATCTGCACCCGCGAATAATGGCTACGGTGCCGGTGCTCATGGCTATACTGGGGCCGGCACCGGTTCGGATGGCGGCTCATCAGACGGTTACGGTGCCTCAGCTGATGGTGGTGCTGGCGCGGCCGGATCGTACGTCGGCGGCTCTGGCGGATCTGGGGCGGGTTCCGGCAACGCGGCGGCATCCGGCGGGTCTTCCGGTGCGGGCTCCTCGGCTGGGGCGCTGGCGCACACAGGGTTCGCGGCCGCTGGTGTGGCTGCTGTGGGCGCGGCTGCCTTAGCAGGCGGCATTATTTTAGTTGTCATCCGCCGCCGCAGCAGCTCACGCTGACTCTTGGCAGCAGCATACTCGCCCCACGAGTGAATAGCGTTCCTCTAGGGGTATATGGCGTCCCGGCCTGTAGAACAATACTGACAGGCCGGGACGCCATATTTCTGAGCAATATCTGGCTATTTACGTATGAACCTGAATGTATTAGAGTCCGGTGAACGATAAATGTGGGTTATTGTATGGAACCCTCACGCAGGTGCGTGCTAAAAAATATCCGAAAACACTCTTTAAATTTCACGAAATACATACATAGTGCGGGTGCCTGCCCAATAATTGTTTACAGATTTTCGTTTATAGGGTCACACAATAATAGGTCAGCATAGTGTGGTGAGTCTCCTCATAACTGCAGCCATACTTTCCTGGCATCCTAGGTACGCTGAAATTTAGAACAATCTTAAACACCCCGCCTCGGCGGTGATTCTTATGCAATCCAGGGTTAGTTTTTGGGGTGTGTGGGGGTGAGGGTTTCGGCGGCGAGGTTGTTGCCGTTGCGGAACCTGCGCAGGGATCGGGTGATGTTTAGGGGGTTGGCGGCGGCTTTTTTGATGGTGTGTGCGTCTTCTGGGGTGTTCATGTCGGCCCAGCGGTGTTCGGTGTGTCGGAAGATGAGGTGGGCTGCGATGGTGTATTCCTTGAGGATCCTGGGGGAGAAGGAGGCTATTATTTGTCCTTTGCTGTTGTAGAGTTTGAGCTGGTCGGGGTGGAAGTCGCCTTCGGCGGTGGTTTCTGTGGGGGTGTAGGTGTAGGCGTTGATGGAGGTGATGGGGGTGGTGATGCGGCGTCCGGTCCAGGTGCGGTGGGTGATGGTTCTGTTGGGGTTGATGCTGAGGTAGCTGGTGGCGTACCTGTGTAGCAGGAGTAGTCCGAGGAAGCAGAAGATTGTGCTGGTGAGGATAGCACCTGTTTCGAGTGTGGGGGTTGCGAAGAGGAGGAGGGTGAGGGCGTTGGCCCAGAAGAGGGTCGTGGTGATGCCTATCCATCCGTTGTAGCGGGGTGGTCGTTTGATTTTGCTGGTGTTGTGTTTGTCGCGGGCGCGTTGTATTTCGTCGTGGAGGATGTAGAGGGTGAGTACGAGGGCGGAGGTGGAGAAGGTGAGGATGGGGATAGACATCTAAATCTCCCGGTTGGTGGTAGGCTGTTGCTATTTTAGGCTGTGATGACGGGCGGGTAGGTGGTGGTGGCACCGGCGGTAATGCTGAGATATTTTGTCGTGCGGCGGGGCATCATGAGGTTGTTCACAAGGGGGAGCTTCTCTTCGTAAATACCCTCATTATATGTATTTATTGCTTTTGTTATAGTAAATATTGATACTTTTCAGCACTTCAGCAGGAAGGCACCACAAAACGTGGAACTGCAAGATATTGTCGCTAAAGCCTACAAACTACGCGTTGAAAAAGAACTCATCGAACTTGCCGAACTCCGCATGGTCAAAGCCCTCGCCGATGCTGGTGCTACCCCGCACGATTTCGCCCATGGGCTTGGTATCAGTAAATATGAGCTGCCCGATATGCTCAAAAAAGCAGAGCGTGTTGAGCCTATCCGTGCCGGGTTTAGCTCCGGTTCCCCGTATGAGATCTGTCAACGCTACTACATTGGTGAACTCACCCGTACCCAAGCGATTGATGAGCTTGTTCGTTGGGAATACAAGCCTCAAGCTAAAGGAGAAGAATGGGACCCCTGGGGCATGGAAGGAGGAGCACCCCGTGTCCGCGGATCCTGGGACGATATGCACACCGCTAAAACCCACAAACTGATCGACCACAGCCTCATGCTAGAAGTCTCTCGGACACGAGCCGCTCTACGACGCGCCGCAGAAGGATGACCGTCCGACGTCTAAATACGGGATTGAGTCATTAAAATCAGCTCTTAAAAGTACTTGGGCGGGTATGTGCACACCTGAGGCGGGTGCATTCTATGGGTTTGCCCGGTGAGTCTTCTGGTTGCGTGTTTTCTCGCTTTTTAAAATGTGATAGTGACTTAAACTAGAGGGTGGTAGTTAAATACTTTAGCTATTGAAAGAGGCCAGTAAGAACCAGCGTGTAGATTTTCCGTGTGGGGCTATATGCTGTGTTTCGAAGGGAGAACGAATTATGGCTGATGGGGGCGTCCGTCCGGAGGATATTGAGTGGAATATTGATTCACTGGGGGCCACGCTTGTTGAGCTGTATAACAACATGTCTGAGCTTATTGACATGTATGAAGAGCTGCGGGACCGGGTGTATGCTGTAGAAACTGCTGGTGGGGGCTCAACGAGTGAGCCCTCTAAGTATTGTTGGCGTAATATTTCTGACCCGGCTGAGGCTACTCGTCTGTGGAACGAGTTAAGGTCTTGGGTTGATTGGCTGAATTTTCGGTATTTCAGTACGGGCAGGTTTAGGATAACCCCATGCTGGTATCGGCACGGGGCGGCGGTTGAGGAGCTGACAGCGTTGTGGGCTTCCTGGAAAGCGGCTTACCAGGGCGGGGATTTTTCAGACAGCGCGTTTTACTGGCATGAGCGCTTGTTCGACTCAAGCATTGAGCGTTTAAAAGGCTATTTCAGGGAGTGCCAGCAGGGGCACCGGCAGATGCAGGAGCTTGTGTATATCACTGATGATGGGTTTGATGATTTCGTAAGTTTTCAGGTTGGGGGCATTAACGGCGGCAGCGGGCATAACCGCGGCTAGTTAGCCTGCTGTGGGATAGGGCCCCACATGGAGTAGAGCCACCAGTTACTGTTAATGTAACTGGTGGCTCTGCTGTGGCGGGGTTAGAGGCGCGGGCCGCCTTGCTCTGGTGGTTTTCTCCTCTTGTGGTGCTGGTCGTTATTGTTTTGTTGAGGCTTGGGGCCTGCATCTTTCTGGGGACTCTGCCCGCGCGTGGTGCTGAGCCTGTTATTAAGCGAAAGCTGTGTTTCAGGGCTCTGCTGCCGGTTTGGTTGAGGCTTGGTGGCGGGGACGGCCCCTGCTTCTCTCCAAGCTTTGAGGCTGTCGCCTTTTGCCGCGAAAATACGCTGCGGTTCGGAGCCGTTGTTGTCCCATACCGTGTACGAGGTAACAGTGTCGTTGTTTTTAGCGGCTTCGTAGGTAGCTCGGGCGGGCCCTGAGGGGTGCTCGCCACGTAGTTTGGGGTCGAACACGCTGTCGATGAATTCGGCGGGAACAGGGCGCCCGCCGAGCCCTTGACCTGTTGTGAGGGTATGGGTGTAGTCGTGTTCCCAGCGGGAGTAGACACGGTTATGCGAGTTTTCTTGGGTGACTTCCACATTAATAAGGCTAACGTCTTGGTAACCTTTTTTCTGTAACCGGTCAATGTCTCGTTGAAGGGTGCTGGGGTTACTGTAGACCCTGTCAAGAATAACGTTTTTATCTTCGCGTTGTGCGTCTTTAAGAAGTTCTTCAGCAAGGTAGGTTGATTCTTGGTGGACGAGGCTGCCGAAGTCCATGGGGAAGAATTTTTCGCCTTGGTCGGTGAGCTGTTTAACTTCGGGGATATTGTAGAAGGTGTTAATTTCTCCGCTTTTAATGGCTTCTTCAATGAGGAGCACTTTAAAGGCGTCAGGGTCAATGGGCAGGTAAGTGTCAGGGCTTCCGTCGAGGGCTCTTTTGAGGGTAGTGCTTTTTCCTGCTCCGGGTGCCCCGGCCATCATAATGGTTTTGCGTTCGGTATCAATATTGTCGTATCCGTGGGTTTCTTTATATTTATCCAGAAGCCGTTTGTGTAATTCTTTTCGTTCTTTGGTAAGAGACGCGTCTTCAGATAGTGGGTCTATGGCTTTTTGATAGGTGGAGTTGGCCCCCCCATGCGTCGAATGGCCCGCCTTGAACGGAGAGTTTGTCAATATTTTCTTTATGGGTGCGGGTATCGGTGATACGGTCGGTCATTGGGGTTTATCCTTCTGCGGCGCGGCGTATGGCGGCTCGTGTCCGAGAGACTTCTAGTACTAGGTCGTAGTCAATGAGGTTGTGTACTTCTGCGGTGTCGAGGTCGTCCCAGGATCCGGGGACTTCGGGTGCTCCTCCTTCCATGCCCCAGGGGTCCCATTCTTCTCCTTTAGCTTGAGGCTTGTATTCCCAACGAACAAGCTCATCAATCGCTTGGGTACGGGTGAGTTCACCAATGTAGTAGCGTTGACAGATCTCATACGGGGAACCGGAGCTAAACCCGGCACGGATAGGTTCTACTTCGTTAGCTTCTTGAATTTTTTTGGGGATGTCACTTTGACGGATCCCGAGTCCGCGAGCGAACTGGTTGTGTTTCGCTCCGGCATCAGCGAGGGCTTTGACCATGCGGAGTTCGGCAAGTTCGATGAGTTCTTTTTCAACGCGTAGTTTGTAGGCTTTAGCAACAAGGTCTTGCAGTTCCATGGTGTGTTTTCCTTTACGAGTAGTTGGGTGCGCGGTCTAGGGGGTTTATCCTTCGGGGGTAGCCTGGGCTTTCGCGTCGATTTTATCGCCGACTTCAGTGTAGAAGTCGTAATCAATAAGTTTGTGGGTTTTGGCGGTATTCATATCATCCCAGGATCCGCGGACACGGGGTGCTCCTCCTTCCATACCCCAAGGGTCCCACTCCTCTCCTTTAGCTTGAGGCTTGTATTCCCAACGAACAAGCTCATCAATCGCTTGGGCACGGGTGAGTTCACCAATGTAGTAGCGTTGGCAGATCTCATACGGAGAGCCGGAGCTAAACCCGGCACGGATAGGTTCTACTTCGTTAGCTTCTTGAATTTTTTTGGGGATGTCACTTTGACGGATCCCGAGTCCGCGAGCGAATTCGTTGTGTTTCGCTCCGGCATCAGCGAGGGCTTTGACCATGCGGAGTTCGGCAAGTTCGATGAGTTCTTTTTCAACGCGTAGTTTGTAGGCTTTAGCAACAAGGTCTTGCAGTTCCATGGTGTGTTTTCCGTTACGAGTAGTTGGGTGCGCGGTCTAGGGGGTTTATCCTTCGGGGGTGGCCTGGGCTTTCGCGTCGATTTGATCAGCAACCTCATTGAAGAAGTCGTCGTCAATGAGTTTGTGTACTTCTGCGGTGTCGAGGTCGTCCCAGGATCCGCGGACGCGGGGTGCTCCTCCTTCCATACCCCAAGGATCCCACTCCTCACCTTTAGCTTGAGGCTTGTACTCCCAACGAACAAGCTCATCAATGGCTTGGGCACGGGTAAGTTCACCAACATAGTAGCGTTGACAGATCTCATATGGGGAGCCGGAGCTAAACCCGGCACGGATAGGTTCAACACGTTCTGCTTTTTGGATCATAGCTTCGCGTTCTGAGGCGGGGATGCCTAAATATTGGGTTATTGCTTGTGGTTCGGCTCCGGTGCTCAGAATAGTGTTGATCATGCGGTGGACTTCTAGGTCCATGAGCCTTTTGCGGACTTTGGTATGGCGTGCTTTTTCAACGAGTTCTTGCAGTTCCACGTTCCATAGTGCCTTCCTGCTGAAGTGCTGAAAAGTATCAATATTTACTATAACAAAAGAAATGACTGAATATAGAGCATTTCAAATTACGTTCAGCTATGTATCATCATCGTTTAAGGGTCGACATGTCTTGAATAATGGTCCTGTCGCTGGGCAGTTTTAGGGTGCCGTGGCGGCTCAGTGAACCTTGCTACGATAGATGTACGTTTACGAGCAACCCCGCAGGGCGCGCCAGCTGCCCGGATTCTATGATGAATAGGGGCATCGCAAGGAGGGAAGAATGGAACCGTCAAGGTACCCGCGTGTGGATGCCGTTGTTCGAGGGCCAGCTGTTGTTGAGTTAACTGTTCAAGATCAGGAGTCCCGCTTCTTTCAAGAAGCTACAACTGATGCGGCCTTATCCCATTCCTACGCCCATGTTTCCACTATTGCAGGTAACCTGGGACGCCCGGTATACGTTCATGTAGTAGATATACAGGGCAGCGACAAAGTAATGGTGGTGTACCCAGATGGCTTTGTTGAGCCCGAAAATATGGTGGTTCCTCAAGCAGCGGTAACGACCTCTGCTGCGGAGAACAAACCCTTCTACAAGCGGGCAGTGTTTCTTGTTCCGCTGGCGCTGGTTCTTTGTTGTGGGGCTGCTGGGTGGCGGCGTGTGGGGAGTCATGTTTTTTCTCTCGAATCAGGGGGAGAGAACTGTTGCGGCTGAGTCTCATGAAACTAGCGCAGAACCCCAAAGTCCCGACTCTACCCAGGAGAAGAAAGGCGATGCCGTCCAGTTAACTGGTGCTGCTGAAGTTTCCGCCGTCTCTCAGGATGGTAAATATGTCACCTACCTGTCCGGTAAAACACTGTATGTTGTATCGGCTCAGACGGGGGAGGAAGTCAGTAAAACGGAGGTAAAAAAGCCTGATAATGCGCTTTCTGAACTGACAATACGGCCCACCAGGGTGGTTTCGCATACGTCGGTAAAGAGTCCTACCTCACGTGGTCCAGTGATAAGAAATTCAGTGAGGTGCTGCGGTACTCCGCTAAAGACCAGCAAATGCTCACCCGTCAAGGGGTTACTGCTTTGGTTAACCGTGATAACCCGTCTAAACCAGCGAAAGTAACACTGTTGGGGTCATCGCCCAAAGAGTTTCGCACCCCGGCCGAGGGCGCGTCGTTTATTTCTACTGATGGTTCACGGGCGTACTGGGCTACTTCCCAGGATGGAGGAACAGTTGTTACGGCTGATTCGTCCGGCAAGGTTGAGGGTTCGCATAAGCTTGCCTCACCGGGGGAGGGGGCACGTCTTATATCGTGGGCTGGGGTGAGCTCGCGTGGCGAGGTGATGACGCTCTGGTCTGTTGATGGCCGTTCAACCCTGGTTTTTCAGTCGGTTAGTTCTGATGATATTGCGGCGAAGGTCTCCGTTGAGGCATCAGAGGGGGCCAAGGTAGATTTTTCTGGTTCGACACTACTGTTAGGTAAGCAAATTATCGACTGTAACACTCGTTCAACGTATACCATAGAGATGGTCCCTGAAAAAGCTACCCCACTTCCGGTGGGCTTTCACCTTTCTGGCGGCACGGGCGGCGTTTCGTGGGCTGGCCCCGGTGGGGTGCGCAAGAGCCCGGAAGGTGAGGTTCTTGGTGTTAACCATGATGGAGCATCCGTGCTGTTATCAGCCGACCATCACCACATGACAATTATTAAGAAAGATGGAGAGTGAGTGACCCCATGAAGAAACAAGTGACAGTGCTAGGTGGTTTGGCTGTTCTTGCAGCTATTAATATGGTTCCGGCTATGGCTGATGATGCCCCGGCTGAAGCGTACACCCCTGCGGCTGTGGCAACTGAAGAGCCCGCTGCTGCGGTTTCCCCGGCAGCTGTTGTTCAGCCTGCTGCTGAGCCTGAGGCTCCGGTTCTTGCTACAGAGCAAGACCCCGTCGGGTTTTTCCCCACCCCTGGACTGACTCCCGCTCCGGGGGATGCGACACCGGCAGATCCTGCTATTGATCCGACCCCTGCGCCTGCCGACCCGGCAATTAACCCCACCCCGGCTCCTGCTCCTACGCCTGATGCCCCGGTAACTCCCGCCCCGGTGGCTCCCGTGGTTGATACCGATCCTGCTCCCGTTCAGCCTGCCCAGCCCGCACCGGTTGAAACTCCTGCTCCGGCAGCTCCTGCTGCCTCAGCCGACACCTCTGTGGCAGGCGGTTCCGCTGCACAGGCTCCGGTTCAGGCAGCACCCGTGCAGGCTCCTGCCGCTCAGGCTACTGTTCAGGCGGCCCCTGCCGCGCAGGCACAGGCTGCACAGGCTCCGGCCTATACTCCTGCTTACACCCCTGCTTCTGAGGCGGCAGCTGGCGGCTCGGGTGCTGGTGCGTCCGGCGGGTCTGCCGCTGTTGCAGGTTCTCAGGCCGCCCCGGCTGCTCCTGCCGCTCAGCAGGCTCAAGACTCTGGGACCGTTGCTGTGCCTGCTAATAACCCGGCTGCTGCTTCTGTTGCGCAGAGTGAGAGCCAGGCAACCGTTGCGAAGAGCGCAAGTAACCTGGCAAACACCGGTTTCTCAGCCACCCCGGTGGCTACCGCTGCCGGACTATTCGCAACGGGTGTAGCGCTCACCTATGCTGCATCGCGGAAGCGCAGGCAGCAGGCGTAAAGAGCCCGTCTAGGGAGCTTGCCTTACCCTTGGTTCGCTGAGGTTGTGGGTGTTCCCAGGCGTGTGCCTGCCATATGCCTTGTAGGTATAACTCAACTGTTCTTGAGAAAGAACTAAAATTCGCCTGGATTGGGTGGTGAAACAGCCTCTCAATCCAGGCGAATTGTTTGTGGGCTCTGTTCAATAAGTATGTTTTTGATCGCTTTGCAGTGGGTGGTTCAGGAGCTGCAAGGCCTAATAATTGCAAGTTAAACGTGAGGGTTGCCCTACTGTGCGTGTCTTAGAGCTTGAAAGTATCAGTTTTACGCTAAAGTTTAACAGTCAGCTGCCGGAGGGTAGCTCTTCCTATCCTTCTATTTGCTGCACTTATATGGTTTATATGGTAGTAGGCTGTCAAAAAACAGAGTATACTTTTGTTTCCTCGTAAAACATAAATTTTTACTCGGATAACCTCTTGTGATAGTTCATGAAGTGTATAGTTATAATAGACTTGACTTCTGGCCCGCTTGAATCGGGAAGCTTCTGTTGCCTATAATCATCTTCGGACGGGCCAGCCGTCTCACCGCGTGATAAATAGAAAGAAATACACCCTATATGAGTACCCCGATAAGGGGTAACAATGCTACCGTTACCCCAGACAGTTCTGTGATGGTACCTGCTGATGGCGGGTACGGGTATGTTGCAGCACCCGCAGAGCAGTCCGATACGAACGCACCTGCCGCCTCTGCCGGGGCTAAAGGTAACGCTGGGGCACCTTCCTCTCGTTATTACACGTATACTGCCGAGCCAGCTTACGGCTACTCACGGCCACACAATCCCGGCATCACCAATACCAATGCGGCAGGCGGTGGTAATGTGCCGGACGCATCCGCAGCGCAGCAGCCCCCTAACGGGTATTATGCGCAGAACCCACCAAGATATGAACAGGCACATCCGCAACCTGCCGTTCAGGGTTATCAGCAAACATCAGGATGCTGCTAGAAATTCATTGCCGGAAAGAACACAACCACCGCAGATTCACCAAGAACAACACACACCAGTCCAACAAGCGCCAACAGCACAGCATCGGCAGTCGGCAGATAACCGTTTTTATGGGAATCCTCAGCCGGAAACGCCCATGTCGCAGCAGGCTCCTCTCACTCAGTACCAACAACAGCAGCCAAGCTTACAGGAGCAGATTCCGCCGCAGCAGGTAGGTGCTTCAGAGTCTGTGCTGCCTGTGAGTGAGCCCCAGCCATCTGTAGCTGACGGGGCTGCGGGCGCTTTCGCGCCACAGTACCCGCAGGCTTTTGGGGCTCAGCCTAGTGCGCCGGTGCAGCCGCAGTACGCCCTGGTTTCACCTCAGGAAGATCTAAGGGCTCCTGCGGGTGCTGGTGAAGCGATGAGCACTGCTGGCGCGGAGCCGGCAGGTTCTCAAGAGTCTGCGCCTAGCGAGCCTTTGCCTCCGGTGAGTGCGCCACAGGGCGGGCAGCTGTCCCCGATCGTGTATGGGGTTTCACCAGTATCGGGTGCTACAACGTGGGCTTCACTGCTGGGGCTAGGCGAAGTGGTTGATATTGACCGTGCGGTAGCCTCGGGGAGGCCGCTGGTGTTGGTAGCGCGTACCACTGAGACATCAATACAGGCGTGTTTCGATTTCTTGTCTGTTCACCGTAGCGGCGTGGATATTGCAGCAATTCTGTGCGTTGCTGACGCCCCGGGGGCAGCGGTGCGTCCTGTGAAACATAAAATCAAGATTTTAGCCGGGGCTAACTCGGTTATTTCCGTACCGTGGGTACCACGCCTGCGGGCGGTATCTCTCACTGCTGAAGCGGCTGCTGACAAGGCGGTTGTGAAAGCGGTTAAAAATGTGATTTCCGGTCTTCCGGCCGGTGTTATTGAGTAAAGGAATAAATACATTATGAAAAAGTCAGTGAAGTCTTTGGGATATGGTGCTTTGGGTGCGGTTCTATCGCTTCCTTTTGTAATGTCGGCAGCACATGCTGAGATAAAGCCCGCCCCGAAAGAAATGTGCGATGGTCTGGACACAATGCAGGCATGGGTTACGGGCATCGCCGCTTCATTGGGTGTTATTGGTCTGGTAATCATTGGTGCGGGCATGTTTTTCTCGCACCGGCATGAGTCGGGTGAGGGTGCTTTTAAGAAAATCGGCTGGTGGATTGGCGGCGCTATTGTGGTGACTGCGGCGGTTGGTATTGCCTCTGTCTTTATCGCTGGCAAGTTGAACTGTCGCTAATAGTTACTGATACTAACTAACTCTGGAGGTGCACGATGTCTCGTATGTCCGAAGTGCAGAAACGTAACCTTGCTTTTATCTTATGCTGTGCGTGATTCTAATGCTGGCTGTTTTGCTGGTGTGGAATCTGATGGGAAATAAGGGAGAGAATAAAAACTCTGCTGAGGGTGCGGCGTCGTCGAGTTCTGCGCCTTCGGATGGTGGTCAGCAGTCAAGTGTGCCGTCCTCTAATGCTACAGGCCGCGGCGACCATAAGTGTGATGTGCCGGTGGCTCCTGATAAAGCTTTTAGCGCTGAGCTGCCGTCTGATTATCAGTTTAAGAAAACTTATGATGGTATTAAATACCCGGTATCTGCAACGTATGGTCCTACCTATACGCCTGGTGTTGTGGGGTATTGTTTTGCTCATAACCCGGCGGGTGCTGCTATGGCAGCTATCACATATATGGCTGCTGAAAGTGATATTAATGCAACTGAGGCAGAGCGTAGGGGTTTACTTTCAAAGCGTGTTGCTTCTGAATATAAGCCTGAAGCTCCTGAGAGTCATCCGGCTGACTCTGCTGATGCCCGTATTGCTGGTTATGATATAAGGTCTTACTCGCCAGAGAGGGCTATGGTTGATGCTGTTTTTCTGTGGAAGTTGGATGGGCAGAATCATATTGCTAAGTTCTCTGTGCCGATGGTGTGGGAGGACGGTGATTGGCGTGTTGATACTGTTGAGAGCGAGATTCATCTTGAAACTGTAGAACATATGCCAAGCCAGGTTTTTAAAGCGCGAAGCAATGGGGGCGAATAGCTATGCCCAACTTGGGAGATGCTGCGCATGGAGCATGTGATAAAGCAATAATCGGTAAAAATTTATGCCATAGTACTGTTGGTAAAGCCGCTGATGCTGCAGACTATGTTGTTAATAGTGCTCAAAACGGGCTTGAAGAAGGCAAAAAAGCCGCTGGAAACATCGTAGGGAAAGCACTTGAAGGCCCGATTAATGATTTTCTGATCTCTTTGTGGACCGGGGCCGTTAACTTTTTTCAGACATTTATTTCGTCATGGATTCATGCTGGTCCTGTTATTAGTCTTGAAAAAGACACAATGGACTGGATGAAGGTAGCAACCGGCCTATGGTGTGGATCTGCGCCGTGATTGGGATTCTCATCGCTGGTGGTAAAGCGATGTGGAACGCGCGTGGAGACGACCTGCGTCTGATGATGCAGAGCCTTGCTCGGGTCATGATTGTCTCTACCGGTGGCTCTGCATTTATCGCATGGATGATTACAGCAAGCGATAGTATGGCTGGGTGGATTCTCAAGATGGCACAGTGGGATAAACTTAATGTCAAAGAGGCTCTGCTGAAAGATCCAGCCGCATTCGTAGCAAGCGCAGGCGCGATGTCGATTATATTCTCCGGTATTATGGTTCTGGTCGTTCTTATCCAATGGATACTAATGATTATTCGCGCGTTGGTTCTGCCTATTATCGTGCTATTCTGGCCTATCTCCGAAGCCATGAATATGGCCGCTGGAGTGCCCAGATTCTCCCGAGCCTCGCGGTGGATACTAGCATTCTTATTATTTAAACCAACAGTCGCCATATTGTACGCATTTGCTTTTACGCTGCTGAAATCCCAAGACGGTATCGGTGGCCCGGTGATGGCAGTAGCAGTTGTGACCATCAGTATTTTTGCGCTCCCCTTCATCCTCAAGATCGTTATGCCGCTCTCCACTGCTATTGGCGCTGGCGGCGGCGGTGACGAGCTTATCGCCGTTGGAAAACTCGCTCTTGCAGCGGCAGCAGCCGGGGCTACCGCCGGTGCAGGCGCTGGCGCTGCTGGTGCCGGTGGTGCTGCTGGTGCCGGTGGTGGTGCTGGTGCTGGCGGCGGGGGAGCAGCTGGTGGCGCTGGCGGAGGCGGCGGTGGAATGGCGGCTGCCGGTGGCGCTGGCGGCGGAGGCAGCGGAGGCGGCGGTGGAATGACCATCGACTCCGGCCAGACCCTTGGTTCAAGCGGCCTGATGCCGGTAGACGATACGCCCAGTGGCTCAGCTGGCCAGGGATCTAGCGGTAGCTCAATCAGCAATTCTAATACTGACCCCGAGGGAACTGGCACCGGCGGGGGATCAGGCGGTGGCCCCGGCCCAGAGGAATTGCAGCCCGACCCGGACGAAACGCACCCTGACGACTTTATTCTGGACCCTGGTAACGAAAAACAGGATCCAGGAGGCGGAGGTGGCGGTGACTATAAACAGCATCATGACCCCAACCAGCGTAATTCCGATGACCAGGAGTCGAATAAGGGCGGCGGCGGGGGTAACAACAAGTCTTTTGAACGCCAGAACCCTCCGCTGGAATATCAGGAACAGCCGCAGCCGCACCACCGCGAACAACAAAACCGCACCCCGCCTCCTGAACGCCAGCAACAGCAACAGCAGGCTTATCAGGGAACAAGGGAACAAGAAAATAACCCTGAGTCCTTCGCTGATGCCTTCTTTAAATGGCATCAACGGCTAGACCAAATCGGCCCAAACTCGAACCTTGGGGATACATTCCTTGACGAGACACATATCGACCGTGACGGTCAGTAAAGAGAAGGAAGGATTGTATGAGCAACCCACAGTACGGTAACTCTATCCGCGTTGGTTCTCTGCGCATAGGCGGTTGGCTGCCGGTGCGGTCATTCGTGATCGGGCTGGGCACAGTTGTGGCCACTATGATGATTATCCTTTTGGGATACCTAATACCCGGGCTGGTGTTCCTGCTGGGTATGTTCCTCGGGCTGGCTATTTTCGGAATTCCCTTTGGAGACGCAGACCTGACGCTGGCGGCTCGCATATTACGTAGCTTAAGGCATGCGCGGCACGTCAGCACCGGGGAAGCAACCTTCGTGAACTCCCACTTTTCAGGACGCACCTCTGAAGAGCTATTGGGGCTCCCCGGGTACCTGCATACCATCAACACAGTCAACAGCATTGATGGTACAGGCGCACCGGTTCAGCTGCTGCACCATAAGAGCGTAGGCATGGCGTCAGTGACGTTAGCGTGTGCTCCCATAGGCACGAATATGCAGCCGCAAGACTCCACAACCCACCAGGTAGGTTCTTTCGCGAACTGGCTTGGTTCGCTCGCCTCCGAAGGGGGCCTGCGCGGTGCATCCGTCACGGTGGATTCCATCCTTGAGTCTTCCCTGCCCATGGCCGAGGCCATCATGGACACGGTGGATGCGCGCTCACCACAGGTGGCGCAGCAAATCCTTCGTGAAGCCGCCGCAGCGCTTCCTGCACGTGTGTCAAAAGTTACTTCTTCTTATGTCACACTGGGTTGGCGCCTCTCATCCCTAGATGACGATATTGACGGTGCGCTGGCAGAAATAGTATCGCGCATACCACGGCATGTGTCAGCCCTATCTGCTTCAGGAGCAGGGCAGATCCACGCCATGAGCGACGCCGAGTATGGCGACATGATGTACACGGCATACAACCCGCATCGTACAGGTGAAGTGGAGCGGGAACTCCACTACGGTATTGATGCCGTGCGCACTTTTGCTGGCTCCGGTCCTGAATATACAGACGCTACAGATAAACGCGTAGTGCTTCATGATGGTGTGGCGTCAATGACGGTGATGATGACGGTGCCTGACCCGTCAAAGATCACAGAACGCTCTTATGAGCGCCTGTTTGCTCCTTCTCGCCACTTTTTGCGGAAACGTGTGACGATGTTCTACCGTCCGATTCCCGTTTCAGCGCAGCGTACCCGAATCGACAGCGCATCACGTAACTCCACCACCGAAAATACCTCCCGTAAACGTGTGACGGTTTTTGAAACAAAGAAAGCAAAAGCGATCGGGCACACAATGGACCAGATGTCACGCGGGGCAATGATTCACGAGTGGGCGCTCATGATCACAGTAACATTTGAGCCAAACCGCAAAGCTAAACGTGCAGCAGAAATGAGCTCAAAGGACTCATGGGCGGTATGCGCTGGACATTCGCTGACTACGCTGCGGACGCGGCATTCCACCAGACCCTCCCAATAGGGCTGTTCCCTTGGGTGTACTCATCACGGCCGTGGCTTTTCAACCCCGAGTATACAAATCAGAAAGGCAGCGCTAAAACCAAGGGTGGGTCGTCCTCCTCCGCCCGCGCTCAAGAAGGGGACGGCGCATAGGCATGGGTATTTTTTCTCGATCCAAAAAGAAGAAACAGCGTTCAGCAACAGCGGTTGTTGACCCGCTACCCAAAATAAGTAGGGCTGGACAGCATGGGGTAGGCGGCGGCGCCTGGGACCAGCTGGCCGCCCCGCGTATGTGGCTGGAATCTAACTGGGATAACGCTGGGCTGTACCCCTTTATCACCGGTACAGCTAGGCCGCGGCTAGGAGCACCCATTGGGTACGACCTGACCTCTGGTTCGGCAGTGGCAATGGATCATATGTCACTGTATAAATCAAACGCTATCACGGCTCCATCCGCGATGGTGTTTGGCCTAAACGGATTTGGTAAATCATCAATATCTGGTCTGGTTGCGGCCTCGGTCAACGCCACAGGGTGCCCATTGGCTATTTTCGACCCGATCAAGGGTGAGTGGGCTGACTTTGCGCGCGCTATTGGAGCTGACGTCTTCCAGATCGGTATTCGCGATAATAATACAAAAATTAACCCGTTAGATCCCGGGCCGCTAGCGTCAGCAGGGGCATACATTGGGGGCGATTTAGGGCGTTCAATGCGTGCAGACGCGATCACTAATATTGTGCATAACGTGATCGCGCTAGTGCGTATTAACCGCGGCCGTGATAAGAGCATTTCAGACTCGGAAGCGACTATTATCAAGCTCGCGGTTGAAACCGTGATGGATAACGAGCAGGCCCCATCACTGAAGCACCTGCTGTACTTCTTCGATAACCCCTCAGATAACGCGCTCTATGCTTCCGGGCTTGGGTCTTCTAGAGAGTTTAAAGAAACATACTCTGAGCTGTTCCGTTCCCTCTCAGCTCTAGTATACGGCGAGATGTCGACAGTTTTTTCTGATAGAGGTGTGAGCATTAACCCGGGTAACCCCGGTGGGTTCTGCTTCGACTCCTCATCCATCCCAGATAGCCTAGACCGGATGATCTCTGCGGTCATGATGTCTACCTGGCGCTTAGGGATGAACGCGATCGATGCGCACTGGGAACTGGCCCAGCATGAAAAACGCATTGCGGAAGAAGCCGCCGCTGACGGGCAGGTGTATGTGCCAAAGTATACGTGGCACGGGTACTCCTCCTTAATGGATGAGTTCTGGTACCCGGTGCGTATGGCTGACGGCATGGTGCAGGAAGTGGACCGCTTATCCCGTACAAACCGTTCAGTCGGTGTGGGGGAATGGAAAATAACCCACTCGCCCAAAGACTTTTTGATGCTCGCAAACGAAGCAGACCAGAAGATCGCCCACTCGCTGATCGAAAAATGCGGATTGTGGGTGTTGATGGCCATGACATCAGCTGACCTAGACGCATTGAGCACTATTCGGAAGATTGAGGATACTGAGGCTTCATGGGTGACCGGATTTATGTCAGGTGCCCAAGGGCTGGAGCAGCATTCAGAATTTAAAGGATCTGATGGTCGAGTAAATAAGGGCGGGCAGAAAGTACTTGCAGGTGCCGGTAAAGCACTGTGGAAGGTAGGAGATTCACTAGGTATACCGATCCAGTCCCCTAAACCTGCTACCTTAGGGCGACTGCACAATACAGATACCCGTTTTGTGAAGAATAGCTAGTGAAGAGGTCAGCAGATGGATGAAGAGAATAACGGCTCAACTGGCCTCATCATTGCTGGTGTCCTAGTCGTAGTACTAGCTATTATATTTGCTCCCGTCCTCGTAGTAATTATTATTTTTGGCAATAATCAGGCTGCACAAGCAGCATGCACGCCGGGGAAACCATCCGGCGAAACTGCTGTGCGCGGTGAGCCGAATAGTACCCCGCCACCCCCAGGTGAGAAAGGCCCGGATGGTCGTCCTGCTCCGTATTATGGTGTGATTCCGGTGGATTACGATGATAAGGGTGAGACTTCGGGTGTGGGTGGGTTGATCCCTCAGGAGTATGAGCAGGATGTTATTGATGCGTCGAAGGTGTCTGGTATTCCAACGTCGTGGATTGCTGCCCAGATTGAGGCTGAGTCACGGTGGAACGCGGGGTTAGGCCCGAATAAGGCGAATGCCTCTGGCCTCACGCAGTTCACGGCAGAGACCTGGGCGACGTATGGTCATGGTGCTTCGCAGAGTGATGGGCATGCGTCGATCCGGGCGATGGGTGAGTACTTACGAGACTTGAAGAAACAGCTGGAACCAACTATCCAGTCGTCGGGGCAGGACTGGAAAGACGTGGTGATGGCTGGGTATAACGCTGGTCCTGGTGGTCCTATGCAGTACGGGGGCATTCCCCCGTACGAGGAAACCCAGACGTATGTTAACGAATTCATGTGCTGCATGATCATTTTTATAAGCGGGTGTACGGGGACGAAGTCGGCGGTAAGTCGGATGGGTCGGTTGATACCGCTCCAGTGCAGAACGCACCTGCTGGGTCTGGCGGCTCAAATTCGGGTAGCGGTTGCAGCGGCTACTCGGGTGGTTCGACCAGCGGTAATGATGATTATCCGTGGAAGGGGTACGCGGAAGGCCCTAACCCTATCACGGGTGCGTACTATGTGAACTGTACTGATTTTTCGTTGTGGCGGTTAAACCAGCAGGTGGGTGCGACCGATCCGCAGAAGCCGAAGTACACGAATAGTAATTTCGTCAATGGCAGGGTGCTCGGTAACGGTGGTGATTGGGCCGATACATGGCGCGCGAAGGGCTGGCCTGTGGATAATACCCCGGAGGTGGGGGCAATGGCTCATTTCTATGCGGGTGCCCCTGGTGCGTCTGCGACGTACGGTCATATTGCGGTTGTTAAAGAGGTTAAAGACGACGGTAAGACCGTGGTGATTGAGGAGTATAACGCTAATACTCCGCACGCGTATGGTACGCGTCAGCTGCCGGCGTCGAACATCAGTAATTATTTGCACATTCCTGATAGTGAGAAGAAGAAATAATGCGGAAAACATGTGTTGTTGGTGTGCTGGTGGCGGCTGTGTTCCTGGGTGGGTGTTCTTCTCAGGGGTCTAGTGGTTCTTCGGGGCAGCAGAGCTCTTCCTCACCGGCGGCTCCGGTGGTGGGGGCCTCAGGTAGTTCATCGGGTGCTGAGGATAATGACCGTTATGGTCATTATGGTGAGCCTGCGAATTCGCCGGGTCCGGGGGCTTATGCGGGGTGGAGTAAAGAAGAGCAGAAGACTGCGACTGAGTTCGCGGTCTCGTCCATGCGTATTTTTGCGATGAAAACGGATGCGAAGACGTGGCATCTTTATATGGATCCGCGGGTGACGGATGGGTATAAGAAGCAGTTGGAGCGTTATAACCCGCAGTATGGGTCGGTGAACACGGTGTATCAGGCGGTGTATACGGAGTTCCCACCGGATGCGAAGAAGGCTGTGGTGCGGGTTGAGACGGATGCTGGGGTGTGGGTGGTGCATCTTCAGCGGGAAGGGGCGGGGGAGGCTCCGAAGGTCGCGCTGATTGAGCCGTTGACGTTGAAGAAGGGGTAAGGTTATGCGTAATGCAGAGAAGTTTTCGGTACTGCTCTTATTTCTTATTTTGGCGGTGGGCGCGTGGTTAGCTGCCCGTGTGAGCGCGTTCTTCTCCACCGGTCAGTGGTACACAAACGTGCAGGATCTTGCGCGGGTGCTGGGTGAGCACGGTATAGGCGTAATGTTCTGGGTGGTTATTGTAGCTGCTTTAGTGGTCGGGTTTTTCGCGGCCGGTATCGTCATTAAACTGGACGATAAGTTCGGTGAGGGCGCACACCAGGGGAATAAAGCTGGCCTGCCGCACATGGTAAAGTACGCGCAGGTAGCTAAGACCTTGGGGTATGAAGCTGCGGTAAAAAACGCGCGGCAGAAGGCAAAACTGTCGATGCCTCCAATATCTGCGGACCCTGCGGAATCAAAGCGTCAGATTGATGAATTTGTGGATCGTATGCCGGATTCCTGGCTGGTGACGGAGCTGGGCAAACTTGGGGGCAAAGTTACTTCTTCCGGGGGATCCAGTTCGTATAGCGGAGGTAAACCCGTTTACGGTGAGGCGAAAGAATCGAAGCTTGTACTGGCTCCAACTCAGGCCGGTAAAACCACCTCGATTGCCTCGAACCTGGTGCTGGACGCCCCCGGCGCTGTAATGGCAACATCCACAAAGTCTGACCTTTTAATGCTTACCGCGGTGGCCCGCGAACGTACAACGGGTGGGCAGGTATTAGTTTTTGATCTTGATAATACGTCAGGGTGGCCGCATCGGGTGATGTGGAATCCTGTTGCCGGGTGTGAAAACTTTGAGGTCGCACAGCGTCGTGCTCAGGCGTGGGCTGGTGCGCAGCCTATGGGCGGTACGAAGAACGGAGACTGGTTTAATTCTCAGGCGGGCGCTTTTCTCGCGAGGTTTTTGCATGTTGCTGCGGTCGCTGGGCGCAGTATTGAGGACGTGATGGTGTGGGCCGAGAATTTGAGGTCGGCCATCCCCCTGGAAATTGCACAGTCCTACTCCCACCATGTGAGCCCACAGGTTATTTCATTCCTGGAATCGAAGCTGGACTCACGGGCCGGTGAGACAATCGACTCGATCCAGCAGACACTTGCAGGGCTGCTGGAACCGTTGGCGGTAGAACGTATCCGTGAGCAGCTGGTGTGCGATTCGCGGCACGCCTTTAATATGCGGGATTTCTTGTCGGGACCGAACACCATATACCTGGTATCTGATACGGCGACGGGTGTTGAGGTTGGCCCACTGGTTTCGATGTTTGCCAATGAGCTGATCAACACGGCACGCGAACTATCCCAGGAGATGTACGGTGGTAGGCTGTGGCCGTGTTTCCGTGCGGTGCTGGATGAGGGCCCGAACCTCGCGGCATTCCCAAGATGGATTCTATTATGTCGGATATTAACGGTCGTGGTGTTGAAGTAATTCTGATTGCGCAGTCGTTCTCTCAGCTGGTAGACCGTTGGGGTGAGCAAGGGGCAAAAACAATTTCTGGTAACTCGGTGGTGAAGTACTACCTGCCGGGCTTGGACGTAGAGACGCTGCGGCCGGTTTCTGAGGCACTGGGTAAATTCGACCGTAAACGGGTTTCTCGGTCGTATTCCGCAGGGCAGTACGGTAACTCCACCTCGTACTCTGTGGAAGAGAAATCGGTGATGGAGGCGGCGGCCATGACCCAGATCCCAGCGTTTACGGCTATGGTGCAGTATAAGAACTATAGGCCAATGCACCTGGGGCTAACCCCCGTGGTGGACCCGTGCCGACGCTGGGGTGCTGAAAGAAGACCAGATGAGAGCGTATCAGCTGTGCGGGAAGATGCAGGCCCCCACCATGGATAACTGGGGTGTCACCTCTGACGGTACTGTGAACTACCGTTAGCAGGCGGTTACTGCTGCCCGAGAGCTTCTAGCTGCCGTATCTTAAACGGTAGGGTCTGGTGTAATCCTGGGCTGGGGCGCAGTAGGAGGTTGCTGGTCAAGCTCAGGCTACCCCCTGAAGGATAAACCCCAAAGACCGCGCACCCAACTACTCGTAAAGGAAAACACACCATGGAACTGCAAGAACTCGTTGAAAAAGCACGCCATACCAAAGTCCGTAAAAAACTCCTTGACCTAGAAATTTACCGTGCAGCTAAAACTCTCGCCGATGCCGGTGCTACCCCGCACGATTTCGCCCATGGGCTTGGTATCAGTAAATATGAGCTGCCCGATATGCTCAAAAAAGCAGAGCGTGTTGAGCCTATCCGTGCCGGGTTTAGCTCCGGTTCTCCGTATGAGATCTGTCAACGCTACTATGTTGGTGAACTTACCCGTGCTCAGGCGATTGATGAGCTTGTTCGTTGGGAGTACAAGCCTCAAGCTAAAGGTGAGGAGTGGTGGGATCCTTGGGGTATGGAAGGAGGAGCACCTCGTGTCCGCGGATCCTGGGACGACCTCGACACCGCAGAAACCCATGAGCTCATTGATTACGACCTGACATTAGAAGTTTCTCGGACACGAGCCGCTCTACGACGCGCCGCAGAAGGATAAACCCCAATGACCGACCGTATCACCGATACCCGTACCCATAAAGAAAATATTGACAAACTCTCCGTTCAAGGCGGACCATTCGACGCATGGGGACAAACAGCTCAACCAGCAGGTTAACTGCCACTGTGTGGTGTAGAACAGGGACCCGCGTATCGAAATACTGGCGGGTACTGCCCACAGTGTTCCACAGGATGTCAACCTCGTACTCTAGGTTTTCGGTCATTTGAAGTTTTTCTGGGCGCGGAACAACCTCTAATGAATAATCCTCCATGTTACGTCGTAATATTTCTTCCAGTATGCCTTCTACCAATCTGAGGCATTAAATAACAAGATAGATAAGATTAAATGTCTTTAAAGCCACAAATATTAAACAATATACGAGCTACGATCCATCGGATTGACTCCAGTCGGTATATTCAACAACAGATACGTGCCGGGCGGAAACCTGAGAGTTTTCGGAGTGAGGTACTCCTATCAGATGAAGAATTCGGAAGGTTTGTTAAGTACCCTCTGGAAGAGGTAAAACCTGGGTTTTCTGGAGCTAGTATTCGCGAGATCTGTGATCGATATGCTGCGGGTTTGTTTTCGAGGGATCAAGTAATTGATGAGCTGCAGCGTTGGCCGTATGAACCACGACAGACTCTCGGGTGGTTTTACGAGAATAACACGGATCTTTCCTCTGAATATTTGGAACTTGCGTATGATCGTGGGCTTATTAGCGAGGATATTTATGATGCTGTGTACGATAGTCTTCCTGAGGGATTAAGGTAGTTAATGAATAGTAGTATTCGCCCTGAAGTCCTACAGCATTTGATTAGGATGCAGGCCCCCACCATGGATAACTGGGGTGTCACCTCTGACGGTACTGTGAACTGCCGTTAGCAGGCGGTTACTGCTGCCTGAGAGCTTCTAGCTGCCGTATCTTAAACGGTGGGGTCTGGTGTAATCCTGGGCTGGGGCGCAGGCGGTAAGTCATGATGGTAGACCCACAATAAGCCCGCCACGTGTACAGGCTCAACAAGAGCCCATGTGCATGGTGGGCTTATACTGTGGGCTTCCCAACTACCTCTGATTTTGGGCGTTTACTTTATAGTCCCATCCTCGGGTGACGGTCATTGCGCTCGCGCCTGGGGTGGGGCTGCCTGTATTTTTGCGGCTCCTGCCGCTGCTGTGTGTTCTGTGAACGGTTCTGCTGGTGGGAAGGAGCCGTGTTTTTTACATCGTCTAGTTTTGAACGTAGCTGGTACCTGTTGTATGTATTTTTAGGTGCCTCAGAAGAACCTAGCGTGGGCGCATCGTCTGTCCTGCGGAGATTAGGGTCACCAGCATTATTCAGGGAAACACCCCTGCTCAAGCCGACCTCTCGTTGCAGGGGGACTTCGTGCCCCTGCGCGGAAACAGAAGGTGATATGGGTGTAATAGCTTTACCCAGCACAGCGGCTAACCTATCGTTCCTGCCGGTATCTTGGCTATAGAAACGCGCCTGTACGAACTCGTCACGCAAAGGATTTCCAGGGGCAAAAGCAGCGGTATCAATATGGTAACCAGCCTGCTGGGCGAGTTGGGAGAAAAACACGAACTGGCTGCGGGTGTTGCCTTCACGGAAACTGTGGACCACATTGATCTCGCCCCAGCTTTCAGCAAGTCCAGTAACAAACGTGTTCTGATCTAAACCTCGCAACAAGTTTTTTCGGGCCAGAAGGTCATATTGCGCGTGAGCAGCAGCAGTAAGATTAGGCCCCGCAGGGTAGTATGCGTGCCCGAGTTTGACCATGGGTCCATTGGTAGGGGCGGTGCGTTCTTGACCCGCCCAGTCATATACATCCTGAAAGATCGCGTGATGCACAGCTTTCATATGATTGTAATCAAAGTTGCCCTGAATAGGGTTATCATATAGGTTACGCATGCGCACCTTTGTAACCTGTTCCTCTAAAGATCGTAGTTTCTGGGTTGGGCTCCCCATAAGGATGTTCAGGGGTTGTAAACTTATTGCGCAGAGTATAGGTGAAGGGAATATAGTAGGCATACCATTCGGGGCTTGCTGCTTGCTCCTGAAGCCAACGCTGTTCCATAGTACTTACACTCCCTGAATTCGGTGTCGAATTTCTGCAATCGCTTCATCGGTTGTGATTTCACCGCGTGCTACACGTTCAAGTCGTTCAAGTTCTTCGGTGGTTGGAGGCGTGCAGCCTGCAAGATTGGCGGCTGCAACAGCGAAAGCGATACTTTCCTGTACTTCCTTTTCGGTGGGTTGCTGCTGAGTGGGTTTCTTCTCGGTCATTGTATCGTTCCTTTGTGAGCTGGTCGCAAAATATACATCTATATTATAAATAATATATTCAAATAAAACTAGTACATACTGTAGAGTGTCTAAAATGTTTTTAATATATTATTGTGCAATATTAATATTCTGAGATAGTGCTTTAAGTATTTAGTAATCAACTCAAAAATCGGATATTAGAGATTATTTATATAGGGCTAACCCGCCCCTTGCGCAGTGACAAAGCAGGATATCTGCACTTTCCGGTATGTGGTGATTCATAATTCAATAATTAACTATTAACACGCGAGTAGATGCTGCCGTTCTCTAAGGATAAATGATTGATACCTCAAGAGAAAAAGATATTTATAGAAACGTATGGTTGTGCTAGTCGTTGGAGTGGACATCATGGTTGGTGCCCATGGAATCCTCTGCCCAGTGGGCTTGTCGTATGGGAGTGGTACACGCCTACTGTCCCTCTTGACGGGTGTGGCCTGCATTCTATTGTTAAGAGCGCACGCACCTTCGAACCGCTACTTCTGCCCCTGCCGCTGTATGATAAGAGTGCGCGATCACCTTATGTGGAAAGGATGCGACCCCTGCCATGACTTCCGTATTGAACCGCCGTGCCGCCCTGGGTCTTCTGGGCGCAGGGTCTGCTGCGTTTTTAGCGGCCTGCGCCCCGCAGAGAAGCGTTAGGAAAAGTAGCGGCGATAGCAGCAGCAGTAGCATTAGTAGCAGCCCCAATTCACATTCTCTGGAGCCGTCTGAGGAGTCCGTGAGCCCTGCGGCCTCTATGTCATCGTCTTCACCAGCATCTTCGGAGTCTGCAAAGAGCTATAAAGGTGAGGCAAAACTAGAGAAATACGACACCTCCGCAGGCACCTATGAGCCCGGCACCAGCGAGCATCCCCCGCGGAACGTGCCCAAACCTATTAAACCAGCGAATATGAATGAAAACTCGGTGGCTGGTCTATACTCAACAATCGCCTTCTATGCCGCTTCATTCCAGTATTTTGTGACAACAGGCGACCGGCAATACCTGGACCAGGTAAAGACTGATGAGGAAGAGGACCTGAGTGACTACGACGAGATGGCACAATATATCGCAGGCGGTGTCGCATGGTTTGAAAACCCCAAGATTGTTATTACATTAACAACTGACCAGCCCACCAAGTCAGGCTCTGGCTACACATGGCCCTCTACGGTCGTTTTTGATTACGGTAAAAATGTCCATAACGCACAAGGCCAGACGGTTCCTGTGCCTTCTACAGGGGCTGAAAGCCTCAAAAGGGGTATATGAAAGGGAAATACACTGGTGGCGTGTGGGAAGTTACCATTATGACCTATGATCTCTCAAATGACTCGTAAAATAAAATTTAAGGCAATAAAAACGAATTTTAGCTACAATAAAAGAGTCAAACGCCCTGAAACTAGACAAATAAGATCGATAATATTGTGACTTCCGTATTTAACCGCCGTGCCGCGCTGAACTTTGCAGGTGCTGGATCTGCTGCGGCATTGTTGTCTGCCTGCGCCCCTATAAGAACCGTTGTGAAGCATCAAGAGGCTGAGAGTAGTAGCGCATCGTCCAGTGCCTCTGCCGGTCCAGCGAGTTCGTCGTCTTCTGCTGCCTCTAATTCACCGTCCAGCTCGTCGTCGGTAGACCATAAAGGGGAAGTGAAGCTCGAAAGCTACGACACCTCTGCGGGAACCTACTCGCCAGCTACCCGCACCCAGCCAGCGAAGAACGTGCCCAAGCCCATCAAACCAAAGAACATGAACGAGAACTCTGAGGAAGGGTTCTACTCATCCTTGGCATTCATGGCAGCCTCAATGCAGTACCTCATGACCACTGGGGATTCCCAATACACTGAGCAGGTCAAACTTCACCCAGAGGAGAAGAAAAACTACGACATAATGGTTGAACAGTACTCGGTTCTGCAAACAGGTGAAGTCTGGTTTGAAGATCCCAAGTATGTCATCACCCTAGAAACATCCTCGTCCAATAAATCGGGTAAATACTATCTATGGCCAGCAACCATCACAGTCGCAGTAGGTACCTACCTAGTGGCTGCCGGTCAAGTGCGCGATATGCCTGCTAATGAACGGAAAACTAGTAGCAAAGTTGTTATGCGTGGTGAGTATACGGGTGGTGTGTGGGAGCTTGCCGGTATTCAGGCGCTCTCTTCAACGGTGAAGCCGTAAGTCGCCCCTGCACCTTGGGTATGCAGAAAATTCTTGCCTGCGCAAAAAGCTGCAGCGCAGATTTGGGTTGGAAAACCCACCCCCCCCGCTCACCGTGGTGAAAGCTCAGTATGATGGTGAGGCTGGTTATTCACCAGCTGAAAGGAAACCTAACATGACATTCATAGTGAACCGCCGTGCCGCCTTCGGCTTTTTAGGCGCTGGCTCCCTTACGTTTTTAACCGCCTGCAGCGGGCTGAATATAAACTCTTCTGCCTCAGATATTTCTGATGATGATCAGACAAAAGAGCCCGAGAAAGACTATAGAGGTGAGGTGAAGCTCGAAAGCTACGACACCTCTGCGGGAACCTACAGGCCAGCTACCCGCACCCAGCCGCCAAAGAACGTGCCCAAACCTGTTAAGCCTGATAATATTCGTGAGGAGTCAGCGGCGGGCCTCTACTCGTCTCTTGCGTTCATGATAGCGTCGCTACAGTATCTTTTTGCTACGGGAGACGACCAGTATTTTGAGCAGTCAGACCTCAATGACGAAGACAAACGGGACATTACTAAGGATTCTGCCAGGGATATGTACAAGGCGTTTAGGGAGGGGGAAGCATGGCTTGATAACCCCACTTTTACGGCTGTTCTGGAAGAACCCCAGCCTACTAAACGTGATGACACCTACCATTGGCCAGTTACATTCACCTCTGACCTTGGGGAATATATAGCAGCTCCCGGAAAAGTGCAGGAGTTCAAGGAGGCAGAACGGAAGCACACGTATAAGGGTGAGCTTACTGCCAAATATTCGGATGGTGCGTGGCATCTTAGTGACATCAGCTCTCAGTCGCCGGGTGCATCAGCCAGTGCCTCACCCAGCAGTTCAATCTAGGCGGTTACCTGCGTCTGCTTCAAAGACACCTGGTTGGTGCGGCGCCGCCGAAGTGTCGGGTGCGCACCATGACTGACTAAAAAGTACGTAACAGGGGTGCCCCAGATGGCTAACCATCTGGGGCACCCCTGTGTCACGGGCCGGAACCTGCTCCTGCGGTTCGCGTTAGCTGGCAGGTTACAGGTAGGCGCGGGCCGGGTCGATAACGTCCCGCGGGGTGCGTGCGGCGCCCGGCAGCGGCGAACCCACGGCCTTAAACACCCAATCGTTCCCGTCCCGGTTAATGGAGGCGACCATCAGACCCGTGTGCGAGCCTTTCTGCGTCATCTCAAAACGGGCCAGTTCCTGCCGGTTTTCCACATTTTCGACGCGCACAAACGCGTTCTCAATACTGCTGAACTGATCACCCGAATATGAGGTGATCACCAGCGCCAGGGTGTTGACGCGGGCATCCACCCCGGGCAGGTTAATGTCTATAACCTCGTCGTCGCCATCACCAGCACCAGTGAGGTTATCACCGTGGTGGATGATTGAGCCGTTTGCGGCACGCAACGACCCATAAAACACGGCCTCAACCATTTGCCCCGAGGCATCATAGGCCAGCACCGAAGCGTCCAAGTCCACGGCCTTCTCCTTGGTACGCCCAAAGAAGCCCTTCACCTTGATCGGGTCCCAGCCCAGCCCCAGGCGTACCTGAGTGAGGCCGCTATCTTTTGACAGGTTAATCTTTTGGCCTTTTGAAAGGTTAATGGCCATAGTTTCTATACCCTTCTACATCGTTGTACGTTAGTTGTCATGCCGCGCCGGGTGACAGCGCCCACCCCAGTGGGGCGGCCACCCGGCAGCGGTTACGGACACGCTCACAGGGCGGCCTAATCGGTTGAGCTTCCCGAGGTTACGGGTTCTTTGGCGTCCCCATCATTCTCGACGGCTTCGGCACGATTAGCGCGGCGGGATGAGATGACCGAACCCGCAATGAACACGATGCCAGATAAACCGATCACATAATCCGGGATATCCCACTTCAGGGTCGCTATCAGCATGAGCGCCAGAACACCGATCGCCCAGTGCGCGCCGTGATCCAGGTAGCGCAGCTCCTGCAGGGTGCCTTTCTCAACCAGGTAGATCGTCATTGAACGAACGAACAGGGCGCCCACACCCAGGCCGATCGCAATAATAATCGGGTCGGAAGTCACCGCGAAAGCGCCCAGCACCCCGTCGAAGCTGAATGACGCATCCAGCACCTCCAGGAAGATGAACATGGAGAACGCGGCCTTACCCGTGAGCATGGCGACCTCCGACAGGGACTCTTCCTGAGCCTCATTGCGGTCTTCCATGAACGTCGCCAGACCGTTCGTCGCCAGGAACGTGAGCATACCCAGCAGCCCGGAGAGCAGGATCGTGTACTGTTCATGGTGCTCGGCCCCGAACAATTGTGCGGCCGCCAACAGGATCGCACCCGAAACCAGCACCGGCATTGAGTCGAAATGCCCCGCCTTAGCCAGCGGCCTCTCAATGACCGCCAGCCAGTGCACATCCTTACCTGCCTCGAACAGGAATGAGAGGAACAGCATCAGCAGGAACATGCCGCCGAAAGAGGCGATCGTGTGATGCGCCGATTCCAGAATGTAGCCGTAAGTGCCGGGGGGTGTGCGGGTCGCCGCGCTCCATGGCCAGGTTCCACGCTTCGACCGGTCCCACGTTACCGGCCAGGCACACGATCAGGAACGGGAACACCAGACGCATCCCGAATACCGCCACGAGCACGCCTACAGTCAGGAAGATACGGCGCCAGGCGTGCGACATCTTGTTCAGGTATTTTGCGTTCACGCCCGCGTTATCGAACGAGAACACGATCTCAAGCACGATCAGGATCGCGGCGGAAACCATGCCCGAAACACCGCCGTAGAACATCGCCACAACGAGCGCCGCGAGGGTGATGAGCAGGTCATATTTGAAGAATTTCAACAATGCCATTGATTAAAAGCTCTCCTTATAGAGCGTGTGTGTGCTGTCTAGAGGGTTCTAGACGGTAAAACCGTAAGAGGTGAGCAGGTGCGGCAGGCCACCGGTGAAGGGGTCTTCCACAGCCTTGAAACGCCACTCGCCATTATGGCGGTACACCACAGCGAACAGCACCGCCGGTGCCGCCGAGCAGTCTTCGGACAGGTCGTAGCGGGCGATCTCTTCGTTGGTGTCGTCATTAATCAGGCGCACGTAGGCGTTGCGCACCACACCGAAGTTCTTGCCGGTCTTCTCACCCTCGTAAATGGAGGCGAGGATGTGCACACGCTGAATCTGAGGGTCCACCTTCTCAAGGTTCACGATAATCGTCTCATCGTCGCCTTCGGCGTCACCCGTGCGGTTATCGCCGGTGTGCACGATCGCCCCGTCCGCGCTGGTGGGGTTATTGAAGAAGATCAGGGGAGGCGTCATCGAAAATGATCTTGTCGTTCTCATCGGTGAGCATGACCGAGGCGTCCAGGTCGTACGCTTCCCCGGCAATTGACAGGTCCCAGCCGAGACCGATGGTGAGGTTCTTCAGGCCGGGGGCCTCCTTGGTGAGGTTAATGGGGTTGCCTTTGGTGAGCTTAATAGCAGCCATGTACCTTTCCTTATCTCTTATCTATTTATGGTGGTTATTTCTAGCCAATAATGGCTATTGCGAGCGTAGCGTACCCACTCTCGCTTAATACTAGCGCGCCCCTGTCCAGGGTTCGGGTAAACCCCAGGCTGGTGTTGGCCAGTATAAGATTTTCTCCGCCCACAACCAGCGAACGCAGCTGCGCGAGCGCCCGCGGCGGTATGCTCAGCACCGTGCAGTCGGTGTTGAGAGTGATCCTGGTGACCGTATCAATGGGTTCGGGCCGTGAAGGCTCGGGGTAGTCGATGGTGGTGCCGTCCCAGGTGAGCAGGGTTGCGTGCAGGTTGGTGCCGGTGATGCTCACCCCGCCGATTCCGGACTGTACCGCATCAAGTATGAAGGCCCGTTCCTCCTGCGCCGCTTCGGTGATATTCGGGGCGGACCCCCACCAGTGCGGTTCGGGGTCTGGTATAGGGCTGGCGGTTACGGGTGTGGATGTATCGGTGGTTTCGGCCCCGGAGGGTGCCCCCGATATTCGGCTGTTGGGCTCTGCGGGGGTGTAGGTGGCGGTGCGGCGCGCGGGTTTACGCATATCTGGCGGGGCCACCGACCGCCCCGCGCTATTCGCCCCGCCGGGTTTGACGACTGAGGGGGCCTGCACGCGACGCCCGCCGCCACCGGCTGCGCCGCCGGTGTGGGGGAGCTGTGCCGGGTGTTTTGGGTGGCGGCCGAGGCTGTTCGCTGGGGTGCGTGGGCCGCCGCGCTGCCCGTGGTGGCAGGGGCGCTGCCGCCGTGGTCACGAGTATTCTGCGGCGCCGGGTCGGCCAGGTACGCCGTTAAGAAGCTGTAGCGGCTCACAACCCGAACCCCCGCAGCATCGCTGGAACATCTGCCCATTCGTCACACACCGCACGCACCTTCCAGTCCCCACGGTGCCGGTACACCTGCATGAGGCGCACCGCCGCGCTGCGGCCCACCTGCGCCAGTGGTGCACGGAACATGGTGGCTCCCGTGGCCGGGTTAATGACGCGGGCCCGTATGCCGCTGGCACGGTTAAGCCGTATTGAGCTTTCCCCGTTAATGAAAAGCACCACCTCCAGCGAGTCCACATCCGCCGGAACCTCCGGTAAATGTATGCCGAACTGTGCCTTGTCGTCGCCCATGATCTCGCGGCGGTGCACACTGGCGGAGCTGTCAAGCACCTGGTGCGCGAACACGAAATCGCGGCGGTTCACCAGGCGCCCGCCCGCTGTGAGCAGCACCCCGGCTTCCAGGCATTCACGCAGCAGCGGTTCGTCGGTGCGCCACCGCAGCCCCACCAGGATATTGTGCACCTCGGGGGCGGCCTGGGTCAGGTTCACGTTCTGCCCGATGCTCAGTTCCATCATGTTACCGCCCCCATCATGCCACCATGCGCTTACGCATAAACAGGGTGTGCGTCTCAAGGTCCATGCTGTGCCCGGCCCGCACCAGGTTCAGGGCGGTGGAGAACTCGCGGTTCGCCTCCGTGAGCGCCTGCACCAGCTCGGTGGTTTGCGTCTCGGTGGGGGAGTGGGTGCGCGTATAGGCGGTGAAAAGGTTCGGCAGGTAGGTGCTTAGCGCCGTCTGCAGGGTGTATGAGGTTGTTTCCGGCAGTGCCCGGTGCGTGTTAGACCCCGCCTCATCCTGATCTTCCGGTAGGTTTCGACCATCTCAAACGCCGGAAAGAGCGCCCGAGGCGGTACCGTGTCAGCGAACTGTCCCAGGCGTATGCTGGCCTCCGCGATCACTTCGGCGGGTGTGGGCTCGTGTACCTGCGGGTACGCCTGTGCGTTACCGGTCTGGGCGGTATGTTCGCCCACCCCCGCCCCGGGTGGGGCTGGCTGCTGCCCGGGCTGGGGTGCGGGGTGTGTATCCTGAACCCCAAGAAACCATTTAAGGAAGCTCATTGGCGCTAGTTCCCGGTGATGGCGCGGGCAGAACCGCCGCCGGTAATAGCGTTCTCTTCGGCGTTGGTGCGTTCGACGCGGCGCATCGAGTCGGCGGTGAGCTCCCGCAGCATCTGGTTTGACTGGGCGAACGCATCCACCGCCCCCTGCCTGAAGGAGGAAATCTCGTCAAGAGCGGCCAGCACCTTGCCGTGCGCCTGCTCCAGCACCTGCGGGTCGATTGCGGGCTGGGACGCCATCTGCTGGATGCGCGTAGCCTGCGAGGAGAGCATCTCGGCGTTGCGCGTGATCGCGTTCTCCGTGGTTTGTTTCAAGGCGCTAAGCTGCTGCAGCACCGCCTCCTGCATGCCCAAAGAGCGGGCAATGTAGGCGGTCATCTTGTACGCCCACAGGGTGGTGTCTTCGGCGCGGCGGATACCGCGAATCAGCTCTTTACCGTTGCTGGAGACAACGTCACTGGTCAGGTACGCCTGCCCGGCGATTTCAAGCTTCGTGAGCAGGTCGCTGATGCGCTGCTCGGTCACGTACAGCACCTTCTCGGTGTAAATGCGCGCGGTCTCTTCATCCCCTTCAAGGCGGGTCTCTTCGGCGGCGGCACGCACCATGTCGGCGAACTGCTGAAGCACCGCAACTTTCTCGTTCAAATCCCGCATGCCTTCCTGCAGGCGTTCACGCAGCTTCACCAGTTCCGCTTGCTGCATCACCAGGGCGTCCGTGGACTTTTTAAGTTTTTTGCTGATGCCCTCAATATTGCGGTTGACGGTGGCGTACTGGTAGAAGAACGCCTCCATCTTGTTTTTGCCGCGCCCCAGCAGGCGTTTTGCCAGGCCACGCTTGCCGGGGGTGCCGTCAATTGCGCTGTAATCCAGGGAGTTGATCTGCGCGCGTAGTTCAGCCAAGTTTTTCGAGGCTTTCGTCTGCGGCGACTCGGGGGCGAGCTCAAGCTCCTGCATGTTCAGCAGCCGCTGGGTGATTACGTCAATACCGTTGAACGTGTCGGCACCGTACACCGAGATCGTGTTCTCAAGGGTGTCAAGCAACGTGGGAGATTTCAGGTCGGTGTTATTCAGCGCTATTGCCAGCTCATCAGCGCCGTTATTCACCGTGGCTGCCTCGGGTGCGCGGGTCTCTTTTTTCACCAAATCCAGGGTGCCTTGGGTGCCCAGCCTGGCCGGGGCCTGGGTAACGGTTGGGGGTGCACCGAACTGTGGTTCGGAGGCGGGAATGTCAGACACTGGACACCCTTTCTGTAGCGCACTAATAGTCACGGTGAAGCCGCCAATACGTACCGTGCACGGTTATTCGGGTGCCGCGCACCTGTACGGAGGCAACGTATTCTATTGTACGGAAAGAACCTGAATAGTCGCGCAAAAGCGGCCCGGACAGCGCGGCGCGAAGCGTTTTAGCGCTGCTTTAACACAATATTCAGGGTTAATGTTTGAGTATGCGCTGCGCGCCGACGGGCAGTGTGTTGGAGACTGAACCTCCACCCGTTTTCGGTTCTCTCAGATGAGCCCAGGACGATCAGCTTTCAGGCCCAGGCGTCAGCCGTCAGAGATGAAATACTTGCCAAAATAACAAGCAACACCGTGGTTAAGCCGTTAAACTAGATACCTCCATACAGATAAACTAATATGGCAATCACCAATCGTTGAGGATGACACGCTATGACAACTTCCGCCTATACCCGCCGCACCGCACTCATGACCGTGGGTATCGTAGCCGCTACCGCGCTCACAGGATGCGCCTCCACACTGGTGCCTGCCACCACACAAACAATAGAGGAAGGGGCAGACAGCTCCTCAAGCTCTGAACGCACCGACTTTAGCGGCGAAGCGAAAATCGAGAACTACGACACCTCCGCGGGAACCTACGAACCCGCCACCCGGGAACACCGTGCCAAAAACGTCCCCAAACCTATTCTTCCCGAAGAAGCGAATAAGAACAGCGTGGCCGGACTCCACGCCAATATTGCCTACTTGGCTGCCGCCTACACCCACGGGCTCACCAGCGGCGACGCGGAATGTGTTGGAAAAAGCGCATTAAGCAGCGAAGATAAAGCCTCTCTGACAAGAGCTATAGGCCGTGTTAGCGGCTCCACCTGGCTTGCTGACCCCACAATGACCATTAGTCTTACAGAGGCTACACCCCGGCAAGACGGCGATACCTACACGTGGCCAGCTCTGTTCACTGTTAGGATCGGCCCCTTCCGGGTGAAGAATCGTTCAGTGGAAGAAGTCCCAGAATCAGAACGGTCACAAGACTACTCCATGGATATTGTTGCCCGGTACAAGGACGAGCGGTGGGTCCTTGATGTCCTGCCCACCGACCGCAGCTCCTCATTGCCTGGTGCAGGGGGAACCTCCCGCGTCTAGGGCCGCGCCAAGGCTGCTGCCGCGCTCGCCCCCCCCCGCAGGACCCGGTGCCCTGTTTCTTCTGTGCTCCGCGCACAGTGGAACAGCTCACGAGTGTTACAGATGATTCACAAGCCATAACACTGGTTACCTGCACCACAGTGAAGGCGGTGGGGTCTTTAGATGTTCCCCGGCGGTCGATATGATGAATGAAGAACCGACCATCGACCGCAAAAGGAACGATGACCCTATGACTTCCGCATTAACCCGAACTTCCGCTGTGACCCGCCGCGCCGTGCTCGCGGGGATTGCCGCAACAGGTGCCACCGCGTTAGGGGCCTGCACTTCCTCCGCCCAGCTCACAGACATGAGGGGAGACTACTCGGGCGAAATCAAGTTCGACAGCTACGATACCTCCGCAGGAACCTACGAACCCGCCACCCGGGAGCACCGCGCCAAGAACGTGCCCAAACCCGTCAAACCCGCCAATATAGACAATAAAACCGTTGCGGGGATCTACTCCGCCCTCGGGCATTATGCGGCCGCCATCACCTACGCCATAAACACCGGGGAAGACACCTGTATCCAGCAGGTAAACATGGAGGAGGCAGACAAAAAGGGCGTGTACGAGTATTTTGGGAAACCCTTCACCCAGGCATGGGTGGGGGAATCCAAGTGCGTTTTCATCCTTAAAGATCCCCTGCCCACGAAAAAAGACGACACATACATGTGGCCTTGCACAACGAAAATCAGTATTGGGGAGTTCGCTGTGTCAGATGGCCGTGCGCGAGATATTTCCAGTGACAAGCGGGAAATAACCGATGACGCAGAGATGCATCTAACCTACAAAGACAACAAGTGGGTCATCAGCACTGACGCCTTGTTCTTCTCCTCCGCAACCAGCGGCACGAACAAGGTATAGATGCACTCTTATGCACCCGCGAAGGATATAAAAATCCAACACTGCGAGCTAGAAGCCGCGCCGTATGGGTAATGATGAAACGGTGATAAACCAGGTGGTTAACAGATACAGCAGGGCACACAACCTTATTCCTGCCACCGCCCTCTCCCGGGTAGGGTCGATCGCCTACACTGTGGTGGTCGCATGGTACGTGAGTCAACATGCAGGTAATCAGATGGTGGGGCTGATGAACGCACTCAATGGGGCAGGGGTGCTTCTTGCCAGTATTCTGGGGTTCACAATTATTGACAGATACAATAAGAAAACACTGCTTATCGCCTATGACATTATAAACAGTATTTTCTGTATAGTCGCCACCGTATTATCGATATACCTTGACAGGCACGCAAGTGTTTTTATTGTGCTCATTCTTTCGGCATGGTTGTCGCTTATCGCAACAATATATGCGCCCACCAGCCGGGCTATCATTCCTGAAATACTCCATACTCAAGAGTTTGAAAAATACAATAGTGTTTATTCGGTGGTAGGGGAATTATCGCGTTCGGCGGGCCCGCTAGTGGGTGCAGCTATCCTGGCGCAACAGACAGCTGATGCTCTTGAAGCTGCGCTGATTGTCAATTTTGTCTCCTTCATGCTCTCTTTGGTAATCACTCTGTATCTGCCTTCGGGGCGGCGTGTGTCTCGTGCTGAGGTGAAGGAAGAAAAACCTCGAATAACCCATGATTTAAGTGATGGACTAGTATATATAGCCTCTTCAGCATATCTTAGACGCGAGGTACTCTACATTACGGTCATTAACGTGTGGGGAGCCTCCACTCTGTATCTGCTGCTGGGGCGAGTGGTGCACCTGGGGATGGACTCAAACATGTATGGGTTGGGCATGTTTATCTCGGCGCTGGGTGCTGTGGCTGCATCCGCTATTATTCATAAAACGCCCAGTCTCGGGGCAAAAGCTCACCCAAATACTCTACTATTTCTGATGTGCTGCGCGTACTGTATAGCTATCATTCCCGGAATTATTAGTGTATTTTGTGCATTATTTATAAGCGCAGGAATTATAGTTATTTACAATATTCGACTATATAGTGACGTGCAGAAGAACAGTACCCCCAAACATATTGGGAAAGTTATGTCGGTTATTTTCCTGGCAACTGCACTCTTCACCGCATTAGGCAGCCTGTTGTTCTCACATGTGAGTGTGTGTGCTGATACCGGGCTGTACGCCATAGTGTGTGCCGCATCCCTCATAGCTGTTACAGCGGGTCTTACCCTCACCAAGTGGACCCGCCGCACGACCTAACATCCAGCTCCCTGAGGCCGCGAGCAGAGGATATGTGTTCTAACAGAGGAGAAAATATCCGCTGCTCAAACCGATACCCCCTGCCCGCGGGTTTGTGGGTCTGCTAAAGATTCTGCCAAAGGCGCAAGGCGCTACAGCCAGATACGTACCCGCTCCTCAGGCGGCAGGTACAGCTGATCGCCCTCAGCAACACCGAAAGCCGTGTAGAACTCGTCAATATTGCGTACCGTGCCGTTCACCCGGAACTCATCGGGGGAGTGCGGATCCACCGAAATCATCATCTCCGCGTGCTGCGGGCGGGATTTTGTGCGCCAGCCCTGAGCCGTGGACCACAGCAGACGCTGCGCCGCGCTCATCCCATCAAGCACCGGCGCGTCCTCCAACGAATTAATACCCTGCTGCTCAAGGGCGATCTTATACGCCTCAATCGCAATCGACAGTCCCGCCAAGTCACCAATATTCTCACCCAGCGTCAGCTCACCGTTTACCCGGAACTTTTCCGGGTCAAGACCCACCGGGGTGTAGGCATTATACTGCTCAACTAGGGCGTGCGTGCGCTTATTGAACTCCTCGTAGTCCTCATCGGTCCACCAGTTATTCAGCGCCCCCGTGCCGTCATAGCGTGAGCCCTTATCATCAAAACCGTGGCCGATCTCGTGCCCGATCACCATACCAATACCACCGTAGTTTGCTGCATCGTCGGCCTCGGGGTCAAAGAACGGCGGGCGCAAAATAGCGGCCGGGAACACAATCTCATTCGCCGGGGGCATATAGTAGGCGTTCACCGTCTGCGGCGACATCAGCCACTCGTTCTGATCCACCGGCTGGCCATTGCGTTCCAGCATAAAATCACAGTCAAAGGCGGAGGCGCGGCGCAAATTCTCGAACAGATCGCCCTCAACCAGCTCAAGTTTCGAGTAGTCACGCCACTCATCCGGGTAACCGATTTTCGTCACGAACATGGACAGCTTCTCCAGGGCCTTCGCCCGGGTGGCCTCAGTCATCCACTCCAGGTTCGTGATCGAGCGGCGGTATGCCTCCAGCAGGTTATCCACCAGTTTGAGCATCTTCGCCTTATGCTCCGGCGGGAAATGCACCGCCACGTACTCCTTGCCGACCTCCTGATCGAGCGCCTTCTCAACCGTGCCCACGCCGCGTTTCCACCTATCGCGCAGCTTCTCCGTACCCGAAAGGGTGCGGCCGTAAAAATCGAAATTCGCCTGCACCAGCTCGTCATACATAAACGGTGCCCGCGAATGCACAGCATTCCACACCGCCCACAGCTTCCACGTCAGCAGCGGCGTCTGCTCCCACAGGCGCGCCACACCCTCAAAGAACGACGGCTGAGACACCACCACCTTGCCCATACTGTCGGGGTCAGCACCAAGCGCCCGCAGCCAGTGCGAGAACTGGAACCCGGGGAACTTCTCCTCAAGCTCAGCCGCATCCACCGGGTTGTACCGCGCCTCGGCGTCGCGGTTAGCGACCACATCCCAGTGGTGGGCGGCAATCTCGGCCTCATGCGCAAAAATCAGTTTCGCCGCCTCCGCCGGGGTGAGGCTAAACCCCTCCGCCAAGCCAGTCAGCTCAAAAACACGCGCAATATGCTCAATATAGGCGGAGCACACCTGCTCGTACTTCTCCTCACGGTAGTACGCCTCATCCGGCAGGTTCAGGCCCGACTGGGTCATATAGAACGTGTACTTCTGCGGGTCCTTCGAATCGATACTCGTGTACCAGCCGATCAGCTGCGAAATACCCGCGCGTGAGAGCAGCGCCAGGGTGACCGCCAGCTGCTGTGGGGTCTGCGCGTTCAGGATGGGGGCGACCTCTTTCAGCAGCGGGCCCAGGCCATCCGCCTCAATTTTCTTGGTGTCCATAAACGAGTTGTACAGTGCACCAATACGGGAAGCAGGCTGTTCTTTTGCGACGCGCTCAATAATCTCACGCACATGCTTCTCGGCGTCATCGCGCAGGGTGTACAGGCCGCCGTCTTTGGAACGGTCGGCGGGAATTTCATAGGTATCGAGCCACGTGCCGTTCACGTGGCGGAAGAAATCATCGCCCGGTTTGACGTTTGAATCGACCCATTCGGTGACAATACCTGATTTTTTAGTGTTATCCATGAACCCATTCTAGGGGGTGAGCAGATGGCGCGCCTCACCCCGCAGTATGAGGTTACCCCTCAAGCTGCCCGCAGGATGGCCCGGGACGCGGGTAAATCAATCCGCGAGCAACGGGTATTTTGCCGAAAAGATGATATTTTCTCACCTTCTCGGGCAAAACCCCGCTGCTCGCGGACCTATCAAGAGGCTACAGGCTCGCCCGAACCTTCTTCGCGGCGGCCACCACGTTCTTGAGCGTCCTCTTCGTCTCCTCGTAGTCGCGGGTCTTCAAACCGCAATCCGGGTTAACCCACAGGTCAGAGATGGTTCCGTACCCAATCGCGGCACGGATCAGCTCCTCAACCTCGGCCTGCGAAGGCACACGCGGCGAGTGAATATCCCACACGCCCTGGGCCCAGCCCCCGAAACATAGCTCGGGAATATCCGCCAGCAGCTCCATATGCGAGCGCGCCGCCTCAATACTGGTCACATCCGCATTCAGGGCATTAATCGAATCAATAATCTCGTTGAACTCCGAGTAGCACAGGTGGGTGTGAACCTGAGTTTTATCCTCGACCGCGCTCGTCGCCAGGCGGAACGCATTCACCGACCACGCCAGGTACGCAGGCTGCTCATCACGGCGCAGCGGCAGAAGCTCACGCAGCGCCGGTTCGTCCACCTGAATAATGCGGATGCCCGCCGCCTCCAAATCGGCGATTTCGTCGGCGAGCGCCAACGCCACCTGGTTCGCGGTTTCCCTCGCGTGGCTGGTCATCACGCACGAACGACCAGGCCAGAATAGTCACCGGGCCGGTCAGCATGCCCTTAACGGGACGATCGGTGAGCGACTGGGCGTAGGAAATCCAGGGCACGGTCACGGCCTCACCGCGCAGCCCTTCACCTGAGCGTTTCACATCGCCAAACAGCACCGACGGGCGGGTGCAGCGTGAACCATAGGACTGCACCCAGCCGTGCTTCGTCGTGGCGAAACCATCGAAATTCTCGGCGAAGTACTGCACCATGTCGTTACGTTCGGCCTCGCCGTGCACGAGCACATCCAGACCCAAATCTTCCTGGAGTTTAATAACGGAGGCGATCTCTTCACGCAGGAACTCCTCAAGCTGCTGCTGCGTGATTTTACCGGCACGCGCCTCTGCACGGTGGCGGCGAATATCTCCGGTCTGCGGGAACGAACCAATGGTTGTGGTCGGCAGCTTCGGCAGATTCAGATCGGCTTGGGCATCCCGGCGGATTTTCAGTTCGGGACGCTCAAAATCCTGCGGTTTCACGGATGCGGCACGCTCACGGATTGCCGCATTATGCTTACGCGGGTCCGCCGTGAAACGTGCCAGCGCTTCGTCGGCGGTCTTCAACTCTGCCTCAACCGCAGACTCACCGTCGGCAAGACCGCGGGCAAGAGTCACGATCTCGGCGACTTTCTGGTCGGCAAAAGCCAGACCGTCTACGGGCACATCGGCGGGGTCTTCAAGGTCAAGATCGTGCGGCACATGCTGCAGCGAGGTTGAGGACGCAACCGCCACCGCACCGCCGTTAATGTTCTGGAGCGCGTGCAGGAGCGCTCGCAGGTCGGCACGCCAAATATTGCGCCCGTTAATGGCACCTGCCACCAGGGTTACGCCGGAGTCTTTGAAGGCGGTCAGCGCCTCGGCATCGTAGAGCGTGGAAACCAGGTCGAGATGCAGCGCCTCAATACCGGTGTCTAACAGTGCGGGCAGGTTCTCGCGTAGATTGCCGTAGGGGCTTGTCACCAGGATTGCGGGGCGGTTCGTTTCGGCTGCCAACGCCGTGTAAGTTTTACACGCCAATTCGGCGATTTTGGCGTTGGGAATGTCGCGGTCCACGGTCAGGCCGGGTTCGTCGAGCTGCACCCACTGCACGCCGCGTGCCGCCAGTTCGGCGAGCACCTGCTGGTAGGCTTTCACGAAATCGTCCAGGCGATCCAGCGGTGTGAACCCTTCGGGCGAACCCTGCTCGGCTTTCGCCCCGAGAAGCAGAGTGAGCGGGCCGACCAGCTGCGGGCGCACCGTCACCCCATGTTCCTTGGCGACTTCAAGCTGCTCGTCAATAGCCTCAAGATTCAGCGTGATCTCGGTATCCGGGCCGATCTCGGGCACCAGGTAGTGGTAGTTCGTGTCGAACCATTTCGTCATCTCCAGCGGAGGCAGCGTCTCGGTGCCGCGTGCTAGAGCAAAGTATCCGGGCAGATCGAGCAGGCCGCGCGCATCCTTGGCGTCGGCAAGACGCTTGGGCACGAGGGTGAAAAGGCGCACGGCGTCGAGCACCTGATCGTAGTACGAGAAAGTCGCCGGGATAGACGAATCGGTTGCGCTAAGACCGCGTTCGATCACACGGTCATAGTAGGTGCGCTGCACATCTGCGGCCGCCTGGCGCAGTTCATCCTGCGTGATTTTGCCTTTCCAGAACGCTTCCTGTGCCTTCTTTAGCTCGCGGAAACGGCCCACGCGGGGGTAACCGATGATGGTTGCTGTGGGGAATGGGGTGTGGGTCATCCTAGTTCCTTACTGTGGAGGGTGTCAAATAAAAGGGGAGTTTAGAGGTATTGAAGATCGCTTAGGGGAGTTTGAAACGGTTCGAGTAGCGCGGAACGTCGAGTTCTTCGAGGACGTCCAGTACAGCCTCATGCTCGTTAAATGTGAAGAAATGCAGGCCGGGGCGCCAGCATCAAGCACCTTGCGACATTGGTCGAGTGCATGTTCCACGCCGATGCGGTGCAGTTCGCGCGGATCGCTCGCGGTTTCTAGGCGATGCGCCAGCTCGCGCGGTACTTCAAGTCCGGCAAGCTCGCACAGCTTCGTCAGCCGAGTCAGCGAGGTAACGGGCATAATACCGGGGATAATGGGGATCTCCACCCCAGCAAGGCGCGCAGCATCTACAAGCCCCGAATAGCGCTCGGTCTCAAAGAAAACCTGGGTGATGGCGAAATCCGCCCCGGCACGCTGTTTTGAAAGCAGAATCTCAATGTCTTGAAGAAGCGAGGAAGATTCGGGGTGCTTATGCGGGTATGCCGCAACCCCAATCGACACCTTCCCCGCGGCAAGGTGCGCGAAATCCTCACGTTCCACCCTGCGAATCAGTTCCACCAGGTAGCGGGCAAAAGGCAGCTCAAGCGGGTGCGTGTTTTCGGTCGGAATATCGCCGCGTAGCGCCAAGAACCCGCGTACTCCAAGCCCCAGAATCAGACGAACCGAGCGTTCCAAATCGGCCACGGAATGCCCCATACAGATGAGATGTGCCAGCGGGTTCAGCGATGTTTCATGCACCAGGTGATCGAGCAGAGCCAGCGTCTTTTGGCGGCGCTGCGCATCGCCCGAATAGGTGACGGACACGTAATCCGGGTTGGTCTGTTCAAGCTCGGTAATGGTTTTGAGCAGGGACTCGCAGCTTGCGTGCGACCGCGGAGGATACAGCTCGTAGGAGAGAGCCGGGTGAACTGTCGTCATTTTCATTCCTTCGTGTTCACCCGATAGAAGCGTGCCCGAAGGTACGCCGAATTCTTTATGCACAATGCGAAGGGAATTCACTTCTATCGGTTCTGGCGGGAGCACCTTGTCCGCCCACCCCGTGGGGTGGAGGCTGGCGAGGTTGCTGCGACGTCGAAGAGCCAGATCTCTCGGTCGCTCTGGATAGATAACACTCCTACTTTAGGCAGGATGCGCGGTGCCAGCAAGAATATGTCGGCACATGTCACTGGACGGTCATAACCGCGTAATATTGCGGGATGCGGCGAAACAATACGTCATATAGGTTCGCGGCAGTTTGGACTAGCGTATTGAAGCCTCCACCTGGTTTGGCCGCGGGCAGATAAATATTTCGACGAGCAGATAGCGGAATGTTATCTGCTCGTCACAAAACTATCTGCCTGCGAAAGAATTGCAGGGTGCCGTGAATGTCATGTTGCGACCACGTCCTGTCAAACACGGTAGAGTAAACGTATGGACCGCATCGAATCTCCCGCATATGCACGCCTGGGTAACTCCGGGCTGGTCGTGCCCTCCGTCGGTATCGGCTGCAACAACCTGGGACGCCCCGGCACCCCCACCCAAACTCAGGAAGGCACCAACGCCGTGATCGCCGCCGCAGTCGAGGCGGGCATCGGCTTCTTCGATATTGCCGACCTATACGGTGCCGAGCCCGGGCTTTCAGAAACCATGTTCGGTACCGCGATGCGCGAACTCAACCTCAACCGCGATGACCTGATCATCGTCACCAAATTCGGGCTTCCTACAGGTACCCTCAACGGCAACGACTGGGATGCGCGCGGCTCACGCCGATACATCATGCGTGCCGTCGAAGGTTCACTGCGCCGCCTGGGAACCGAGTACATTGACCTGTATTTCTACCACAGCCCCGACCCGAACACCCCGCTGGAAGAGACCCTATCTGCTCTCGACACGCTCGTGACCAGCGGAAAGGTGCGTTACCTGGGGCACTCCAACTTTGCGGGGTGGCAGCTTGCCCACGCCGAGCATCTCGCCCGCGAGCTCGGCACTGAGCGGTTTATTGCCGCCGAGAACCACTACAACCTGCTGGATCGCCGTGCCGAACTCGAAATTCTTCCTGCCGCCCGCCACTTCGGGCTCGGGGTGCTCCCGTATTTCCCGCTCGCTAACGGGCTTTTGACCGGAAAATACCGCCGCGACAGCATCCCTGCAGGGTCACGCCTGTCGCACTCCAAAGCGCAGGTACTTGCGCAAGCCGACTGGGAACAACTCGACGCCTACCGCGAATTCTGCGCCGATCTGGGGATCTCTGAGGTTCAAGCGTCCATCTCTTGGCTCAAACAGCAGAACCCCGTTGCCAGCGTGATCGCTGGGGCAACCACCCCCGACCAGGTACGCGCAAACGCGCAGGCCGCAAGCGTGCGGTTCAACGACGACGAACTGGCGCGGCTCAACGAGATTTTCCCCGCCCCCGAGCGCATCGCGCTTTTCTAACACAACCTTCACCACAGATATTGCTGAACGGGAATACTGCCGCCGGGGCGGGCGTTAAACCCCTGCACCACACAAAAACGCAGAATACCCGACCGCATGAGAGACAAGACTACCCGCATGAGCATCACCACTGAGCCGCCGAACCGCGCCAGCACACTACCCCCGCTCGGGCAGGGCGCACACACCCGCCGCCTGGGCGTTATCGCGCTGGTGGCAACCTTTGGTGGGCTCCTCTTCGGGTATGACACCGGCGTTATTAACGGTGCCCTTGACCCCATGAGCCGCGAACTTGGCATGGGCAACACCATTCAAGGCTGGGTCACAGGCTCCCTCGCTTTCGCCGCCGCCCTCGGAGCCATGGTCACCGGGCGCATCTCAGATGCCATCGGGCGACGCAAAACCATCATCGGACTCTCAATCCTCTTCATCGCGGGCGCGCTTGCATGCGTCTTCACCCCCAGCATTGCTGTACTGTTGATGGGCCGCACGATGCTCGGGCTCGCTGTGGGAGGCGCATCCGCAGTTGTGCCTGTATTCCTCGCCGAACTTGCACCCTACGAAATTCGCGGATCACTCTCCGGGCGTAACGAGCTCATGGTCGTCGGCGGGCAGCTCGCAGCGTTCATCGTGAACGCCATCATCGGCAACCTCTGGGGCGAACACGACAGTGTATGGCGGTGGATGTTCGCCGTCTGCGCTCTGCCTGCGCTCGCGCTTTTTATCGGTATGCTGCGCATGCCCGAATCCCCACGCTGGCTTATCGCGCAGGGGCGCACCGAGGATGCGCGCGCCATTATGCGGCGCATCCGCCCCGCCGAACGTGCTGACGCCGAAATCGCAGACATTGCGCGTTCACTTGAGGAAACGCGCACCCAAATCGGCGCGGGGACTAAGGGCAGCACGGGTAAAATCCTGCGTGAAATGGTTTGTGCGGATTCTGCTGGTCGGTATTTTGGTGGGTGCCGGGCAGCAGCTCACCGGTATTAACTCCATCATGTACTACGGCATTAAGGTGCTCAAAGAGGCCGGGTTTGACGAGGGTTCGGCACTCATTGCGAATATTGCCCCGGGCGCTATCGCCGTGGTCGGCTCAATCTTTTCGCTGCGCATGATGGAGCGTGTGAACCGCCGCACGATGGTGATTACGGGGTATTCGCTGACCGCGTTTTTCCACCTGCTGATCGGGGTAGCGTCTATGCTCCTGCCGGAAGGCAGCCCCGCGCGTCCCTATATTATTCTGGTGCTTGTGGTCGGGTTCGTGGGGTCGATGCAGACCTGCCTGAACGTTTCGACGTGGGTGCTGATGAGCGAGCTGTTCCCGCTTCGGGTACGCGCGGTTGGCATGGGTCTTTCCGCATTCTGCGGGTGGATGATGAACGGCCTGCTGTCCCTCGTATTCCCGGTCATTCTGGGTGCACTGGGGCTGACCGGATCCTTCTTCGGGTTCATGGTGGTGAACGTGCTAATCGCCGTGCTCATGTGGCGTAACCTACCCGAGACCCGCGGCAAAACCCTGGAAGACGTGGAGGCGGGCGTTATCTCGGGCGCCGCCTACCCGTTTGGAGCGACTCGGTAGACGGCACCCCCCCTCTTAGCTCGCGAGCAGATCGGCCTGTTCATACCAAAATCCACCTGCTCACGGAAGAATAAGACCGCTGGATGCGGTTTACGGATTCTGTTGTAGAAAGTCTTCAAGAGAGATGCGATAACCATCATCTTCGGCACGGGCTTTACGCAGAGCCTCAATATCAAGTAGCTCTTCGTATTCTTCTACGGGGTCTAGACCAGTCATATGTCCTACTCAAAGTGATGTTATTGATAGAGAATGCTTGTGCTAGTCTTAACATATCTTCGCAAAGTTACCTGCGTACAGCGGAAGACCCAGCAGCGGCAACTACTGAGCCTTCCTGGTAGGTAGAGCACTACTTCAGAAGCTTAATGAGGCTTGAAGCAAAGCTCATGATGTACGAGACGGCCTGAGCAGCTCCATCGGTAAGGGCAAAACTTACCAAGAGCGCTTGGGCCGTTTCTACGTAGTCGTAGAAAGACATCGTATCCCACCGCCTTTCCGCCCTGGGAATCTCCACAGGATATTCTTCGCAAAGTGGCTGTGGGATTACCCTGCAGAAAGGGCATTTCTAACTTTACTGTACGCATATGTTCAATCTGCAAACATACAGCATGTGACTACCTGAGGAACTAAACCAGCAACAGTTCTATGTTTTTGCTGACCCCAGCAAAGGCACCCCTATCCTGCGGGGCAGGCGGTTAAGTGCTACCGTCAAATAAGACGGCGCTACGCCGAAACAAACGCGCGCAGGCTCTCGGCACACACCCATGGCGCGCATCCACCCACCCGACGAGCCAAACATAACAACTGAATCAGGGGCAAAGAAGTGACCAACACCGAGAAATGACTGGGATTTGCGCAGCGAGAAGGTTCAGAAGAACCAGGTAGCCGCCTACGACGAGATGCGCCGCCGCTGCCCCGTAGCGCACGACGAGTTCATGGGCTACTCCGTGTTCAAAAACGCCGATGTGCAGCATGTGCTCGACCATCCCGACATTTACTCGAATGTCGTCTCGACGAGGCACATTGCCGTGCCGAACGGTATGGATGCGCCCGAACATACAACGTTCCGTGCCGTGAACGACAACTACTTCACCCCCGAACGCCTGAGGGAGTTCGAACCGAAAATCCGTGAGGTCGTCAAGAACCTGGTGGCTGATCTGCCGCGCGGCACCGAGGTTAATGTGATGGACGGGTTCGCGCAGGCTTATGCGATGCGCATCCAGAACGCGTTCATGGGCTGGCCCGCAAGCCTTGAGAAGCCACTGATCGAGTGGATTGAGAAAAACCGCGAAGCTACGCTACGCCGCGACCGCGAACAGATCGGCAAGGTCGCCCTTGAGTTTGACACCTATATTCGTGAGCTTCTGGATGCGCGCCGCGAACAGGCTGCCGCCGGTAACCCGCAGGATGTGACCGCCGAGCTGCTGACCGACACCGTGCAGCTGCCCGGTCAGGATCCGCGCACCATGACCGATGAAGAGATTGTGAGCCTGATCCGTAACTGGACGGTGGGGGAGCTTTCGACCGTTTCGGCGTGCGCCGGGATTATCGTGAACTTTTTGGCGCGCAACCCGCAGGAGCAGGCACGGCTGCGTGACTCACTGGGGGAGGGGCATGCGGAAATCGCCGCCGCAGTTGAGGAGATTATGCGCCTTGAAGACCCGCTGGTGACGAACCGCCGCGTAACTACCGAAGACACCGTGCTGGGCGGGCGTACTATCCCGGCGAATTCGCGGGTGACGATTAACTGGTCGAGTGCCAACCGTGACGAAGACGCGTTCGAGGATGCGCTCGCCTATAACCCGCATCGTGACCAGTCCCGCAACTTGGTGTATGGCGACGGTATTCACGTGTGCCCGGGTGCCCCGCTGGCCCGCCTAGAGTTGCGCCTGCTCATGGAGGAGCTGCTGAAAGCGACCGAGAGCATTGTTCCAGGCGACGAGTCTGACGTGCCCGCCACCGAGAACGCCACCTACCCGATCTCGGGTTACTCGACGGTCCGGGTGGTGTTTGGGTAGGGTTTAGGGCCTCATGGCAGCCTTCGGCCAATTGCGAAGGGGGCGGGCTACACGTACTTTCCTTACATAGGACGTATGACTGTACGCCACCCCAGGGCAGCGACGCAGTGGTGCAGATTGGGCTGTACCACTCAAAAACCTGTGTCATATTGTGGACAGATGCAGACCGAACATCTAAAAAATAGAGCACTTTTTCTTTAATATTTTTTTAATTTTTTTTCACCCTAACCCGCAGAGTGAGTATTGAGTGTCGTTTTTAAATATGCTAGGTTGTTTTTCCCTTTGAGATTAGGGGTCAGGGGGCCAATAATTTAGCGGCTAAACAGCCTGAAAACTGTACTGCACAAGCAATAATCCGCCATTAGATTTTAAATATTTACCCGTAAAATTTAAACACTAGTTTGTATTTTGATATTTTTGAGCGTGCTTTAGTACTGCGACGGAAAAATTTTCACAATCTGGTATTTGTCTAGTTGGGGTTGGTTAATCGCGCAGATATCCTCTACAGTCGAATAACGGGTTTAGGAAAATCTGTGCCTCAAGTTGAGGTTTAAAGTCTTCCGGTTATATGTCTAGAATAGTTGTTAGGGGTTGCTCTCGTGTATCTCAATGCCTTGACAAAACCAAACCCCAACAGCCTGTGCCGTGCCCGCCATCTCTTCTTACTTCATAGAGGGGTTCCCCACGTATTTTTTCTGCCTGTAACAGGGAATAATCCCCGCCTGTCCGCCTGTCCCCAAACACTTACTGCCCCTTTGAGCGTGTTAACTACCCGCAGCGACTGCCCACGCGAGGCAGCGTGCATGAGCAACGGCCAAGCAGGCAGCTTTACGGGACAGATCGGGGCATATAAAACCCCCAGTCTAGAGCCCCTTTCGTTGCATAGCCGCTGCGGCTGGAAGGCACTGAATTCTACCTCACCCTGCAGCAGAGAATCGGCGGATAATGCCCTTGCTCCCGCCTGCTCCTTACGGCGCGCCAGTACACGACCATAGGCCGCACCAGTACAGCCCAGTAACGTCAGTAAATAACCAGCAGCAGGATAAGGGAGGTGAGAAACGATGTACACCACGCATCACATAGGCACAGCGACCCGCTCACACGGTTACTGCACCGCGCCGGTGGCGCAAGATAAAGATCGGGGGCGGGCGCCGCCTGTGCTGTGTTCACCCCCGAAACAAGAAGAATAGGGTTAACCGCGGGATCCCATCCCACCTGTGTCCCTGCACGGGCGGGATCTGAGGGGGATAAATTGCTGTTCCTGGTATCCCTAAGGGGCCGCGACGAGGTTCTCAAAGCGGTTGGGTGAACGCACCTATTGGCCCTATTCGCTGGAAACACCACTAGTCCGGAAAGCGGTGTCTCTGGTTATCACCGATATTTCCCTGTTGACCCAATAGGCAGGGGAACAGGTTTAGAAAGGAGAGTAGAGAGAATCCCCAGAACAACAGTGATCTTTTAGGTAGCAGAGTCTAGTGGGTGATATTGAGGATGGCAGACGGTATGCCCTAAGCCGTTTCGTCAGCTTCAGTTCAGCTTCCGGCCCGTGAGGTGGGGTGCGCAGCCAGTGCATCCACCGAGGCGTGGTAGCCACCCACTAGGTAGGTGACTACCCCGCTTAGATATGTTGTGCAGAAAGAATGGTTAGCTAGCATCTCTCAGCAACATGTCTAGGCACACCTAAACACTTGGGCTACTGTCCGTCATAGGTGGGCGGTAGCCCAAAGTTTGTGGGTGCTCTCACAGCGAGCACGCCCACTATTCTACTACAGGCGATGATGGTGCCGGAGAGCATTTAATATACTTATAAAACTATATATCGCAGTGCCGTGTATTTTAGAGAGCAGCAGATATTAAGAATGTGGCTTTATTTCTCTGCTATAGCAAGGATTTACGATATTCCTTGATAAGTAAAAGTGCATAACTGAAATTTTACATACGAAATTATTTACAAAAAAATTTAAATTTTTTTAAAAAAATTATGGATTAAAAAATTTAACCTCACCTAGGATGGGGACTATCGGATTGATAATCCGGCCTGAGGGTACACCACTCTTAGGAACACCCTAGAGATAGGAGTCTCTATATGCAGTACACCAAGGCTGATATCCGTAAGGTTGGCTCATTCGAGGAGACCACGAGCGGTCTCTGGTTTGGGGCCTACCGTGACATTTTTGCTGGCCGTCTCTTCTTCCAGTTCTCCCTGTAAAAGGGCGTACCCTGGCAAGGAAATCCTAGGGATAGGAGTTTTACCATGCAGTACATCAATGCTGATATCCGCGAGCTTGGCTCGTTTGAGGAGGCCACGAACGGCTTCTCCTTCTTCGGCCTGTACCGCGACCTGTTCTTTGGGCGCACCAATGTGATTGTCCATGCAGGCTACTACCCCTAAGCCTACATTTAAGAAGGTGCCTCACCTTTGAGGCACAGGCACTGTAACTCAATGAAGTAATATCCGGTGCCGAACCCTCTGTGTATGTAATCCTACATTGTAAGAGCGCATATTTCGGGATAAAAAAATGCCCCCGAAATATGCGCTCTTTCCGCTCTTATGCGCGCACCTATTTATTAGATGGTCAGGGGAATACAGGGGAGGGGCTTTATTATCGGAGGGCAGCTCCAATAAATACTTAATTATTACCCTGAAAAATAAAAACAATGTATAACTGGCTATATGGTGGAGAATCTGCGGCTGCCTGGTTGTTTCAATAAGCTGTGGTGAAAGAACAATAACAGTACTCACCGCAGTAGGAGAGGGTGAACCCTATAGGTCCTGCCCTTCGTACATGACTTCCCAGGCGGTGCCGAACCGGTCGATGCAACATCCGTCGTATGCTTCCCACACCTGCTTCTCAAGCGGGTAAAGTACGGTTCCGCCCTCTGACAGCGCTGCAAAAACGCGATCCGCATCGGGCACAGAATCAGCCGAATAGACCAGAAAACTTGCTGGTGCGCCTTCGGGTGCTTCCTCATTCATAACATCTGAGCCCATGAGAGTCATGTTATTAAACTTTAAGGCGGTGTGAGCGATCTTCTCACCCCATTCTTCCTTGTACATCCCAGCGCTCTTGAGCGCGTCTGCCATGTCCCGGTAGCGGATAAGGCCATCTCGCTGCGCCCCGAAAAGCTTCTCATAGAAGTCGAAAGCTTCACGGGTGGTTCCCTGATGGTTTGAAAGATAAACATTCATCTGTGCCATGTGAAATTCTCCTAGTAGGTTGGTGGAGGCAATAATTTCACGGTAGCAAAGCCACACTACCCTTTGCTTATCTTCAATTGCGCACTTATTGACTCTTGCGGGGTGACGGCAGGTAACGTGCCAGCAACGCCGGAAAATTCATGGTGATAGGCGGGTCTTCGGGCAGGGGCATGCGCATTGTCAGATGAACTGGGCCAGGTGTTGTCGCCGCATCAAATGTTATGGGAAAGTCTGCTTTAGCGCGGTAATTCTGGCTCAGCGCCTTCAGCGGGTGCGCCCCGAAACGCACCTCGCACGCCAGCAGGTAGTAGGTTCCGGGTGGAATATTCGTGAAGGTGTATTCCGCAGAACCAACCACCGCCACCCCAATAACCGGCTCTCCCTTAGGAATCGCAGTAGGAAACAACCCCATAAACGTAATATCGCTGCGGTAATCTGGTGGGTACACGGCTCGCACCGTCAGCTGATGCGGTGTTGTGACGGCGCTTTGACGGTGCTCAAACTGGGCGGTGCGACCGCACAGCCCCAAGAGCACACTCCGAGCTTTAAAAGACTCCCAGCGATAATCGCGAGGCGAGCTACCCGTATGCTGTTTGAAGGTGCGGGAGAAGGACGTTAAGCTACTGTACCCGGCAGTAATAGCGCTAGCTGTTACAGTACTAACAGGCGAGGAACGATCCAGAAGCCTCTCAATACTGCACTGAATCTTCAACACCTCAACATACTGCTTAATGGTGTATCCCCTCACCTGCCTAAACCGACGTGAGAGATAGTACGGGCTGTACCCGCAGGCTTTAGCAATGCTGGTGAGGGTCAGTCTATCTTTTGCATGCTGACGAATGTAATGTGTGATCTTGCTGGTATCCATCAGACTTCTGGGAGTGTAGATAAAATCTGGAGGTTCATATATGAGGCTAATAAGGGGGGACTATCCTGCGGCTACTACAAAGCCGCGCCTGCCGTCGGTTTCGTACATGGCGTGGTTGTGGCTAGAGTCTAAGACGTTGTAGTGGTATTCGGGTATGCCATCTTTGACGTGGCATAGAAAGTAGTCATGGGACATGCTTTTTCGTAGAAAAATTACTGGTTGTGGGAGTTATCTTTCTGCGCAGAAGACTTCTTGTGTTCGCGGTACATCATCCAGAACCCGCAGACGATAAGAACCGCGCCGAGAATAGAAGAAGTCGTGAGATCGATCGGCAATATACGGCCGTCACCAATGCGGGGGAGCGCTAAAACGAAAGTTGCTAGGGCAAACACCCAGAGCGATAGTGGAAGTTCCTGACACCGTGACTGCTTACCTTGATTGTCCTTGTGCACTATACTCATCCCCTCACCAATTATTGCCTTAAAATTTACCTTACCTAAGTTATAAATTTAAAAATACAACAGACACTGCCATTATACTGTTTAAAATAAAATAAATCAAGATATATTTAATATTTTGGTTGTGTGTACAATTTCTGCCTATTGATTGCTGGTACTTATTAATTTAAAGCACCGTTTCTATATTATATTTGAGGGTTATGCAGGGGGTCACTGCATTTTTATTTTATTAATAAAAAAGTCGAATGATGGGGCAACCGTCATGAGAAAACCATCAGAGTGCAAAACACAAAGAGAATTATCGTGCGGATTAAAACATAAAAACCCAGAATCCGACAAGCCTATAGCAAACATATTTTTAACCATTTGTTCATCGAAAAAACTTGGTTCATGAGAATCTATGACTATCTCATCAATAATATTTAATGGGATTTGATAATTGGGGCCATCGGAAAAAGTTTCCTCAAGAAGCATATCTTCATTCCACAAGTCATAAAATGCGCCTCCGTCATAGTTTTTACAATCTTTTGCATTGAATAGCGCTTGTGAAATCCCGTTTTTGTTTTTATGCAGGAAATCTATATAAGCTTTAGGGAGTCTATATTTTTCAAATATTTCTCTCACACCGTACTCCTTCAGCTATAACTTGAGGCAAGTACCCATGTTTAGCTGCTCATTTTGCGATTTAAATATTCCTCTGTCCGCTTCTTTAAGGTTTAATTACCAAGGTATTTTCGTCTTGGTTATCTGCGGTACAGGCCCGCTGCCTGGGCGGATATATTCGGGGTGGCAGCAGCCGAGCTAAGGGCCGGTGCATCCGCACGCACAATCTGCGACTGTTTAAACCGGCGGTCAGGGGTGCAGGTCTGCTTATATTTAGTGTCCGCTAAGCTGCGGATCTTCTGCACATAATTCTGCGTCTCGGGGTACGGTGGGATACCCTTATACTCCTCAACCGCGCCCGGCCCGGCGTTATACCCGGCCAGCACCAGATCCAGCAGCTCATCATCATTCGTGGCGTATTTAGCTAAACGTTCCTTCAACCCAACCAGGTAGCGGGACTGTGCAGCAATCGCGTCGTGCGGGTCGCGTCGATCCCCGCCCTGGCCCCACTGCGCCCACGCGGCATCGGTAAACTGAGCAATACCCTGCGCCTGCGCGTCAGAGACGGCACCCACCTGCCAGTGGCTCTCCGTCTCAAGCTGCGCGGCAAGAATCCCCGGGCGGTACCCCGTAGCGGATGCGCCCCGCAGCAGATCCTCATGCACCTCGGCGGGCGCATAGGTCAGATCGGTAACCTGGCAGTACTCGTCATAGGTTGCCGCGAGCCCCACCACGCCGCCTCCGAGCAGTACAACGGACGCGATCACCTGCCAGTTAGCCATGAAACCAGCCACGAACTTCGTGAGGAACCCCGCCCTCGACTTTTCAGACGCCATGCCTTCTAGAATAACGCACCCCGCCGCAGAACCGGACGCGGCCCACACACTAACCGCCGGAGCCTCCTCACGGTGAACGGGGTGCGTGCCGGTGCTGGTTACCGGCACCGGGCGGTGGGCAACCGGGCCATTGCGCGCAAGTAAAATTTAGACGGGCAACCCTAGAAGAAAACGCTCATATTATTCGCACCATCAGGGAAAGAGATCATGGAAGCTTCTCAGGATAAAGAGCATAAATCAGCAATTGAACTGGATCTATTATTAGATGATTTTGTGTTGGATAAAAACAGCAATTGCTTAAAAGAGCTATTTGAATTACCTAGCGGGAAGTGGGCTGAAGCTAAACATTTCTTTGACCAAGATTATTACGCTTCAAACTATCGCAATTCGAATATTTCTGTCTGCTGGCTGCCAGATGTTGACGGAAGCACCGATAAGTATCGAATAATCGTATTTTTTGATGCAAGTGATTTGGTGTCTCAGGTAATATCTTTGAACATGGCAACTTTGTCATCGAATAACTCTTGCTGACTACGCCAGGGCAGGGCGCAGATGCTGTTGCCCAGAAGGCATCGGCAGAACTGTCTGTCCTGTTAGGTGAGGACGAAGCTTTTAGCCCACGTGAAATCTCCCGAGGCGCTCTGCCTACTACGAAACTCCGGCCCGAACTCAGGACCCCCAGCAGGACAATACTCTTTCCCATACCCACCATGAGCTAACCCCGAAACCACAGGCACCTCTAAAAGACGCTGCACCCAATACTTATCCTGCATAAACCGCACCAAAACCTGAGCATCCTGAGTATTATTCGGATCAGCCCAATACCCATAATCCAGCCGGAACGCCACCTGAGAACCCACATACCGGCACGGTTCTACATGCGGTTTAAACCGGTGCACTACCCCTGTGGTGTCGGTGAGCTCGAAGAGCCCGTTCTCATCCCCTAATAGGGTGAAATAAATAGAGTCAATCTGCCAGTAGTGCAGTGTAAGTTTCCGTCCCCGGTTCGTGACCCGGACGAGTTTCTCGGGCAGGATTTCCCGGTACGAGACCCTGCACACCCACAAACCCCACACAGCACCAGGAGTAAAGACTATAAGTAGCCCTGCGCTAACCCAGTCTCCCGTGTCTAGAGGTACACCACTGATTCTTAGCTGGATCGTGGCGTACAGAAGAAGCGCCAGCATAATAAGCCCTACCCATAAGAGCATTTTCATGAACCATGAGGCTTGTACCCGCACCGAGGCCAACACCCGCACCACAGCCCGAGGGTCAGAGGCTTCTTCTAATATCTGCTGGATTTTCTGCTCACGCTCACGCTGACGTCCTTCAAACACGGCTGAGAGCCAGAATGTTGTTGCTACAAACGCGACGCAGATGATTCCATAGATTAGTCCGTCACTCATCAGAAACTACCGTTCCTGCCGACCCAGTTTGAAGATCACCAGCATCTCTGACCGTCTTACCATAGAACTTCCACCCCACCCAGTTACTTGCATTATTCACAACACTACTATTTCGCATCGCTGCTACCGGTTTCAAAGCCCCCACCTTTAAAATACCGGCATTGAGCTGAACATATCTGCAGTCTTCACACCTAACTGCACAACCCGAGACACCGCCGCCTGGGTACCCTCAGCAGCTGCTTGAGCTACTAACGTCAATGCTGGTAAATCTTTATTTACTGCTGGTGCTATATCGTACGGTAGTAAGGTTAGGGAGTATAGGGGGCCTGGAGAGTAGCAACAATGGGAAACTATATTTATTATTCCCTCATCTTTAGTGGCATCGTTATCTGTAGTTACCTCTCGTATCGAAGCGAGAAAAAACAAAAGAACTACTATCAGAAAATAACCTCGGCGTATGCCATGGACTGGGGTGCCACACCGTCCTCGCATCGTGTGCCAACATTCGGCAAGGCAGGAGAAGACTCGTCTGCTGAGGGAAGTGCTGTGCATAAGAATGAGCGCTCTGATACTTTGGGAGAAACTCCTGAATCTGTTCCTGCTAGGGATGTCGAGGAGTTTGTGGAGAGTTTTACGAATATTGTTCAGAGGCGGCCTTTGTTATTCCCCATTGCAGGATGGGCCGTGATGATAACAATCATATTTTTTGTAGGCTATATTGCTCTAGCTTTTATTGCGAGAAGGCCTTCGGAAGAATACGTCCCTTTTATTTTTGTTGTTTGTGTTACGTTTCCTTTTGCTGTTTTTTGTATTAGGTTCGGTCGTGATGATTATGTGAATTTTCGGCGTGCGGAGATTGTGCATAAGCCTTTGGGTGGTGCTCGAAAGAGTTTTCCGTATCATGCGATTGCTGGGTATTATTTTGATCCTCGTAATACGGAGCATGGGGTGTTTGAGGTGCAGACTCGGCAGGGGTATAAGGCGCGGTTTGTGCCGGGGATGTATAACTGTGTGTATGTGGGGTCGCAGATTGCGTTTCGGCTGGATTATGGGTATTGGGCTGATCCGTTATCCACGTCTGACATGTGTGCGCTTGCTGCGTATGTGACAGATTTTCGGTGGGTGTATCGTTTGTTGGAGGTGCCTGCTAGTGCTCATTTAGATCAGCGTGATGTGGGGCTAAGGCCGGTGGGGAGTCTACACCTGGTGCTGAGTATGTTCGCGTGGTTCCTGAGGTGGAGGATTTTGTGTATGCGAAGTCTGTGATTACACGGTAGGTATTTGAGTGGTTCAAGGATTAATTCGCTTGATGTTTATGAGGATGGGGTGAGTACTATCACGTCTGATTTTACTGCCAGGGCTAAGACCTACGGCGGGAACATTAAAGACGCGCGTGCTGGCAGCGCCTCGGCCTCTGGGACCAATAGCAGTAATATCCAGACCGGCTCTTCAGATGCAGGTGTCACCGATGAATAATGGTTCTGTTATCCTGCTTCTGGTTAGTTTCGGGTTTATTGCCCTAATGTATGTTGTGCTTTATGTGTTGGTGCGGTGGGGTAATAAGCGTGAGCGGGTCAGGCAGCAGCAACAGAGACAGATTACGGATCCTGTGGTGTTGGTGCGGGTGCTGGCATCGGTGCGGGTACAAGCGTCCTGGTTCATGAAAATGCTCTTATGGGTAATACTTTTGCTGTTACTCTTTTTGGCTTTTCTTTTGAGCCTTATGACTATCGCGACTCTTGTTTCACAGGATCATAAGCCTGGATATACCACAAGTGAATGGGTTGGATTAGGACTCATTATTGTGGGTCTTCCTTCTGTGGTGTGGGGTTTGTGGGTATGTCGGACCTCATACCGGGAGATTCTGCCCGAGCACTTGATAAGGGTTAATAACCGGGGACGGAAACAGGTGTTGTGTTATTGGGATATTGAGTCCAGTTATTTTACCTTGTTAGGGGATGAGAACGGGCTGTTTGAGGTTACTGATACTTCGGGGGTGGTGTATCGGTTTAAACCGCATGTAGAACCGTGCCGGTATGTGGGTTCTCAGGTGGCGTTCCGGCTGGATTATGGGTATTGGGCTGATCCGAATAATACTCAGGATGCTGAAATACTCGTGCAATATATTCAGGAAAAATTGTGGGTGCAGCGTCTTTTAGAGGTGCCTGTGGTTTCGGGGTTAGCTCATGGTGGGTATGGGAAAGAGTATTGTCCTGCTGGGGGTCCTGAGTTCGGGCCGGAGTTTCGCAGTAGGCAGAGCGCCTCGGGAGATTTCACGTGGGCTAAAAGCTTTGTTCTCACGTAGAAGTCACGTATGAACGGGGGCGCCCTGCCACCCCCAGCTAGGGGTGGCGGCAGGGGGGAGGTTACTTGTCTGTTACCTTAATTTTGCCCATTGCTCCGCGTTCCATTTCGGCGAACTGGTGATTCACGAACGTGTAGGTGCCGGGTTCGCGGAACTGCATCTCAACGAATCCGCCCTGCGCCGAGTCAAGATCGAGCGCCTGCGAATGCCCGCCGGTAACCCCGTACGGGTCTTTACCGCGCCGCAGCAGGTAGCCGCCCTCCTTATACACCGTGTCGAACTGCGAGCCGACCACGTGGAAGCTCATGCCCTTTGATGGCCCCGCCGCCATTAGCCAGATACGCACCCTGCTCACCCTTTTTTGCCTCCAACGGCTGGTTGATGTACTGGGTGGCGTGCCCGTTAAACATGGTGAACGTGGGGGTGCCCGCCGCGATACCCTCGGACGAAACCTCAGTGAGCTTATTGCCGTTCTCCGCAGTCTGGCCCGTGTCGCTCAGGTACGTCTCGTTCTGCACCAGCACATACTCGTGGTCCACCGGGTCCATATCCTGCGGGTCGATCACCACCGCCCCGTACATGCCCGAGGCCATGTGCAGGCTCATGGGCGTAGTCGAGCAGTGGTACAGCCAGATGCCGGTGCCGGTCGCCTCAAAACGGTACACCAGTTTCTCACCCGGGGCGATGGTTTTCATCGTATTATCGGGGGAGACCATGCCCGCGTGGAAATCAAGCGAATGCCCCATCGACCCGTTATTTTCAAGGGTAATCTCAAAAACGTCACCCAGTTTGCCGTGCAGAATCGGGCCCATATACGAGCCGTTGAACGTCCACGCCTTCACATCCACCCCGGGGGCGACTTCGCGGTTAAGCTCCTGCACGTCCATGGTTATTTTGTGCACGGTCTTCCCGTCACGCTTCTCACCCGCAGGTACGGGCTGCAGCACCGGGTCACGCCGCTCATAGCCCTCCCCGGGGGATGCGTGCAGATCAACGTTCCCGTTCTGGGCCGTCATCACATTCGACCCCGAACCGTTCGACCCCGCGCCACCGCCGGAGGCGCCGCCCCCATGGTGCCCATTCGCCTGCAGGTTAGAGCCGGTGGCCTTCACATGGAACAGCATGCCCTGCTGCCGGTGCCCGGCAACAGAGCACCAGCCCTCAGAGTCGGCAGTAATCACGCCAACATCCACGCTTTTCGTCTCACCCGGGTTAATCGTGCCGGTCTTAGCGCCGTTATTGAACGTCAAATCGTGGGTCATGCCCTGATCCTCGTTCGTCACCTCAACCACCAGGCGGTTACCCACCGGAACCTGCGCAGTGTCCGGGGTGAAACGGTAGTTTGAGGTGGCCTTCACCTTCACCGTGGTGGTCTGCCCTGTGCCGGTCGCGGTTGAGCCGCCCATAAGGTTAAAGCCCACTGAGCTCGGATCCACCGCAATACCCAGGGTCAGCGCCAGCACCACCGCCAGCACCCCGAACAGGGAATGCCGGGTGTGGTTCACCGGATCAGGCTGAATCCCAGACCCGTCGAAAGAGGGCTTCTCACCGCGGGCGCGCGCAGCCATCATCTCCTTGCGGGTATTCACCGACGCCTTCACCCCGCGCACCATACACGGCAGGAACGACGCCAACCCCAACGCCCCCATCGCCGAGACCGTAACCTTCACCCACGAACCGGTGAGCGTAGTCGGAAGCATAAAAACAATCAGGCTCAGGTTAACCACTGTCACGCGTGCGGCAGCGAACCTGCTGAACTCCTTATTGGAGGCGCGCACCACCGCCGGGCCGCCGCCCATACGCTGCGGCAGCAGGTAGCTCATAGCCCCCAGCAGCACCTGCAGCAGGGAACCCCGCCACAAACACGGGGGTGACGGCGCGCATATCAAGCTCAGCGAACGGGGTGCTGAGCACCATGAACGCGGTGGCGAGCACCCCCAGCACCAGCCAGATGAACCCCGCCCCCACCGACATGGGAGGGAACTCGCTGGCCGTTTCGTGCGCATAGTGCGCACCATAACCACCGCCACCATCAGCAGACCCGCACAGTAGACGAGCAGGCCCGCCCCGGCGGCAAACCGCGCCCCCGGTACGCCCCTCAAAAAAATCGCGCTGAGCGCCGTCACCAGCACACCCGCGATCATTAGCTGCAGCGCCCGCACACTAATACCCAGGGCGTTCTCCACCATTTTGGTGCGCAGCATCGTCGGCCAGAACGTAATGAGAGTGCCGACCACGGTCACACCCACAAACCCGAGCACGTTCACCGCCTCGTGAGCGAGCAAAAAAACTGGGCGTGAAGAGTTTTCTCAAGGCCCGGGAACGCAGTCATCGCCCCCTAAGGCCGCGCCGAACGGCAGCATGAACGCGGCCGCAATATAGAAGCGGATAGTTGCACCAAACCGGGACGGCAGCGCCTGCTTCACCTGCTTCAGCAGCGCAACACCGTGCCAGGTGACCATCGCCCCCACCACGCTCGCCCCGGCCAGCGTGAGTATGTACAGCGTCGGCAGCTGCTCCTGAAACACCATGCCCAGCATGAGCACCACGATGCCGGCGTTAAGCGTGAAAATACGCGTGACCTGAACCCCGCGCGCCTCATCCGGGATTTTGATTTTCATCAGCGCCTCAGTGAAATGCTGACTCCAAATCAGGATAGAGTTCGTAATCAAACCCAGGGTGACCATGTGCACGATCAGCCAGCCGCCATTAGGAATAAACCGGTGCGCCAGCAAAGCGGCAATAATCCCGAACATCCAGTACGACACAGGTTTAGAAGCACGCCGGTGCCACGTGCCGCGCCCCGATGCGCGCCGCGCGATCTCCTCAGCCGTCAGATTCGCACCAGGGACACCTTCTGGGCGGGCGCCGATCTGCAGCCCGCTGCTGCCGGAAGAACCCAAAGGCGCAGACCCCGGCTTAGGCCCGGCCGCGCCCCGGCCGTCCGCACCAGCAGCGCCAGCGCCCGCAGACCCCGCACGCTGGGAATCGTCATGGTGGGTGTTCTTACCCTGTGCACCGCCGCGTTCAGGCTCGTCGGCGGAAGGCCCGTTGAGTTTCTCGCTCACGCTACCGCTCTTTCATTCGCTGTGTCCAATTACCCCCATTATATTGCGCCACCTATACGAATTTTAGTGTCGGTGACCTGTGCTACATGACGTAGAGGAACGGTAGAATAGCCCCTATGAAGTACCTGTCCCTCGCCCCCTTTGCCGCACTCGCAGCCATCATGCAGGCGATCACAATTTACTCCTACGACCAAGACGCTATGGCGGTGGCAGGGCAGATTTTCTTCCCCGTCCTCTTCACCCTCATGGCGCTGTACCTGATGCTCAAAAACCCCGGAGGATCAGCGAAACTCACACTGGTGATGGCGATCGAGCTGGTCATTTCGGCCCTCACCTTCGTTGGGTCAAGCCAGAAAATCGCCGCACTATACCCCTCCATCATCGTGTACTATGTGGCCCTGGCCGCGCTCGCGCTTGAGGTGGCTGCGCGCATCGCCGATACCCCCAAACGCGCCAAGGCTTCCGCCGACGGCGACGACACCCCCGAAACCGACAGCCCCGCAGCGGAACAAGAACACGACAGCGCGGGCGAGCACGACCCGGACGAAACCGTACTAGACAGCGACAGCGCGGCGACCCGCCCCACCGAGGAAGACACGGACAACACCGCAGCGGGCGAGCACGACGACTCCAACACCGCAAAACCCGCTGCGGCAAAACCCGCCGCCCCCCAAAAAACCACCCGCACCGGGATGCGCGCCGGGCTCAACCGCAAAGCACCCGTACGCCGCGGCAACCGCCTCATAGCCACCACAAAAAAATCAGACAAGCCCACCACAGACACGGACTAACAGGCCCCTGCCGCACCGCCGCTGCACACACCCTCGCCGCAACCAGCCGCACCCCACCCAGCAGCAGGGCAGAGCCCCACCGCAAGACCCCCGCACCACCGGGGAACACCCACACCCACACGCCCACACGATAGACTGGGACAAACAGGCAACAGAAAACCAGCCACAACCGCCGCGCCCGGCGGGCCACAACCGACACCACGCGAAACACCCCCGAGCAGAAAGACCCACCATGACCACAGCGCCACCCGTGCAAAACCCCACGCCAAACACCACCGTGGCAGGCAAAATAGCGCTCGCGGCACTCGCCCCTGACCGTCGTTGGCTGGCTCATCTACATCGAATTCACCGGCGGCCTGGACTTTAACGTCTACCGGCTCGGGGCCATGACCATCTTCGACAACGAAGGCATGCACAAAGACCTCTACGCCCGTGACCTGCTCGACTACGGCGCGCTTAAACTGCCCTTCACCTACCCGCCGTTCGCGGCGCTGCTCTTTATGCCGTTCGCGTTCCTGCCGTTCGGGGTGGGCGTGGGCATCATGTACACCATCAGCATTGGTGTGGCCTGGTGGATGGCCACCCTCATCTACGACTACGCCACCAGCCGCGGCTACCACATCCCCTTCCAAGACAAGCTCGGCAGATACGGTACTATTGCCGTGCTCACCTTCATCATCATCCTCTCCGGGCCGTGGCGGCGCGGGCTTGCGCTGGTGCAGGTGAACCCCATTATCCTCATCCTGGTGCTGGCTGACTTCCTGCGCCCAGCCAAGCGTATCCCCCGCGGGGCGCTGATCGGTATTGCTGGCGGTATTAAACTCACCCCGCTCGCGTTCGGGCTTATCCTGCTGATGCGCAAAGACTGGCGCGGTATTTTCACCCTCGGCGCCTCCTTCGCGGCGACCGTCATTATCGGGTTCATCTTCCTGCCCCATGAGGCCCTCACCTTCTGGACAAGCGCCGTCTCAGACCCCTCCCGCGTGGGCAACATTAACTTCCTCGACAATATCTCCATCCAAGGCTGGCTCATGCACCTGGGGCTGCGTGACCCGCTGCTGAAACCCGCATACTACGGGCTGGTGCTCGCCACCATCGTCCTCTTCGCCGCGCTGCTGCACCAGCTGAACCGCCGTAAACTTGTACTCTCGCAGGTGGCGGTCGGCGGGTTCCTGATGGTCAGCATCTCACCCATCAGCTGGTCGCACCACAACGTCATGTTCCCCCTGATCCTCATGGCGCTCATCGTTGATGCGTTCCCCCGGTTCTACGCGCACCTGCCCGCCTGGGCCAACCGGGCGGCGCGCATCCTCACCTGGGTGGCCCTCATCGGCCTGTACATTTCGCCCATGTGGCTGGGCGCCTCCCTGTGGGGCAGCTTCAGCGACCTCGACAATATCTACCAGCACGCCCTGCTGTTCTCCACCGTGCCGATCCTGTGCCTGTACCTGGTCATGATCACCTGGGCGGTGGCGGCCCTAACACCCGCCGTGCGCACCGCAGAAGAAGACGACCTGTTTATCGCCCCGCCCCCCGGTGCGGCACCCGAGACCAAAAAGGGGTAGCCGTTGAAAAAACACCCCGCAGCGTTTATTCCGCATGCCCTGTTCGTGTTCACGGTCATCTACATGGTGCAGTACGTCATTAATGACGGCGGCAACGACCTGTACATTTACCGTCTAGGGGCCGAAACTATCGCTGATGGGCCCGGCGGGCCCGGGCTGTACGAGGTGAGCCTCGACAACTACCCGTTCACCTACCCGCCGTTCGCCGCGCTGCTCTTTGTGCCGTTCGCGCTCATGCCCAAAGAAGTCGGGATGGCCCTGATGATGCTCATCACCGCCGGTATCGCCTGGTGGCTGGGGTGGATCATCACCAGGTACGTGAGCGGGCGCGGGGTGCACATCCCCCCTGTACGAACACCTAGGAACCGCCGGGTGCGCCTCAACGCTGGCGCTGCTGATCTGGGCGAGCGGACCGTGGCGGCTAACCACCCACTTTGGGCAGATTAACGCGGTCATCCTGCTGCTGGTGCTGGCTGACTTCCTGCGTCCGGCCACGCGCGTCCCCCGCGGGATGCTGATCGGTATCGCTGGCGGTATTAAGCTCACCCCGCTCGCGTTCGGGCTTATCCTGCTGATGCGCAAAGACTGGCGCGGTGTTGCCTCCGTGGCGGGTGGTTTCGTGGGCACCATCGCCGTCGGGTTTTTGGCGGTGCCGGGTGAGGCCGCCTACTACTGGGGTGTGGCGGTGCGTAACACCTCCCGTATTGGGGTGACCGCGTTCTACGATAACGTGTCTCTGACCGGTATCTTCGCGCACCAGGGTGTGCCTGAGCCTATCGCCACGGTGCTGGTGGTGGCGCTGTCCCTATTCCTGCTGGTGGCCACCGCCGCCCTGATGCGCCTGTTCATCCGCGCGAACATGGTGTTTTCCCAGGTGGCGTTGAACGCGTTTTTAATGCTTCAAATCTCCCCGATTAGCTGGTCGCACCACAACACTTGGTACCCAGTTCTGCTGGTTGCGTTGTGCCTGGAGATTTTCCCGCTTATTATGCCTGCGGCACGCCCGGTAGTGTACGTGCTGAGTGCGTTCGCGAGCGTGATCGCACTGGTTGGCATGTATATTTCCCCGTTCTGGCTGGCGGTGCTGTTCTCCCCGAAGTACTCTTCGCACGAGATGATCTACCTGCCGCAGGGCGGCGCCGGGCTGGTGGCCGGTTCAGCCCCGTACGCCGCCATGTACCTGGTGGTGGTGTTAGTATTCCTCACTATTGGGCGCACCGGGCAGCAATTGATGCGCGGGTGGACTCGGGCCGGTTCCGTGCGCCCGAACGCCCCGCACCGTAGCCCTCCACACGCCCGCGCCCAAGAGGGCACAGCTAAGGCCCGTCGTGCATCACGACGGGCCTTAGCAATCAGGGGGCACCTTCCGGTGAGGCGACCGGGTGCGGGCTACTTGGTGTTCATGCGCCACCGGGCGTAGGGCGCCTCAACGAACATGTACACTTCGCTGCTGCTGTCTTCCCACTCGGTGGTGCTCTTCGACGAAGCCATGCTGGTGCCAATCACCGAGCCTTTACCGACCGCATCCAGCCTGAAGTGGTAGTAGCCGTTATTGTCGGTGCTTTCGCTGTTCACCTCAAACGAGCTGGTGCCGCCGGTGTAGGTGAAGGCGTAGTTACGTGCCCGGCCCTCAATGCTCTCACCTTTACCGTACTTTGGTGCGGAGGAGGCATCGTACACGCGCACCGTCCACTTGCCTTCGCCCTCAATCTGCAGCTTGCGGGTGGTTTTGCTGGTGGTGTCCATCCAGGCGGAGCCGGTGATCGTGGAGCTCACGCTGCCGGAATCACGCACCTCAAAACCGCTGGACTGGTCTTTGTCGGTTTTACCCGCCACGTTCAGCACACCCCGGTTATTCTCGTTTGCGGGCACGGACGCGGGAGTGAACTCGTAGTAGACCAGCGCCTTCGAGTCGTTGCCGTTGGGCTTTTCGATGTCGATGGTCTTCTTACCCTCACCCGTGTACTCCTTGAAGTCGCCCGAGGGCTTCTTCAGTTCGGTGGAGTCATCCGAATCGGAGGATGAGCTGCTGCTCGCAGACGAGGAGCTGCTGGAACTGCTTGCGGCAGGCTCCGCGTTGTTCGTATTGTCGCTACCGCGCGGTATGAACAGCACCAGCGCCAGGATCAGCAGCACCACCAGCAGAATAACGCCCGCGATACTCGCCAAACCCAGCGGGGTGGAGAAGAAGTTCTGGTTCCCGTTATTTGCGGTGAGTTTTTCTCGCAGCGTATTTACGGCCCCGGCTGCCCCTCCGGAGGCTTTCTTGGCTGCCGCGCCACCAGCCGCAGCCGCCGCAGGTGCGGCAGCATTTGCGGGGTTAAACTGCGCGTTATTCTGGGTGTTTCGGGCGTTCTCAGCCGCGAACGATGCGGGGGTCACGGTGCCGGGTGCTGGCGCGTTCGCGACCGGGCCGCTGGCGTTGCCCTGCGTACCGTCAGCCGGGGTGGCCTGCACGTCGCGGGCTGTCAGTCCGGTACCTTGCGTCTGGCTCGGCTGGGACTGATCGACTGGGGGCTGCTGGCCTGCCTGGGCCTGCCCCGCCTGCGGGTTCTCCGGCTGGGCACCGGGTTGGCTTTGCGGGTCATACCCGTAGCCGGTGCCTGCCATATCCTGCCCGTACCCTTGGGCGGCGTCCTGACCGTAGCCGGAGACACCGTAATCCTGGCCGTAGTTCTGCGCACCATCCTGCCCGTAGCCGGGTGACTGCACCGCGCCGGGGTCGGTGCCGTACGAGGCGCCCTGCGCTGGTGCGCCGCCCTGGTTCGCGGAATTCACGGGAGCGGCACTCTGCTGGTTCGGCAGCGGAATCTGCGAGGTGTGATCCGCCAGCTCGGGGTTAATCGGCTCCGGCAGGATCGGAGGAACAGCCGGTGCTGCGGCATCAGGGGCCTGATCGGAACCTGCCCCAGCGGATGCTGCGGGTGCAGCAGCCGGTGCCGCGGGCTGGTTGGTGGGTTCTTCTGAGAGCCCGTACCCTGAAGGGTCTGCCGTGTATGGCTGCTTGCCGGTTTCGCTAGCTGCCACATGCGACTGTGCCGCACCGGTACCCTCGGGGAAGGTCGCTGCGGGCAGAATAGAGGCCGGTTTAGCGGCCTCATCCGCGCCTGATGTCTGCTGCGCAGTATCAGTTAGCCCGTAAGGCTCCTGCTGGGGTCCCGGTTCAGGTTCGGGGGTGTGAGACACGGCCTCCTGCTGGTGTTTCCCAGCCTCATGAGCTTTAGCGTCACGAGCCTCGACACTATACTCCTGGGCACCATATTCTTGGGCACCATCGGTTTCGGCGCTGGTGTTTTCGGCACCGTGTGCCTCAACGCTGTGGTCTTTAACGCTGTATTCCTCAGCGCGGCGGGACTCGCGGGGCGTATCCTCAGCCTCTTCTGCGGTATCTTTCGCGGCGTGCCGCGGCTTTACCCGAGACGGCTGCTCGGTGGAGGGCTCCTCACCCTCGGTGCGGGCCTCATCATCCTGGGCGGTGTGCTGGGCCGCGGCGGAGGTGTCGTGGAACTCAATCAGGGGCGAGTTCACCGGCGAAGGCAGCGCATCCTCATCCTCAGACGCGGTACTTTCAGCATCCTGGACCGAGGGTGTTTCCTTCGGCTCGAACGGCTCATCATCGTCGAGGGGAGAAAGCGCAATAGTTGCCGCGTCTGCGGGAATATTCGCTGCGGTATCCACCGACGAGGCGGTGGTAATGTCCGGTGCCTCAACGCTCGCGCCGAGCATCCGCTCACCCTCATACACGAACGGTTGGGCGTTATCGTCCTCAGCCGCCTCGGCTGCCCTGCGGCGGCGCTTGGGAGGCTCGTCACCGCCCATAATGTCATCGGCGGAGGTGCGGGTTGCCGCATCCGACTTCTGCTCCTGCACCGCAATACCTTCAGGCGGGGTGGGCAGAGGCATAATATCGTCGGCGCCCGCACCGCTGAGGGTGGGCCCCTGCCGCTGCTGCCGCTCGCCCGTGTCTGCCTGCTCTTTCTGAACCTCATCGGCGGCGGGGCTCGTGGCGGCGTGTTTTGCGGTGTGCTGTGCCGCACCGTCGGTTTCTTCAGCTGCCGGCGCGGTGCTCTCAGCGGTACCCTGGGTGTTCTGTGCGGGTTTCGCGTCGTCTTTGGGCTGTTTCTTCTTTGGCTGAATCTTAATGAGCCCCTGGGTGTCGAGGTTTTCGTTCACCTCAATACTGATGTGCTCACCGGGTGCACCCTCGTTTGATGCACTCATCTCCTGTGCCTCACGCACCTGCGCGAACCGGCGCAGAGCGTTCTTCACGGGTTCGGGCTGCTCCAGCTCTTCGGCTGTGGTGGCACCGGTGCGGGTCTCGGCGGCGGGGGTGTCTTGCTTGGGGGAGGTTTGCTCAGAAGAAATGTGTTCAGTGGAAACCTGCTCAGCGGCACCCTTTCGGTGGAGGATTGCGCGTACTCTTCGTCCCGTGCAGCACGCCGCGCAGCCCGGGAATCACCAGAATCAACCGTATCCGTTTGGTTTTCCTCGGTCTCGGGGAGTGGTGCAGGGGCAGCGGCGACCGGCTCGGGCGAACCGGCATGGGTGCCCTCCTGCTCGTCCGCACCCGCTGCGGGAGTAGCCTGAGCGGGCTCATCCTTCTGCAGTTCGCTCTTTATTGCATCACCAACGGGGATGCTGGGGGGAGTGTCAGCTTCCCGGTGCGCTTCAACGTCAGCGGTTACCTGCGACTCCGCCAGCTCATCTGCGGCGGGGGAGTCGGCAGTGCTCTCACGCTGAAAATCTGCGGGCTCCGGCAGGGTAGGCTCGCCGCTAACAGGCTGGGCGTGCCGGGGCGTGTCCTCGGAGATCTCGGCCACCTGCGGCCCGCTCGTGGACTCACTAGCTGGCTGGGTGTGCGCTGCCGAAGCGGCGCTAGCCTGCTCGTCCTTGGCATCAGTTGTGTTCTGCTCAGCCTGCTGGGCGGCTGCGCGCTCGGCAGCTTCACGCTCGGCGGCCTCCTGCGCCGCCTGCTGGGCCATGAACTGCTCGCGGGCGGCCCGGCGGGAAGTCGGCTGGGGCATGTTCTCGGGCATACCCGCCACAGCCTGCCCACCGTTAAAACCGTTTGACTGTCCTTCCACTACCTGTGGGTGTCCGCCAGGCTGCGGCTCGGTGGTGTTTGCCGGGCCGTTTGGCTGCAGGCGGGCACGCTCAGCCTCGTAGTGTGCGGCATGAGCCGCACGGGAGGGGTGCGAGGTGGCCTGCGCCATCCTGAAGTCATCATTAAGCGGGTCGAAAGAGGTGGTGCGCGGCTTCTGCTCTTGCCCCTGTTCAGTACCGTTACTGTTCTCCGCGGTCACCGTGTCGTGTTCGAGGGCGGAATGTGCGGGTGCGTTATGAGATACAGCGGTATCGACGGTTCGCTCTGTGCCCGCCTGCTCCTGTATAGGAAAACTGCCGGTGGCGGGGGCTGCGGGACTATGCTGCGCGTGTTCCTGTGGGGTGGGGGCACTAACCGAGTCGTCACCCGCTAGAGTGTAGTCGTCGCCAACGTGTGCCGGAAGCTCATCCATGGGTTTTTTTCATACGCCGTGCCTTCATCGTTGAAATCGGCGGAATCGGTGGGCTCTCAATCCACAGCTGCCACCCGGCCGGGGACCGGGCCCCACGCGGGGTCGGGGCGCCAAGTGGGGTGGGTTTCCAGCCTTTGGGGGTTTGGGCCAATTCGGCGGCGGATTAAAAATCAGTGCCATGAGAAGCCTTCCTTCTGCCCGCGCCACCCCCATACCCGGAAGCGATGGCGCGCACAATCTAAACAAGAGAAATACGGTAACCATAGAATTATGTCATATTTACCGCTAAAATACCCTGTAACAGTCACTTAGACAACCCCACGGCGCAACGTTGCGTGAGCATCGAAAAGTTGCAGGAGCGGCATAGATTATGAGCACTAATTCGTCGGAGCCCAAACGGCACCCCGAGCACAACCACCACGCAGGCACAAACCAACAGAGGCCGCAGGATACGAGGCAAAAATCACCTAAATCATCCGCTACTTCCCCAGCCCCTGAGACCATCTCAGGGGTTACTGATGTGCCCTGGAGCAGCTCCAACACCACTGCTCAACGCGCCGAGAGCACCACCTCGGATTCGGGCAGTGAGCAGGGCCCCCTCCAGGCGGCCCCCGTCAGCCCCGGGGATGATCCTCGGCCGGTGTCGCAGCTGCTTGCCCTGCCGCCGCTAACGGACGCTATTAAGCAGGTCTCTAAGAACCCCGAGAACCCACCGGCGCACGGCTCGTACGCGGTGCCCGTATATAACCTCGACCCCAGTCTCACCTCCGATATGTCGGCCTCTGTTGAGCGTACCTTGCCGTATCACCGGTTGGCCTTTGCCGACGGCCGTTCCCGCTGGTTCACGCCCCTGCTGGAGGGCCTGGTGGGTCTGGCAATCTATGTGGGTCTGATTACCCTGTTTACCGTGATGACGAGCATCTCACTGATCATCCGTGCGGATAAAACAACCGACGTTGGAACCTACATAAGGGACAAAGTACTGGATGATCCGCTGGCTATGTTCTTCATATTCGGTACAGTTGCTCTCATGTTCCCCGCCATACGTGTTGCACGCCTGATTTTCGGTCCCCGTCCATGGGGCCTAGTGCACTCGGTGCAGCGCCGGATCCGCTGGTCGCTTCTGCTGACGGCGCTGGTGGTGGGCGCCTTCTGCTATGGGCTGTACACCCTGCTGACACTGATGCTGGACGGCTTCTCATCCATCGGTTTCCACCACAAGCAACCGCACGAGATTGCCTTCTGGCTGAACATGGTGATGCTTCTTGTTCTGGTGCCATTGCAGTGCTACGCGGAGGAACTGATATTCCGCGGCTACCTGATGCAGACCATCGGCCGGTGGCTCAAGAACCCGGCGTGGGCGATCCTGCTCCCAGCCCCCCTCTTCATGCTTGCCCACGACTACGACCCGTGGGGGCAAGCCTCAATAGTGGTTATGGCGGTACTCGCGGGGTTCCTCTGCTGGTACACGGGCGGCTTAGAAGCAGCTATCGGCATGCATGTGATGAATAATATAACAACGATGGCGATGGGTATATTCGCGAACACGGACCCGCTTCAGATGCAGAGCAGCGGCACCCCCACCGATTTCGCGATGGTGCTCGCCACCGAGGTTCTCTACACGGCGGCCATCTGCTGGTTCACGCACTACCGCGGCTACCTGCGCACTGCCACGTTCACTGTGCAGGATCCGAAGCAGAGCCACGCGCCCGTGCAGTTCTCGCCTGCCCAGGCCTCTCAGGGGCACTCACCCCAGTCGCCGGAACAGCCGAAGCAGCAGGGGAAGTAACCTCCCAAAAAAGCTCACGGTGCGGTGTGCCGGTGCGGGTTGAGATCCCACGCGGGCGCACCGCACGCATCATCTGGTGTTTCCGGTCAGAGTCTCTTCACACGGGGTAAGGCAGCATTTCTTGCTTTTTACCTCACGTGAAGAGGCTTTTTAGTACCCCAAAACTCTCGCGTGAAGGTAGGCTTTAAAAACATGAGTGTAGACGCAGTGAAAAACATCGAAGACCCTAGCACAGTTCGTTGAGGACTCGCCGGTTTCTTACCTGGCGGCGCGCACCGTGGCGCGGCGCCTGCAGGGGGCCGGGTTTACCGAACTGACCGAGTCTCGAGACGTGGCCCGACTCCGCCGCGACGGGGCGCCATTTTGTGGTGCGTGACGGCGCGATTATTGCGTGGGCGGGCGGGCGTCAGGCATCTGCGGCGAGCGGCTACCGGGTGCTGGGTGCACACACCGATTCGCCCGCGCTGAAAGTTAAACCGAAATCTTCGCTCACGGTTAAAGGCTGGCACCAGATCGGTGTTGAGAACTACGGCGGGGGGCTGCTGAACTCGTACCTTGACAGGGAGCTGCGTTTGGCGGGGCGGCTGACGGTGCACGAGGGCGGCACCCTGCGTGACCGGTACGTGTGCACGCCGCCGCTGGCGCGCATCCTCAGCTGGCCCCGCACCTGGACCATAAACGGAACGAACTGGTTCTTGATAAACAGTTCAACCTGTACCCGATTTGGGGCATTGACCCGGGGCAGAACGACGTGCTCGCATACTTGGGGCGGCACACGGTCGATGAGGGCGGCGACGTTGACCCCGCCACCGTGGTCGGCTACGACCTGCTGACCGCCGATTCTCAGCCGGGGCGCCGGTTTGGGCAGCACGGCGAGTTTTTTGCCTCCGGCCGACTGGATAACCTGTCGTCGGTACACGCGGGGCTGTGCGCGCTGGAGCGGTATGTGGCCGATAATGCCGACGAGCACGCATCCCACACCGTGATGCTCGCCGGGTTCGACCATGAGGAGGTCGGCTCGGAAACCCGCAGCGGCGCGGCTGGCCCGTTCCTGGAAGATGTGCTGGTGAGGCTGTCGGCGGCACGCGGCGAGAACACGGAGCAGTACCGCCGTTCTGTCGCCTCCTCGGTGTGCCTGTCGGCGGATGCGGGGCACCTGCTGCACCCGAACTATCAGGGCCACCACGACCCGGTGGTGCAGCCGGTTCCCGGTGCCGGTCCGCTGCTGAAGATTAACGCGAACCAGCGGTACGCCACAGACTCGGTGGGCGCCGGTATTTTCGCGGCGGCATGTAAGGCGGCACGGGTGCCGTATCAGGAGTTCGTATCGAATAATAATATGCCGTGCGGTTCCACCATCGGGCCTATCACCGCCACCCGGCTGGGCATGCGTACCGTGGATGTGGGCGTGGGCCTGCTGTCGATGCATTCGGCGCGCGAAATGTGCCACGTTCACGACATGGCGTACCTGACCCGCGCGGTGGAAGGCTTCTACCGGTTACAGGGTCTATAACCGGACTGCTGCATAGCGGGACGGCGCAGGCGGCGGCAATGACGGCACAACATAGTGCATGGTTTTGGCATTTTTGTAATGCTCCCATCCTTACAAAACAACCGAAACCGTGCACTATATGAGTGCGTGGTGAAGGATTAAATACTTATGGTAACCGGGGAAGCATATGACGCCGTAAGTAAGCAGCAAAACGAGGAGCTTCAGCTCTTTCAAGTGCCCCGCATAAGTCTGCTTCACCATATTTCTTAATGAAATATCTTTCTTGGAATAAATATATTTCTGCGAGGTCTGTAGACGACAATGTGAGGGATTCTTGAGTTGACAAACCGAGATGCGGTTCCACAAAATCCATCAGAAGGTCGTCAGCGCTGATAGTTACATAGGGTAAGGGTTCGTCGGTATTTTCGCTCGTTTCCCAGTAATCCAGGAGAGCTTTGTCGTTGGTGACTAAGTAGTCAATATTATGCTTCACCATTGCTGCATGTATATGAAGGTCGTTCTTATCGGGGTATCCATGTATTGAGGAGATGGGGTAACCTTCTAACACGAACACAGATTTACCTATCTGCTCTCTAACATTCACCCGTGCAGCGTCATTTCCAGTTGGATTTTCTCTAAGCCAGTGGTACCCCCACTCGTCGAGAATATTCTGTGTTGTGTGTATTTGGTACAGGCAAGAAGCCAAAACCAGAGATTCAGACGCCTCAACATCAAGAAATATCAAGCCCAAGCAAGAAGCCAGAGCTTGATGTGACGAAGACAAGCAAGCCTGAGATTGACCGTGCAAGCAGTCCAGAGATAACTGGTCCAAGTAAGAAGCCAGAAATTGATACCACTAAAACGGCGAAACCCGAGATTGACAATCCAAGCCGTCCAGCGGTGGATAAGACCAACAGCAAGCCGAGCGAGATTGATACAGGCAAGACGGTGAAACCGGAGGTCAGCCAAGCTCGTCCGAGCGAGGTGGCGTCACCAAACAGTCGTCCAAAAGAAGTGGATGTGACCAAGAAGCCAGACATTGAAGTCAGTCGCCCAGCCGAAGTCAATCCGACCAAGGTTAAGCCAGAAATGGAAACCAAGATCAAACCGGACATTGACGCTGCGGCAGCTAGTGCCAGTGCCGTTCCGAAGGTCAAGGCGCAAGAGCCCGACCTCCCCAAAGCCGGACAACCCGAAGTCACCCCTGACGCTGGCAAGAAAGTGCAGAAGCCAGAAGAGGTGGATACCGAAGCAACTAAGGCTGGTATAGGAATGTCGGAAGATGCAAATTATGCACAAAAGACATATGGTCACTCGTTCAGTCAAGAAGGACAGAAAATATATTCTGAATTAGCAGGGGAACCTATAAAAACAATTGATGATTTAGTTGATGCAATAAAATCGGGTAAAATAGATATTAAAGACTTACCGGTTGAATATATCAATCGCGATGGAAATACTTTGATATTGAATACTCGTACATCACAGGCTTTTAACTCAATCAGGTATTCCTAGGAGTGATTGGCATACGATTGATAGGACGGGAGAAAAGTTACACGAGACTTTGCTTGACGGACAACTACAAAGAAACAAACTCACTTCAGAAGGTATTAAAGAAGTTAGACCAAGTAACAGAAAAGGATAATAAATATGACATACAAAAACAGAATATGTTTTTACCTATGTTTTTCTTCAAATTTAGAAAAAAGAGCCTGAAATTCAGATAACAGGTTTGGAGGTTGCAATTCGGATTTCAGGTTATGATGATGAGGAACAATTTAGTGAAGTTCTACTAAAATTTCAATCAGTCTTGGAATTTACTCGGACATCCTCAAAATTTGGAATAACAGAGGGTTCTTATGATACAGTCATTAAAATTGAAAAATTCTAAAAAGATTAGCGGAGTTAAAAAGAAACAAATGAAAGGGACTATGCGTTTTGGTCTCCTAATCATTATGCTTTTTACCTAGACGGCTCAGGTTTCTTTCAAATAATTGCTGATAGTTTTGAGGTGGAAAGGCTTGTTTGATTATACAAAACTTAGTAGAGAAGTATCCTATATATTAAGACATAATCCAGATAAATATGGTATAAAGCTGGACTCGGAGGGGTGGTGTTCAGTTGATGATTTAATACATAAATTATCAGAAACTCCTTTATGGAAAGGACTTACAAGAGATGACCTTGAAACAATGATAGAACTATCTGACAAAAAGCGTCATGAAATAAAAGGTGAAAAGATTAGGGCTTTTTATGGACATTCAATAAAAGACAAATTATCTAAAACAGCCAATAAACCACCGAAAGTTTTATACCATGGAACAGTTCAAAGATTTTTAAATCAGATTTTACAAACTGGGCTAATTCCAAAAGAAAGGCAGTATGTTCATTTGTCTTCTGATGTGAGTACAGCAAAGCAGGTAGCTTTGAGAAGAGATGACAGAGCTATCATTTTAGAAGTTGCTGCCCAGTCTGCTTGGGAAAATGGTGTAAAATTTTATATTGGGAATGAAGATATATGGCTTTCTGAGCCAATTCCTAGTGAGTATATTTCTATTATTGAGGATAAATAATCTTTTTATGACTAGAAATAGAAAGAAAGGGGAAAAGAATGTCCGATAAATCAATGAAAAATGACAATGATGACAGAACAATTTGAAAAGGGCGATAGCGGAGAAACAGTAGAGGGCATTACTCTCATTGTTGACGGTGTTGTCAAAGACGTGACAGATATTCTTAAGGAAACAAAAGGATATAATTCAACCTTAGACTTAATTCAAGATGCTATTGTTCGTGGATTGGCTGAAATCAGGGAGTCATAGTTTTATTTAAGAGGACGTTAGTCCTCTTTTTGTTATACTGGAAAGTGTAGGGGAACAAAATGGAAATTTTAAACAAGTACATTGACAATCCAATCCGAGATTAACAACTCAAGCCGAGCGAGGTGGCGTCACCAAACAGTCGTCCAAAAGAAGTGGATGTGACCAAGAAGCCAGACATTGAAGTCAGTCGCCCAGCCGAAGTCAATCCGACCAAGGTTAAGCCAGAAATGGAAACCAAGATCAAACCGGACATTGACGCTGCGGCAGCTAGTGCCAGTGCCGTTCCGAAGGTCAAGGCGCAAGAGCCCGACCTCCCCAAAGCCGGACAACCCGAAGTCACCCCTGACGCCGGCAAGAAAGTGCAGAAGCCAGAAGAGGTGGATACCGAAGCCACTAAGGCTGGGAAGGTTGAGGAGGAAGATACAAATTGGGGCCCAGATGAAATTTCGCGTTTACGAGAGGATTGGGGAGTTCCAGAAACTGACACACTTGCTGTTGCAAAAACAGATATAGAAGGTCTAGAAGACATAGTATTTAAAGGAGGCTCTCCAAGAGTTAGAAAAGAAGCTGGTCTAGATGATTTAGATGTGTTAAAACCAGATAGAGCGATTAAAAGTTCTGGTAAAATTGCGTCTGCGACTCGTCATGCCGAGGAAGATGTGGCAAATGAGTTCGTTGAAGCTGTGGAAAAAGCAGGTTTATCAAACGAAGAAGTTAAGGGAGTCTTACACTTGTATCAATCAAATCCAAGTGGAGTATGTCCTACTTATTTAAGTGGTTTAGGTAATCCCGATAAGGCATCTGGAGTAATAAAACAACTAAGTGAAAGATACCCAAATTTAAAGATAAAAGTATCTTCCAATCAAGTTGAAGGTGTCCGAGTGACAGGAAGATCAAACTTTACTGTTCAAAACGGGAAATATGTTGATTGAGGTGAAAAATGGAAAATTATAAATTAGCAAACTTCATGCAAATCTTGACGGAGTGTTTACCGTCATATTTGAAGAAAAAAAGGAAGATATTGTTTTTTTGTCAAAAAGACGCTTGAGATGACGCAAGATTTTCTTTTTGGATAAAGAAACGGTGTCTCCTGACGCTTTATATGACCGCTTGGAAAAATATAAACGAGGAAGATATTCTTACTTATTTTGACCTTGACAAAGAAAGTGCTCCGTCAGTCTGGGTCTGCATAGCAGACTTTGTGGCTTATATCTGTAAATTAAGCTACGACGAAAGTGGCGAAAAAGTATCTACCTGAGACGATTGAAGCGGTGGATGAAGCGACCTTTAACAGAGTTTTTTTACTCAGTACAAGGAAAAATCTTTCTCTGTTTTTCAGATTTGTCAGTGGCGGCTACGACTGCTTTTGCAGGAGAAAGAAGTTGATTTGACAGACGAAGCTGTTCATACCTATTATGTACAGTTGTTTGGAGATGATAAATAATCATGGAGCTAAACTTGATTGTTAAACAAGTTCTGCTTGATATTGACTTCATCAACCGCTATGAGGCCTTATCAAAAGAATATAGTCCGGAGAAATTAAGAAATAAAAACACCGTTAA